>ERZ834859.36-NODE-36-length-150856-cov-6.847110_pt1 | contig 150856 bp, 123 predicted proteins | sample MGYA00519947_ERZ834859 | MGnify/ENA primary metagenome ERZ834859 (study PRJEB31850, sample SAMEA3708763) | human gut metagenome | biome: human gut; feature: human-associated habitat; material: faeces | place: China | collected 2014 ...
TGTATCATAGAAGAACCTTCTAAACATTATTTTACAGAAAAAGTCTCACATACCCGCGAAAAGAGGTCTGTACCAAAGGGTACAGACCTCTTTTGCATTTCCTCTTATTTTTTGAGGGCAGGCAGTGCCGCAAAGCCTTCCTCCGCCTGTGCCACTGTCTTCTGAATAATTTCCTCTGCCATGCGCCGCAAATCCATTTGCAGCACCGCCGCAATTACGCCCTTTCTCTGCTCCTGCGGCACATCATACAGCTTGAGCGAACATTCCAGAAAGCGAGAAATTTTCGCTTCCATGGTGAAATAAACATCACACGGCATTGCCATGAAGCCCCGCATGATGCTTGCCGATGCAATTTCCATTTCGTAGAAATCCTTCAATTCCAAATCGGGCATATATTTCCCGAAAATGGACTGCAGCCGCCCTGCCATGCTCTGATAGATATACGCCGAGGTGGTCGGCAGGGAATACCCCACCACATACAGCTCGCGCAGCGGCTCTGTCAGCTCCGCAATATGCAGCTGCAGCGATGTTTCCACCGCATACAGAAGCACCGGGTCCTCTATGCCGCTATGCTGCTCCGCCAAGGCAAACTGTCCCCCGAACATTCGCCGCACCAACTCCAGCAGCAGCGCCTCCTTGCTCGCAAATGCCCGAAAGAAAGAGCTTTGTGTCATGCCTGCCGCCTTTGCAATTTTTGCCGTTGTGGTTTTTTCGTAGCCGCTTTCCAGAAACAATGCTACTGCCGCACGCAGCATTTTCTGTTGCGTAAGCAAGCCATTCGTCTGTTTTCCTCTTGGTGACAAAATCGTCCCCCTCTTTCCGTTTTACCTGTGATTGCAATCACATTTTATCATCTATTTCACTCCGCCGCAAGGGCAAACGCGCCGAAATACGCTTTTTGGAAAGGCAAAATACCCTCCCTGCCGTTTGACAAAGAGGGTATCTGTCAAAATTTTATTTTGTAATGGTTACTGTTTTTTCGGCTTCATTCCATGCCACCTGTGCGCCAAGGGTTTCGGAAACGAACCGCAGGGGCAGATAGGTTCTGCCGTTTTCCACGAATGCCGCGGCATCCAGCTTCACAGCCGTGCCATTGACATACGCCGTATCCGCGCCGATGGTAATGAGAATGACATCTGCGCCCTTCTGAATGGTGACGCGCTGCAGCTCGCCGTTCCATGTTACGGTTCCGCCAAGGCTTTCCGCCACAATACGAATCGGGAGCATGGTTCTATCGTTCACGATTTTCGGGGCAACGTCATTTTTGATTTCTCTGCCGAAAACAGAAATCTTCCGACTGCCAATCGTGAGGATAATTTCGTTATTTTCTTTCCATTTTGCGTAAAGCGTGCTATTCGCGGTCAGCTCTGCGCTGAAATCAAAGGGCTTGGTCAGCTTGCTGTCGCTATACCAGCCGACGAAAATGTAGCCCTCTTTTGTCGGGTCGGCAGGTCTTTCGATTTTGCCGTTTTTATCCGTTTTTACCTTATCGACCGCACTGCCGCCGTTTGTATCGAACTGCGCGGTATAGGTCTGGGTTGCTGCGCCGCTACTGCTGCTGCGCTTTTTCGTCAGCACAAGCCCTTCGGGAATCTCGCAGGCAAAGGGGTTGATATCGCCATCTGCCGCACGGGTGATTTTCACATCGTATGTTCCTGCGGTATTGGGAACGGCACTCATCCATTCGCCTGTTGTATCATGCAGACGATATTCCTTTGTAAATTCAATACTTTCGTTAAGCGTTCCCTCAGAAGTCACCTTTACCACAAAGCCGTTGCCGATATTTCTGGTGGTGAAGTGCTGTGGTGTTTCGTCGATGGTAAGGTCTTTGCTCGGCAGGGTGGGCAGGTCGGGATAAGTACCCTTTTGCAAAGAAGGCAGCTTACCTGCTTTTGTGGGAATATCCCAAATATCTTTATCAAAGCCCGTCCAAGCAAATACTTCGTTCTTCTGCACATCTGTCATAACCCTGCCATTGGAAATATAAACATCCGCACCATTTACGTTGTTCCCTGCACCGCCTATCGGATAGGTTGTATTACCGTCAATCACAAGCTTGGTTCTGTTGTAGCTGTGGTTGTTTGTTAAGCTTGTGTTCTCTCTTTCATCCCCTGCAATGCGGTTTACCTGAAAATCGCATGTCACGCTTTCTGCCAGAGAAACGCAGTTTTTGATTTTGGTAGAGGAATCGGGAGAACCATACGTCTCGCCGGCAATGCCGCCTGCAGAATTGTCTGCAAAACTGCCTGCGGATACCTTGCCGCCGTAATAGCAGTTTTCTATGATAAGATTATAAGCCCTTCCGGCAATGCCGCCTGCAATCGCAGTTCTTGCTGTTACATCTGCCAAGGCGTAGCAGTTTTTGATTATACCAATGCCCTGTCCGACAATGCCGCCTACTCTTTGCGAGCCTTCCACCTTTCCTGTTACAAAGCAGCCGCTGACTTCACAGCCGCTTGATGTATTCCCGACAATGCCGCCTACATAGTCAAGTTTCCCCCTCACATTGCCTTGGAAGGAGCAATTCAATATATGCGTATTCTTGCCTGCATTTCCCACAATGCCGCCTACAAAGTTATTCCCTTCTATTTCTCCTGTAACATTGCAGTTCTGGATGGTCGCATTACTCACGAAGCCGAATAAGCCGATCTTTTCATTACTACTTGTTATACTAAGTTTGGTAATCTTGTACCCACCGCCGTCAAAGATTCCTTTAAAATGATTGTACTCCTTTCCGATGGGGGTCCATGGTTCGTTCTCCAAGTCAATGTTTGCGGTCTGCTTGAAGTACTTGCCTTCGTAGGTTTCGCCGCTGTTTACCTTTTTCGCCAGCAGCTTCAAATCCTCTGCATCTTCAATGAGATAAGGGTTTGTTTTTATACCAAAGCCATCAAAACCAACGCCTGTCATGCATTTCGGCAGTTCCGAAAGCTGCGTACCGCCTACGTCTTTCAATATCGGCAAGCCGTTGTCTGTGAATTGCCATGCGGAATTATCCTCGCCGAAAATTTCAGAGAACTGCTTGGAAAGTGTTCCGTTTGTATAGGTAAGGTCTGCGCCATTTAATCCTGTTGCATCATCAGCAGAAAGAGCCGGGTCACTCCAAGCGTAGTTATTTGTTAATGTTAGATTATATATGTTCCCTACAATACGATTTGTATTACTGCCTGTCACGCTTTCTGCCAGAGAAACGCAATTTTGGATTGTGCCTCTCCATACATTACCGACAATGCCGCCTGCAGACCCACGTGCGGATACCTCCCCGCTGTAATAGCAGTTTTCTATGGTAACACTGGAAGCATCTCCAGCAATGCCGCCAACAAATTTTCCTCCGGCAGAAACATCCGCCAACGCATAGCAGTTTTTAATTGCACCTCTGCCTTCTCCTGCAATGCCGCCTACTTTATCATTTCCTCCATGTACCGTTCCGATTGCATAGCAGCTGCTGACTTCACATTGATTTTGCACTTGCCCCACAATACCGCCTACATACACATTCCCCGTCACATTGCCTTGGAAGGAACAATTCAAAATATTATTCGTTTTTCCATCTACAGCACCCACAATGCCGCCTACAGCGTTATATCCACTGACTTCCCCTGCTACATTGCAGTTCTGGATAGTTGCGTTTCTCACATAGCCGAATAAGCCGACATACTCATTACGACCTGTTATTGTAAGATTGGCAATCTGATGCCCATCACCATCAAAAGTCCCTTTAAAATATCTTTCTTCTGAACGCCCAAATTCGCCCGTATAAACTATTGTTCCGATGGGTGTCCATTCTTCATTCTTCAAGTCAATGTTTACGGTCAGCTGGAAGTATTTGCCTTCGTAGTCCGTTCCGTTTTTCACGTTTTCCGCCAGCTTCTTCAAATCCGCCGCGGAAGTGATTTCATACGGACTTGCTTCTGTGCCTGCCCCTTCAAAATCCGCAGCTTCCTTTCCGGATACCGCTGTGCTTTTTTCTCCTTCCATCAGCAGAGAAATTCCTTTCAGCAGCTCTTTCTTGCTTTCCTCCTGCGGCTCGGTTTTCTCGTCAGACTTCTCCTGCAATTTCTCTTTTTCTTCTTTTTCCTCTTTCAGTTCCTCTTTTTCTTCTTTTTCTTCTTTTTCTTCTTTCGGTTCCTCTTTCAGTTCCTCTTTCAGTTCCTCTTTGATTTCCTCTTTGATTTCCTCAAGCATTTTCTCCTGCACGAGCTCCTCCTGCGCCACGGCACGCATCGGCACCGCCGTTACCGCAAGGCACACTGCCGCCGCAATGCTTATCCATTTCTTCCAATTCATATTACCCCTCCTTCATGCGCTTTTGCGGACTACGGCAAAGCCCCCATATCATCCGCCAAAATTTCACTTGTGATTATAATCACATGGTATCATATCTGCTTTTTCTCCGCAAGGAAAAATAAGGTAAATTTTTCTTTTTGGAGAAAATAGACAAAACCAAGGGTGCGCCCAAATGGGAAAAGCGGCTGAGGCGGAAATATTCGCCCCTTTGCCGGAATACACTTAAAAAAGGGGGGATTTTTATGGAAAAAGCACCTTGCCGCAGTATTTTCAAAAACGGAACAGACCGCACCACGCAGGCAGAGGTTACACGAATCTGGGCAGTTCTCATCAATCAGGCAGAAAAGGCAAGCACCATCCTCGCGAGGGAAAACGCATAGCATGAAAAGGGAAAGAGCCGCCATTTACTGCCGCCTATCGGAGGAGGACAAGGGCAAGGGCTCCGCCGAAAACGACAGCAACAGCATACAAAACCAACGCGCCCTGCTGACGGAATATGCCCATTCCCACGGCTGGGAAATCTACGAAATCTACATTGATGATGACTACAGCGGCGCAGACCGCAGCCGCCCTGCCTTCAAGCGCATGCTGCATGCCGCCGAGGAGAAAAGGTTTGACATCATCCTCTGCAAAACACAATCCCGTTTCAGCAGGGAATTAGAGGTGGTGGAACGATACATCAACCGCCTGCTTCCGCAATGGGGCATCCGCTTTCTGAGTTTGGTGGACAATGCCGATTCCGCAAACGAGGATAATCTGCTTCTGCGGCAAATCAACGGCATTATGGATGAGCATTATCTGGCGGAGCTATCCAAAAATATCCGCAGTGTGCTGACGCACCGCAGAAAAAACGGCTTTCACATCGGCTCCTTTGCGCTCTATGGCTACAGAAAGAATCCCGACCGAATGGGACATCTGCTGATTGACGAGGAGGCGGCGGCAGTGGTGCGTGAGGTTTTCACGCTTTTCTCGCAGGGCTACGGCAAAACCGCCATCGCGCGTATGCTCAACGAAAGAGGGATTCCAAATCCAACGGAATATAAACGCTTACAGGGGATTCGCTATCGGCAGCCGAAGGGCAAGGGCAGTACGCTCTGGAAATATTTCGCTATCTCCAATATGCTGACAAATGAAATCTACATCGGCAACATGGTGCAGGGAAAATACGGCAGTGTTTCCTACAAAACCAAGCAAAACAAGCCGCGCCCCAAGGAAGAATGGATACGGACAGAGGGGACGCACGAGCCGATTATCGAACAGGAATTATGGGAGCGCGTACAGAAAATGCTTGCCGAAAGGGCAAAGCCCTTTCCATCCGGAACAATCGGGCTGTTTGCGCGTAAGGCGCGCTGTGCGGAGTGCGGCTACACGCTGCGTTCCTCGAAAACCAAGGGGAACTATTATCTGCAATGCCCCAATCATCACATTTCCAAGGAGAGCTGCAGGGGGGCGTTTATTTCTGTGGAGCGGCTGGAGCGGATGGTTTTGCAGGAATTACATACGATTTCCGATGCCTATCTGAATTGGGAGGAGCTGGAACGACAGCTTGATTTTTGCAGTCATTTAAAGGAGCAGAGGGCTTCTTTGCAGAAAAGCATCCACACCCATGAGAAAAAAATTGAGGAAGCTCATAAGGCAGTGCGGGAGCTGTATCCGGATAAGGTGCGCGGTGTTCTCTCCGAAGCGGAATATCTCGATTTATCGAAGCATTTTTCAGCGGAACTACAGCAGCAGGAGCGGCTGATTGCGGACGCAGAGCGGAAAATCATCGACCTTGACGCACGCATTGCCGCAGGGGATAACCGCCGCGCCATCATTGAAAAATACATCAACCCGACGCACCTGACAAGGGAAATGGTCGAAATTCTGATTGATTCTATTTCTGTCGGCAGACGGATTGCAGGGACAAGGGAGGTTCCCATCACCATATACTGGCGCTTCTGAAAAATGGGCGAAAGCAGTGCCGCCCGAAAATTTTGTAGCAAATCTGACAAAATCTGTAAAACGCTATTCCATTTTGTCTTTTTATATGTTAGAATGTATTCACAATATTATTTTTGAATACAAATACGAAGGAGGTACTATTATGGTCTATATCGAATCCCCCAGCACAAATCCTGCTTTTAATCTGGCTCTGGAGCAATATGTTTTCGACCGAATGGACAGAAGTCAGGAATACTTCATGCTTTGGCAGAACGATAACACCGTTGTCATCGGTAAAAATCAGAACGCCTTTGCAGAGGTCAATCAAAAGGTTGCCGATGCAAAGCATATCTCCGTTGTCCGTCGACTTTCCGGCGGCGGTGCCGTATATCATGATTTGGGGAATCTGAACTTCACATTTATTCTCGATGCAAAGGATGCAACCGATCTGGATATTCGTCTGTTCTGTCAGCCGATTGCAGAGCTGTTGCGTTCTCTCAACGTGCCTGCTGAGGTCAACGGCAGAAACGATATCAGCATTGAAGGGAAAAAATTTTCCGGCAATTCCCAGTATCTGAAGCAGGGCCGCATCATGCACCACGGCACGCTGATGTTTCATTCAGACCTTTCCGTTGTTGCGGATGTGCTGAATGTTTCCGCAGATAAATTCCAGTCAAAGGCTGCAAAATCCGTAAAAGCAAGAGTGACAAACATTGCGCCTTATCTGCCTGAGGGCTTTACGCTGGCACAATTCAAGGTTCTTCTCTTAAAATACATTTTGAAAGAAGAAAATGTTCAGCCCTATGTATTCTCCGCAGAGGAGCTGGCTGAAATCGAAAAAATCAAAAGGGAACGCTATGATAAGTGGGAATGGAATTACGGCTTTTCTCCCTCCTACAGCGTAGAAAAGAGCCGCCGCTTTGAGGGCTGCGGAAAAATCGAAGTACACATGAATACGGAGGACGGCAGCATTACCGATTTGCAGTTCTTCGGCGATTTCTTCGGCGTAAAGGACTCTGCCGACCTTGCCAAGGCTTTGATTGGCACGAAGCTGGAGCGGCAGGCTCTGGAAAGCCGCCTTGCCGATTTCGATATCGCACAGTATTTCCATGGACTGGAGAAGAATGATTTTCTCAATCTTCTGCTGCAAAGTGAATAAAGACATACATTTGCCGCCTTTCGGTGTGTCCCAATAAGAAAACATGAAGAAAATGAAATAGCTGAAAGACTGCGGATACAAGGAAGTTTCCCGCAGGCATCCTTTGACTTAGGCTGTCAAGGGGAACTGACACAGTAGCCGTCGCTTTCAGCATTTTAGGATTCAAGGTTTCTTATTTGGGCGCACCTTTCAGGGCGGCTTTTTTATTTGGGTATCCCCAAATTTTGCAAAAGAAAATGCCCCGACCGATACGAAATCAGCCGAGGCATCTTCTTTTATTATAGTTATATGTCTAAAGTAACAACTTAAAAGGGATGCGGCTATGGGCTCAGCACAGCCGCAAAAAAAGAGTTATGAAGGAGATTTTGTCTTGCTAAATCCTGCTCCCTCTTTAGAGGGGAGGGGCGGCTGCAAATCCGACTCCACAGCCGCTGTGTATCTCAAAAGTGAACACTTATGTTCATCAAGCTTTTGTTTATCCTTTATCTTTTGTATTTATACTGTTGATTTTTATTTATTGGGAATATGAATTGCTCTCTTTTCTGCTGCCAGAGCCGCTTCTCTCACCGCTTCGGTTACAGTAGGATGTGCGTGGATTGCCGCAATAATATCTTCTACGGTCGCTTCCATACCGATGGCCAGCGCACATTCGCCAATCAGATCTGTTGCTCTGGGGCCAAGAATATGTACCCCCAGAACCTCCTTATATTCTGTCCCGATGATGAACTTAATGCTGCCTACGCCGCCGTTCATAATCAGAGATTTGCCGTTTGCCATCAGAGGGAATTTGCCTACCTGATATGCAATGCCCATTTCCTTGGCTTTTTCTTCTGTCAGCCCAACGCCTGCAAATTCGGGGTCTGTATATACACAGGAGGGGTTGGTTGCATCGTTGTAAACCGCATTTTCTCCCAGTGCATTTTCCGCTGCCACTTCACCCTGTGCAGATGCAACGTGCGCCAGCATAACCTTGCCCAGACAGTCACCGATGGCATATACATTGGGTACATTTGTTTCCATTTTATCGTTGACTGTGATACGACCTCTGTCATTCGCAATGCCTGCCGCATCTAAATTCAAGGCTTCTGTGTCCGTTCTTCTGCCGACAGCAACCAGTACCTTTTCTGCTTCAAAGGGCTGCACCTTGCCGCCAATTTCCACATTCACCTTTGCGCCGACTGCCGCCGCTTCTACAGACTGCACCTTTGCGTCTGTCATAATCTTTACGCCTTTTGCCTCCATCAGCTTGCGCAGCTGTGCTGTCAGCTCGCCATCCATCATGGGCAGCAGCTTAGGTGCGGCTTCTACCACCGTTACCTCTGTACCGAATTTGGAGTACGCAGTTGCCAGTTCGATACCGATTACGCCACCGCCAATGACCAGAAGGCTTTTGGGAATTTCTTCAAAAGACAAAGCGCCTGTCGAATCTACGCAGTTTGCATTTTCCTTTACCCCGGGAATGGGAGGCACCGCGGGGACGGAGCCTGCTGCGATGATGATTTTATCAAATGTCATGTTTTCCTTTGTACCGTCCTTTTTCAGGACAGCCAGAGTATCCTTGGATGCGAAGGATGCTGTTCCCTCCACAACCTGAATCTTATTTGCCTTCATCAGACCGGTCACACCGCCTACCAGCTGTGCGGTAATGGCATTTTTCTTTGCCTGCACCTGTTTCCAGTCTACATTTTTCACTTCAATATGGATGCCGTATTCCGCCATTTCCTTTGCTTCTGTCAGCGCCTCTGCCGCATGCAGGATTGCCTTTGTGGGAATACAGCCGACATTCAAGCAGGTGCCACCCAATTTGTTCTTTTCAATCAGCGTTACCTTGCCGCCCAGCTGTGCCGCTCTGATTGCCGCAACATAACCGCCGGGGCCGCCGCCGATGACTGCCACTTTTGTTTCGCCGGCAGGCTTTTTCTCTGCCGCAGGAGCGGCTGCCTGTACGGGTGCTGCCTGTGCGGGTGCTGCTCCAACCTGCTCGCCTGCTTCGCCGATATATGCCAGGAGCCCCTTTACGGGTACATCCTCGCCTTCCTGTGCCACGATTTTAATCAGTGTGCCTTCTGCTTCTGCTGTCACCTCACTGGTCAGCTTATCTGTTGTAATTTCCAGCAGAACATCGCCAACCTTTACGGCATCGCCTTCCTGCTTTACCCATTTGGAAACCGTGCCTTCTTCCATTGTCAGCCCAAGCTGAGGCATTTTAACCTCTACTGCCATAGTCTATTCCTCCTGTCTGTTCAGGTTCCTTTTCTTGATTTCTGTCTCCTTTTTCTTCCGATGTTACAGCAGAATCTGCATGGGATGCTCCATCAGATCCCGGATAGCCAGCTCAAATTTTGCTGCTGTCGCACCGTCAATCAATCTATGGTCGAATGTAAAGGAAATGCGCATGAACTGTCTCTTTGTAATTGCTCCCGCATCATCCATGACCAGCTCATCCTGCACTGCGCAGACACCCAGAATGCCTGCATCCGGCTGATTGATGATAGGATTAAAGGTTTCTACGCCGAACATACCCAGATTGGAGATGGAGAAGGTAGAGCCCTTATATTCATCCATCGACAGCTTATTTGTTCTTGCACGCTCTGCCAGATCTCTCGCTGCTTCGGAAATTTCACCCAGACTCATCTTATCCGCATCCTTGATAACGGGCACAATCAGACCATCCTCCAGCGCAACCGCCATACCGATATTCACATGGGCGCGCTTGATAATCTGGTCGCCGTCCAGACTTACCAGAATATGCTTGTTATTTTTCAGTGCCTTTGCCGTTGCTTTCAGCACATAATCATTCAAAGAATATTTAACGCCAAGGTCATTGTTAATCTTCTTACGGAATGCCATCAGCTCTGTCACATCAATGCGGACATTCTGCGTAACGGTAGGGATTTCCTGTGCGGATTTTGTCATTCTTTCGGAAACGACCTTTCTCATCCCTGCCAGCTTTACAACCTCGTCGCCATCCATCAGTTCCAGTGCGGTTTTCTTCGGTGCTGCCTTTTCTTCTGCCGCCTGTGCTGCGGGTGCAGGTGCGGCTTTTGCAGCTTCTGCTGCCGCCAGAATATCCTTCTGCACGATTCTGCCCAGAGGGCCGGAGCCTGCCACTGTTGTATAATCTACCCCCAGCTTTGCCGCTGTTTTCTTTGCCAGAGGGGAAATTCTGATTCTGCCGCCTGCCACAGGTGCAACAGGTGCTGCAGGTGCTGCTGCGGGCACGGGTGCCGCCGCTTCAGCCGCAGGCGCTTCTGCCTTTGCCGCAGGTGCATCCCCAACCTGTTCGCCTGCTTCGCCGATATATGCCAGCAGACCTTTTACGGGAATGTCCTCGCCTTCCTGCGCAACAATCTTCAGCAATACGCCGTCATGCTCGCTTTCTACTTCGCTTGTCAGTTTATCTGTTGTAATTTCCAGAATGACATCACCGGCCTTGACCGTGTCGCCTTCCTGTTTTACCCATTTTGTGACTGTGCCTTCTTCCATTGTCAGTCCCAACTGAGGCATCTTTACTTCAAAAGCCATGGTTTTCCCTCCTTATTTATTCAGAACCTTTTTCACTGCCTTTACGATATCTGCGGGATGAGGGAAGTTTTCATCCTCCAATGTAGGGCTGAAGGGAGAAACGATATTCAGACCGCAGACACGTTCTACGGGTGCATCCAGTTCATCAAACAGCTCCTCTGCAATCTGTGCGGAAATTTCAGCCGCATAGCTGCCACGCTTTACCTCTTCGGACAGAACGATTACATTGTGTGTCTTGGAAACGGATTTCACAATTGCATCCCAATCCAGAGGAACCAGTGTACGCAGATCCAGAACCTCTGCGCTGATGCCTTCCTTCGCCAGCTCTTCCGCTGCCTCCAGTGCAAAGTATACCTCACGGCTCCATGTTACGATTGTAATATCTGTACCCTCTCTTTTCACAGCCGCAACACCCAGAGGGATGGTGTATTCCCCTTCGGGAATCTGCTCCTTCTTTGCATACAGCAGCTTATGTTCAATAAAGATAACGGGGTCCTCATCACGAATCGCGGATTTCAGCAAGCCCTTTGCATCCTCCGCGCTGGAGGGCGCCACAACCTTCAGACCGGGTGTATGACAGAAAATATTTTCAAAGCACTGCGAATGCTGTCCTGCGTTTCTTCTGCCTGCGCCCATGGGCAGTCTCAATACCATGGGTACGGTTGCCTGTCCGCCTGTCATATATCTCATCTTTGCAGCCTGATTGATGATAGGATCTGCCGCAACGGTGATAAAGTCATCATACATCAGCTCTACCACAGGGCGAATCCCTCTCATTGCAGCCCCCACTGCCATGCCGCAGAAGCCAGATTCGGAAATCGGGGTATCAAACACGCGGTTCTCACCGAATTCCTCCTGAAAGCCAACCGTAATGCCGAAAACATTCCCCATCTTACCCATGTCTTCGCCCATGATAATTACATTTTCATCTCTTGCCATTTCCTCATGAAGAGCCTCGCCGATGGCTTTACTGATGCTCAATTTTTTACTCATCTTACAACGCTCCTTTCATTATCAGAGAAATATACGTCTGTTGTTGCTTCGGAAGGGTCAGGATATGCGGATTCATTTGCAAACTGATAAGCCGCTTCCATCTCATCCTCTACTGCCTTTTCCACAGCCAGAATTTCTTCCTCTGTTGCCACGCCATCCAACAGTCTCTTTCTCATATTGGGGATTGCGTCCTTCTTATGCGCCTCCTCCATGTAGGATGCAGGGCGATAATTTGCAGGGTCACCGCAATAATGTCCCTGATGGCGGAACGTCATGCACTCTACGATAGAAGGGCCGTTGCCCTCTCTTGCATAATCTACCGCTTCTTTTACTGCTTCATATACGGTAACGGGATCATTGCCGTCAACTGTTTTGCCGGGGATGTTATACGCCTGCGCACGCACTGCAATCGTATCCGTATTGGTTACGGAATGGATATTAACAGAAACGCCGTAGCTGTTGTTTTCACACAGGAATACTACAGGCAGCTTCCATGCCGCCGCCATATTTACCGCTTCGTGGAAGGTACCCTGGTTGGATGCGCTGTCACCGAAGAAGCACAGGGTAACATGCTTATCTCCCTTAATCTTGGACACCAGTGCAGAGCCTGCCGCAATGGGAATACCTGCGCCTACGATGCCGTTTGCACCAAGGCTGTGCAGTCCTGCTACATCCGCGATGTGCATGGAACCGCCCTTACCCTGACAATACCCTGTTTTCTTACCGAACAGCTCTGCCAGCATTTTATCCAGAGATGCGCCCTTTGCGATACAGTGACCATGCCCTCTGTGGGTAGATGTCATATAATCTTCGGGTTCCAGTGCATAGCAAGCACCTGTGGGCACTGCCTCCTGCCCGATGCACAGGTGAATATTCCCTGCCAGCATACCCTTTGTGAAGCATTCTGCCGCTTTTGTTTCAAATGCTCTGATACTCAACATTGTTTTGTACATATCCAAAAGCATTTCCTTGGGATATTTTTTACCTTTAGAAGCCAATGTGATTCACACCTTTCTTTTTTCTCATTCTTTTTATGTTTTTTATTTTTGCTTGGGTGCAAACAGAGGCACCCCGAGTTCCTCATCAAATCTTCTGCCCATAACCAGCCCATCCAGCTCCGCAATCACCATATCCGTGGTCAGCAGAACCTTTGTGCCTTCAATGAGATGACCGCCATGCCCTGTGCCGTGCTGGTCGCTCATGCTCATGTGTACATGAAGCAGAAGGTTGCCGTCATCATCGTGGCAGATCATGCCGGCCGCCGCAGTCAACTCAATGGGACCATACAGAATCGTAGGTTCTCCGTAGCCGTATCCTGCTTTTTTATCCTTCAAAGGAACAGGATTACAAAAGGCTGCACCGTCCAGACTGCCAATCCCGCTGAGGATTACGCCGTTTTTAATATTTTCTGCTTTGCAAATCTCCTCGATGCCCTTCAAAACATCCATACCGGGCTTCAAGCGGAATGCAACGACTCTTTTTATGCTGCCTGCAGCATGTTCGATGGATTGCATCATTTGTATCTCCCCTTCTTTATTTTGTATTCTTTTTATTTATTTTGTATTCAAATTTTATCATTAGAATTTTTATGTGTCAATACAATACCGCCATTTTTTTCCTTTTTGGCGTAATTTACAGAATGTATTTCTGATTTTTATTTAAAATTCATAAAACTACTTTTGTATACAAAATGATGTCTAAAAAAAGAGGTTCTTGTCAGAATTTTTTATCACAAAACCTCAGAATCCTATTTTTCTTAAATCAGGCAGGTCTGTCCTTCCTCCATAAAGAACAGCGCATTTTCCTGCCTTCCTGCGCGCATTTCCTGCTCCACAATCTTCCGTATCATCATTTTATCCTCTCCTGCAAAGGGAATATGATAAACAATCTTCGTCTTTGTCTGCAATACGCCTGCCGCAAATAATGCCTTGCCCTCCTCGCTGTGGCTCATCAGCGGATTGACAAACACCGCATCCAGCGCCATGCCTCGTACCGCAGAAAAATCCTCCTGTGTGAAATCCACATCCGCCGTAAAAAGCAGCTTCTTCTCGCCGCACTCTAATAAATAACAGAAATGCGGCACATCCCAGTAAAGCTTATCCAGATGTCTGGTCTGAAAGGCACGGATACGAATCTCCTGCTCCGGACGAAAAACGGTTTTCCTGCATAATTCCCGATGCAGCAGAACACACGGAATCCCCATCCCCTCCGCCTTTTTCTGCAACGCCCGCAAGGCAGCAGAGCCGTCTCTCGGCATGAAAATCGCCTTCGGCTGCCGATACTCCAGATATTCCGCCACCCTCTGCGGCGAAAAATGATCCCCATGCTCATGGGTAAACAGCAGATACTCAATACCCGCAAATTCTCCCTCGCCCGCCTTCAGCTTTTCCCATTGCCTTTCGGAAAGATTGCTGAAGCAATGTCCGTTTTCATCATAAATCCCGTCGATTAGCAGCTTCGTCCCCCGAAACTCCAGAAGCACCGCCGCATTTACCAGAAACGTTGCCTTTACCTGCTCCTGCATCTCTGCTTCCCTCCTTCTGAAAAATGCTGCATACCCAAGCAGTATGCAGCATTTTCTTTTCTCAAAATTACATTTTCAAATCTATTTTTTTATTTATTTTTTACATCTTATTTAATCAATCCCGGCAGGAAGGTTGTAACCTGCGGAATATAAGTAACCAGCATCAGCACCACAACACCGATGAGCAGCATTGGCATAACCGATTTTAGCGTTTGCACAAAACGTGCTCCGGCAATCTGGTTTGTCATCAGCAAGCAGATGCCGACCGGTGGTGTAACCAGACCGATACACAGGTTGAAGCTCATCATGATACCAAACTGCAAAGGATCAATGCCAAACGCATCCAGCAGAGGCAGCAGGATAGGTGTCATCATGATAATCGCTGCGTTTGCCTCCATCAGCATACCGATAACCAGGAACAGAATATTCAGCAGCAGCAGAATGACAACTGTACTATTGGTAAAGGAGCTGAATACCTCCAGAACCTGATGAGGCAGACCGGATGTTGTGATAACATAACCGGAGGATTTGGAAATCCCTACCAGCAGCAGAATGGTTGCTGTAGAAATCGCACCATCCACGAAAATGCCGGGGATATCCTTAATCTTAATATCCTTATAAATCAGCAGGCTGACCAGAAGCGCATACACAACTGCAACCGCTGCGGATTCCGTTGGTGTAAAAATACCGCCGAAAATACCGCCCAGAATGATAACGGGCATCAGCAGAGCCCAGATACTGTCTTTGAAAATAAGCAGAACCTCTTTTGCAGATTTTCTCTCATGCGCAGGCAGGTCATTCTTCTTACCATAGAACAGCGCATAAATAATCAGACCGACTGCCATCAGGATACCGGGAATGACAGAGCCGACAAACAGCTTGGATACGGACAAATCCGTAATGCTCGCATATACGATCAATGTAATGGAAGGTGGGATGATAGGCCCCAGAATAGCCGCAATACCGGAAATCGCCGCTGCGAAATGGTCGGGGTAGCCTTCCTCCTTCATGGCAGGAATGGTTGTGCCGCCAACCGCAGATGCCGTTGCAACGCCGGAACCGGAAATCGCACCGAACAGCGCAGATGCCAGTACAGTAACAACCGCCAGAGAGCCTTTAATCCAACCGATCAAGGCATTGGAAACATCAATCAGCTTCCCTGTAATACTGCGAGACATAATATTCCCTGCCAGCATAAAGAACGGGATTGCCAGCAGTGAGCTGGAGTTCATGCCTGCAAAAAGCTTCTGCGGAAGCACGATAAACGGCATATCTGCCATATTCAGGGCAACCAGTGTGCCAATACCCAACGCAAGATAAATGGGAATACCCAAAATGGATAATACCAATAACAAAATAATTACAATCAAACCGGCATTCATGTGTTACGCCTCCCTTCTGCTTAATTCCGCAATTTCTGCAAGCTGCTTCATAATAACCTCAATAGAGGTCAAGATCATCAATACTGCACCAATTGGCATACATGCATACGGCACAGACATCGGAATCTTCAAGCCGGCAGAAACATTCACTGCCGCTGCCTGACACAATACAACAGAATAGCAGAACAGAAATACCAGAAATACAATCCCTACAATAGTTGCAATCACTGTATAGATTGCCTTCGTTCTGGGCTTGAGAATACCGATAAACGCATCCACCTGCAAATGGCTGTTTCTTCTTGTGGCAATGGCTGCCGCTACCATAACATCATAGATAAACAGATACCTTGCCAACTCCTCACTCCACGCATTGGACGCAGAAAAAACATACCTTAAAATAACCTGATAGGTAATGACAATAATCATGATTGCAACCGTTACCGCCAGAAATAATTTTTCTATCTTTTCAATTCCGTCCAGAAATTTTCCGTACCCTTTCATTCGATTCACCTCGATTTTAATGATTTTCCTTTGTATTTACTCCTCTGTGCCGACAGCACGAATCTTTTCTGCCCAATCTGCCAGGTAAGGGAATTTTTCATCTGTAAAATCCTTGAAATATTCGATAAACTGGTCTGTATCCACTTCAACGATATGGCAGCCCTTATCAATCAGCTCCTGCTCTGCTTCCTTTTCCTTCTGCAGCTGCTGCTCGCTGACAGTTACGCCTGCATATTCAGCTGCCTCCTGCACTGCCTGCTGAATATCCTCAGGTAATGCATCAAAGTATTCTCTATCCATGATGATAACGTTACTGCTGTAAACATGGTTTGTCTTAATCCAATATTTGCAGACCTCATCAAATGCATAGTTCAGGGAATCCGTCATAGGGTTTTCCTGCCCGTCTACCGTCTTCTGCTGCAAAGCTGTATAGGTTTCTGTCATCGCAATGGGTGTAGGTGCTGCCTTCATCCATTTCCATGTTTCCAGATACATCTCCAGATTTGGTGCTCTCAGCTTAAAGCCCTTGAAATCCTCGATATTTTTCATTTCCTTTGTTGCCGTTACGATACGGGGACCTCTGTATGTGCCGCCCAGCAGCTTAAAGCCGCTTTCCTCACCGACGGTCTCCTTGATTTCCTCGCCGACATCGCTGTTCCATGTTTCCATGAAGTGATCATAATCGCGGAACAGATACGGGGTTGCGTCAATATTCGCCATCGGGGTAAAGGTTGCCAGTGTACCTATTGATTCGCACATCACGTTGGCAACACCGAATTTCATCCCTTCCAGAACCTCAGAAGTTGTACCAAGGCTGCCGCCGCCATAAAGAACAACCTCTACTCTGCCATCCGTCAGCTCCTCTATCTTTTTCGCGAAGGCTGCGCCTGTATCGTAAGCATTGTCCCCCGCTGTAGAGTTCAACGCCATTTTCCATGTATATGTACCGTCATCATTGATACCCATACCATTATTACAGCCGGTCAAGCCCAATGCCGCAACAATGGCTGTCATTGCAATCGCCAAAATTTTCTTTTTCATGAAAATTCCTCCTCAACCTTTTCTTACCGATATCAGCCGTCCATTGTTACGCCACCGTCCACATCACTGATTTCACCGGTAGCAAAGCTTGCCAGATCAGATGCGTAGAACAGAACCATGTTTGCAATTTCTCTCGGCTGTGCGCCTCGTCCCAAAGGAATGGTTGCGATAATCTTCTTTGTCTTTTCTTCTCCCATATTGGCAGTCATCGGTGTCATTGTTAAGCTGGGGCATACACCATTGCAGGCAACCCCATAAGGTGCGCCTTCTCTGGCAACCGCCTTTGTCAGCCCGATTACGCCTGCCTTGGAGGCCGCATAGGCACTTGTCCCCAAAAGGCCGCCGCCTCTTTTTGCCGCTACGGAGGCTACATTTACAATTCTGCCATAGCCATTCGCCTTCATAGAGGGATAAACTGCACTAATTGCAGTATAAACGCCTGTCAGGTTAATGGCAATTACCTTATCCCATTCTGCCTGTGTTACCTCATCAAAGGGTACCGTGCTTACGATGCCTGCATTGTTGATTAGCCCATGTATCTGCTTAAAATCTGCAACGATTTTGCCAAATACCTCTCTGATTTCAGCACTATTCGCCAGATTTACCTTGTAAGCAGAGGTTTTGTCCTTGCCCAACTCCTCTCTGAGCTTTTCGGCTGCATCCAGATTCAGATCAACAATAATCGCATGACCGCCGCCTTCTACCACGCCGGTTACGATTGCTTTGCCGATGCCGCTCGCACCGCCCGTCACAATAATGTTCTTTCCTGTGAAATCCATACTTATTTCCCCTTTCGCTTTTGTATTGTTTTCATTGTTTTTGTATTCAATTTTTCTTTTTTGAATTTGTAATTCGATACTAATATTCATTTTTGCAAATGTCAATCCATTTTTTGTTAATTTTTAAAATTTCTTTATTTTTGTGTATTTTTGCAAAAACGCATTTTTGCGTATTGCTAAAAACCAACTTTTTGGAATTGTCGAAATTTATCAAATTTTCACAGTTTTCTTATTTTGAAAGAAATCCTATTTTTTGTATACAAAATCTGTTTTTTGATGTATAATGATAAAAATTGTTTTTTTAAGGGGATACGCTCACATTTGTTGAGGTATGATTTATTTATTTTTTTATTTTAGGAGAGATAGTATGAAAACTTCAGATTCTTTACAGGATTTCGCTTATGAAGAAATTAAAAAACGAATTCAAAACGGGGAATACGCCCCCGGAACAAAATTAAATACGCAGGAAATATCCGATTCGCTGGGCATCAGCCGCTCCCCTGTCCTCGCTGCAATCAACCGCTTGATTGCGCTTGGTCTGGTAGAAGCAACGCCGAGAAAGGGCACAACCGTTGCACAGCTTTCCGATACCCAGATTAGAAATATCATTGAAGCTCGTCAGATGATGGAGCTTTTCTGTGTAAAGCTCTGTATCCGCAATATTGAGTATCACCCCGGCATCATCAAGGAGATGGAGACCGTTGTGCAGGAATTTGAAACCGCACTGGAAGCTGGATATCCCGCTGCGGCAGAGCTGGAAACGAAATTCCATACACTTTATATCTCCCTCTGTGGCAATCCGCAGATTATGAAGCTCTATGAATCCAACTGGAGCATCGGCACCATGTTTTATATGTATAGCGCAACCAACCTCCCTCTGGATCAGCTCAAAACCTCCTTCCATCAGCATAAAGAAATTCTCAATACGCTGAAGGCAAAGGACGAAACCGCCTTACGGAGAATTATTGAAGAACACATGAGCATTGTTTATGAAACACTGGAATGGTATTCTCAGGCAACCAAGCACTGATTCCTACAAGGATTGATTGCCCTTGCGCCAACGGCAGTAGAGCCTGTCAGCACAATGCAGCCGCCCGTATTGGTTGCCATGGCGGTTATATCGGCAAAACCAGATTGATTGATAACTTCATTTACGAAGGCTGAGGATATAAAAACGGTCTGAACCGCAGAGTTCAGACCGTTTTAAGGTGTCGACAAAGTCGATCCCTAAGTCGAAATCAGGATTTCGACTTGTTTAAACAGAAGAATAAACAGATGCATTCCGGCGGTGGCAAGCACCTTGAAACGCCCTGTTTTCCTCGAGGGGGCAAAGCTCCCTCTGCGGATTCCATTCCGGAGAATACTTACCGCCCAAGAAGGGGTGGCAGGCAAAGCCTGCTTTGCGGAGCAAAGTAATGAGATATTCGTTTCCCGAACCCTTCCGCTCAATACCACCCAAACAGGGTTTTTCCGCCATCCAATTTCTCAATTTTTTTCATATCCTCCTGCGAAATTTCAAAATCAAAGACAGCGAGGTTTTGTTTCATGCGCTCCTGATGGACGGATTTCGGAATTACCGCAATTTTATTCTGCACCAAATACCGCAGTGCAATCTGTGCAGATGTTTTTCCGTATTTGTTCCCAAGCTCCTGCAATAACGGCTCCGCAAAAATATTTTTTCTGCCCTCCGTAAAGGATGCCCAAGACTGCATTTGCGTTCCATGCTTTTCCATTTCCTTTTGCAATGCCAGCTGCGGATAGTACACATGGGATTCCACCTGGCTGACCGCAGGCACAATATCACAGGCGGCAACAAACGCCTGATATTTCTTTTCATTAAAATTGGAAATGCCGATTGCTCTTACCTTTCCTGCCCGATAGGCCTCCTTCATGGCTTCATACATTTCCAAAGCGGAATCATACGGCTCATGAATCAAAAGCAAATCAATATAATCCGTCTGCAATGCCTGCAAAGATTTTTCGATTGCGGCCTTTGCTTTTTCGTAGGTAACGCAGGGACGGTACAGCTTTGTTGTAAGAAAGACCTCTTTTCTCTCCAGACCGCTTTCTTTTACCGCCTGCCCGACGATATCTTCATTTTCATACATTTGCCCTGTGTCAATCAGCCTGTATCCGCTGTCCAATGCGGTGAGAATCGTTTTCTTGCCTGCCTCTCCACGCACATCCCATGTACCAAAGCCAATCATCGGCAGCTGCACGCCATTATTTAAGGTTACATATTCCATCTGCGTTCCGACTCCTTCCCAATTCTATGATTCTGTCTATCCGCTTTCCGAAAGCCTGCCGAAAATATGCTTCTGTCACAAGCTTTCTCTTAAAATTTGAATAATCTCCTCTCGATTTAATACCTTATATCCCTAATGAAAGATAAGTGAACTGCACCCCATTTGTTAGACAGTATGATATACTATTTAGCAAGTGGGGTGATTTTTATGCCAAAAGGAGCACCAAACAAACGATATACTCCAGAATTTAAGAAACTGGTGGTAGAAACAATGCTGGAAGAAAAACTGAGCTACAGTGAAGCGGCAAGACAATTTGAAATAAATGATCACGGAATCATTCAACGTTGGGAGCGAATTTATCTCGAAGAAGGTTCAGAGGGGCTGGCTATCGAGCGTCGTGGACGCAAAAGCACCGGACGGCCAATGAAACTACAAAAAGAGGTAGAGGAGGATTTGATCGCAGGGGTGCAGCGATTGCGCGCAGAAAACGCATACCTAAAAAACTTGCAAGCCTTGGTTTTGGAAAACGAGCGACAGCATCACAGAAAACACAGGTGATTTAGAAACTAAGGCAAGAATTTTCACTGGCAATCCTGCTGGATGTCGCTCAACTGCCTCGTGCAACCTTTTACTATCATCTAAAACAACTGAAGAAAGCAGATAAATTTCATTCTGTGAAAGAAGAAATCACTGCTATTTTCCATGAGAATAAAGGAAGATACGGTTATCGACGTATTACTGCAGAACTTCGAAATAGGAATATTTATTTAAATCATAAAACTGTTCAGCGTCTTATGCAGAAGTTGGGCTTAGTTTGCCGTGTCAGGATGAAGAAGTATCGTTCTTACAAGGGTGAAGTGGGCAAAATCGCACCAAATCTGTTAAATCGGAACTTCCATGCCGAAAAACCGAATCAGAAATGGGTCACGGATGTGACAGAGTTCAGCCTGTTTGGTGAGAAACTGTATCTGTCCCCAATTCTCGATTTGCACAGTAGCGATCTGGTCAGCTATACCATATCGGATCGTCCTGTGCTGCGCATGGTGACAACTATGCTGAACGAGGCATTTGCAAAAATTCCGGACGGAACAAATCACATTCTCCATTCTGATCAGGGCTGGCAGTATCAGCACAGGCAGTATCAACGGATGCTCCGGGAGAAAGGCATCCGGCAGAGCATGAGCCGAAAAGGGAATTGTCTGGACAATGCTGTGATAGAAAATTTCTTTGGACTGCTCAAGAGCGAACTGCTGTATTTGCAGGAATTTCAGTCCATGGAGCACTTCAAACAGGAACTCGTTGCATATCTGGATTACTACAACAACCGCAGGATCAAGGCAAAACTGAAGGGCTTGCCGCCTGCAATTCACAGACAACAAGCCCTTTCGGCTGCTTGAACAATTTTTACTTCAAAATATTTGTCTAACTTTTTGGGGTCAGTTCAATGCCCTATTTTACTCAAATCGAGTCTATTTTAACTCATAGAGTCAATCTTGACTCAACCTTTTCATAAAAAATAGTCTGAACCACAAGGATTCAGACCATTTTTATTTTCCGCTTTAGCCTTCCCTTACGAGCGTAACTGTTTTTTCCGCTTCATTCCAAGAAGTCTGTGCGCCAAGCGCATCCGCTACAAAGCGAACAGGCACATAGGTACGGCTATCCATGATGACAGGTGCAACGCCATATTTTTCAAGCGTTTTCCCAATCGTCATCTTAATTTCCTTTCCATCCAAAAGCAAGGTAACCTCTTTGCTTTCGCCGTTCCATGCAACCGCACCGCCCAAAGATTCTGTAATGAATCTGATGGGAACCAAGGTTCTGCTATTCTGAATCACGGGAGCCGCATCCTTTTGGGCGAGATTCCCGTTAACAGAAATGCTCTTTCTGCCAATCTGCATTTCGACGATTGTTTTCTCCTTTGCTTTTGTTTCGTTGTTTTCCTTCGTTTCCTCTACTTTTGTTTCGTTTTTCTGTGTTTTGGATTTTCTGCCGCCGGAGGAAGAACCGCCGCCGCTCTCCGGCTTGGCAGTCAGTGCTTTATAGGCATCCTGCAAGGCTTTTGTGGCATTGTTATATTCCTCTGCCGTCGCTTCAACCTTGGAAACCTCCTTTGCATCCGCCAAAACCTTTGCAAATGCCGCCCATTTCTCTGCGGAGTAATCCGCTTCCTGCAAAGCCTCTGCCTCTTTCACTGCATTTTTCAGTGCAAGCCAAGCCTGCATTACTTCATGCTCCTCTTCGATTTCACCAATCAGCTCTTTAAAGCTCCACTGCTTATTGGTTTCTGTCACTGTTGCCTTATGGTCAATCACCGCATCTGCCGCACGCATTTTTGCAAGAAACTGGTCAAGCTGTGTTTCGCTCAAGCCGCTCATCAGCATAAATTCCGCTGTGTAGCCACTGCCTGTAAATGCCTCTGCATCCCCTGCAAAGCCTTTGTACCCTGCAAGATATCCAACGGACTGGTTAATCTGGCTTTTTTCAACCGTAACTGCCTTAATTCCCATTTCCTCCAGAATTGCTCTGATTTTGCTGCCCTTTACGGTATCCGCACCGAGGTTGAACAGCAGTACCTTTGCTGCGGGGATTTCTTCCTCCGCACCAATAATGGGAACGGAATAGGAAAGATAATCCGCTTCCTCTCCTGCCCATTCGGGATGAGGCAGTCTAAGCTTTACAATCAATCGTTTTCCTGCCTCAAACGTATTCGCCTTAACGGGAATATTGATGGTTGTGAAATGCTCCTTGCTTGCTTTATTCGCATCACGCTGACCGATACGCTGTGTAATCGAGCTTTCATGCAACTCCTTCTTCTCAAATTCATCATCTGTATAGTCGGAGGGGAACTGATATGCTGTTACGTTGCAATAATAGTCGCTCATTTCCGTATAGCCTGCATCGTATGTCACTGTTACAGGAATGGTAGTATCTGTCACTCTGACTGCGGCAACATCAATAGAAACGGTAGGTGTTGCCCAATCGGGTGCCGCCTCAACGGTTTTCGCATTGGAATATACCACTTTGCTTACGCCGTTTTTCACAAGCGTCAGCTTAATCATCAGCTTGGAGCCTGCTTTCAGCGGCTTTACGCTTTCTCTAAAGCCCATGGTTGTTACGCCGGGGCTGTAAATGCTGCTTTCTGCCGCAATTTTTGCTTTGCTTTCATCCAATTCCTCGCCTGTGTAGTTATACAGTACATAGCTTACGGAATCATAATAATTTCTTTCAAAGTTCAGATAGGTTTCCATCTTTGTATCGCCTTCGGATACATGCTCCTCTCTGATATAAGCAGAGGGTTCTATAATCTGAGGGGGTGCCTGAATGGTTTTTGCATCGGAGATTTTTACCACTTCGCTTTCGCCGCCTGGCAGCGTAAGCACCGCAACGATTTTATCTCCTGCCGTCAAATCATTGGTAAATGTAATTTTACTGCTGTATGCGGAAGGCGTTACCGCACCGGAATACAGCAAAGCATTTCCTACATTTGCACTGTCAAATGCACCACCATAGCGGTAGGTATACAGCTTCAAATTGCCTGTAAGCGCATTGTCGAAATCCGCCTTTACATAAAGATTCTTATCCGTAGAAAGAATTTTGGAGGAGGTAATTTCAACAGAAGGCTCTTTTACCACCTTGCCACCAATCAGAATATAAACCTTATCATCACTGTAATGGGTTCTGCCAGTGTCAACATCATATTTGTAAAGATATACCAATACATATTTTTCAGGCGTAAGATTTCCCTTTACATCAAAGGTATAGCTGCCGCTTCCCGTAAAGCTCTGACTCTTGAGGGATGCCGCATCATCCGGATGTGTATTGTTTCTGTCTGCAAGCCTTACAAACACATAGCCGCCCTTATAGCTGTCATATCCGTTTACGGAAACCGTAATGCTTTCCGTATCTGCTGTGAGTGCTTCGGGGGAAACGCTGATGCTGTCCCCTTCCGCTTTCGCTTTTACCGTAAAGGCTGTGCCGGGGTAATAATGCGTTTTATCTTCATCATCAACATAATAGATATAAGGAATAATCACATCCCCTGCCGTTAAAGCCTTTGTAATAGTGATTTCTACATTATCCCCACTGATAACAGGACTTTTACTGCCGACAGAAACGGGGTCTCCATATACATCAGCGTCTCCGTTTTCTTTTGCTTTATATAGGATAATCATTCCCTTGCCGGAGGGGATTAAATCCGTTTTGCTCACCGCAAGACTTACCTTGGTATCCCCTTCATATACATTCCCGTTCACAATCAGTACGGGCTTTTCCATCTCTGTCTCCAAAACAACGGGAACCGCATTGGAATATGCAACAACCGTTCCGCCCTTCATCAGCACTGCCGCAACATATTTGCCTGCTGCCAATTCCTTTTTTATAGCGGAATTTTTCTCTACCGAAACCGTTCCTGCTTCGGAAACACTCTTGTTGCCGAAAAATTCCCAATCGTCCCCCTGTACCGCATCCGCAGACGCATATTGTCTGATGATAAGGTTAGAGCCTTCTTCCACATCACCGGCAACCACAACGCTTACTGCGCTCGCACCTGCCTTAATTTTATCTGCGTTGATTTTCACTGTCGGCGCAACAGGCACAGCAGGAATCAAAACGGAATCATCAGGGATGCTCTCCGCCTCATAGTCATTGCCTTTGGGGATATACAGCGCCGTATTCTGGTTCCAATATACAACGGCACGCACACGATAGCCTGCCAGAAGCGGTTCCTCCAGATTGATTTCATAGTTTGTCAGATTTTTCGTAAACTGCAGCGGAATCGTCAATCTGCGCATATAGCTGCCTTCAAAGTCGAATGTTTTATCCTGCGGATATTGCTGGATGGAAACTGTCATATTGAAATCTACATTTTCATCCTTTGCGTATGCAAGCAATCTCTCATCTGCGGAAAAATTGATGTGCAGCTTGGTATCGCCTGCTTTTAAATCCGTATCCGCAATGCTTACCTCGGGCCATGTGTAATCCCGAAAGCCCTCGCCGTTTTTATCCACAACCGTAAGCTCACGGGATTGCTTTTGCTTGTAAAAAACATCATTCTTCGTTTCTGCAACAGGCACATTCAGATAAGCGCATACCTTCTGCCCCACCTTCAAAGGGAGAAGGGACCCTGCGAAATTACAGGTATAGCTTTTTCCGTTTTCCACCCGTACCGAATAAAGTTGCTTTGTGGCGGTGCTGTCGGGATCAAAGACTGTATTTGCGGGGTATACCGCAACAATCATGTAGCAGCTTTTCACACTGCTGTGCAGCTTCACATTTGCCGTAAGGGATGTTGCATCCTCTGTAATTTTTCCGTCTGCAAAACCATCTATTGTTACCTCGCAGCCTGCCAAAATTTCCGCCTGTGTCGGTTTGGTTGTTTCTCCGCCGGAAGAACCTTCGGAGGCAGTGACCGTAATCGGTGCAGAAGTATATTCCTGCATTTCACCGCTTGATCTATCACGCAGTACCGCTATTACCTCTTTGCCTTCCGTTGGTGCTGTTGTAAGCGTAATCGTATTACTTCCTTCGTTCAAAGCTGTATATCCAATCACACCGCTCAAGTCCGTATAGCTAAAAAATTTATCAGTGTCATATCCTTCTCCGCTGTCAAGCTGTATGACCTTTGCAAAGCCGGCTGTAATGTCTTGTGCAAGTGTAACCTCAACCGATTTTGTATTCGGTGTAATGGTGCTTGTTGTGATGGAAATTCCCTGTTCCTGCGCAAATGCCGAAGCTGCCGCAAAAGGAACTGTCGAAATTGCCATAATAAGTGCAACAAGCAGACTGAATACTCTTTTACTGATGCTGCTGTAAATTGTTTTCATTTTCCTCCACCCTTCTCTAGTGATTTTTATATTGTTAGCTGCGGCTAACTAAATTCCATTATAATTTGCCTCTTTTTCATTTGCAACCGCTTTTTTCCTTCTTGATAAGTGTTCTCATTTTGGCACTGCAATAAAAAAATACCCTCCCTGCCATTTGGCAAAGAGGGTATCCTCCATTTAACAAATCAATTTTATTTTACGAATGTTTCACAAAAGCGCATCAGCATAGATGCCACCCTGAGATACATCTACTTCTTCCTTGGGTGCTTCCTGCGGCTCTGTTTTTCCTTCTTTCTTGCCCTCTGCGGCACCCTCATTTACCTCCGCCGCTGCGTTTGTTTCCTCGGCAAGCGCCGACACAGACGTAAGAGAAAGCGCTATTGTCACGCACACCAACTGACTGATTAGCTTTTTCTTCATAAAATCCCTTCCTTCTCTTGTGTCCTTCCATCAAGCAATATCCTGCGAACGCTGTATTTTTCGACAAAACCCGCGAAAATACTGCATTTGCCAAAATTATAGCAGATTCTTTTCGCAATGAACATCCTACCAAAGTATGAGACGGCAACCTTATTTTTTCGCCGTTTTTGTAATAAAAAAATCGGCTTCCGCCGAAACCGATTTTTCTTCTTACATATTCTGCTTCAAGCAGGTTTTGATATCATCCTCGGGGTTGCTGACAGCACGCAAATCAAAGGTATCCACCAGATACTGCAGCACATTCGGGCTTAAAAATGCAGGCAGTGTCGGCCCCAAATAAATGCCCTTCACACCAAGGCTCAGGAGTGCCAGCAAAACCGCCACCGCCTTCTGCTCATACCACGAAAGAATCATGGACAGCGGCAAGCCGTTCACATCCGTCCCAAAGGCATCTGCCAAAGCCGTTGCAATGCGGATGGCGGAATAGGCATCGTTGCACTGCCCCACATCAAGCAATCTCGGCAGACTTGCCACCTCGCCGAACTCCAGCTTATTAAATCTGTATTTGCCGCACGCCAAGGTTAAAATGATACAATCCTGCGGCACCTTTTTCGCAAATTCCGTATAATAATTTCGCCCCGGCCTTGCGCCGTCACAGCCGCCAATCAAAAAGAAATGTCTGAGCTTTCCGCTCTTGACCGCCTCCACGATTTTATCGGCATAGCCTAATGTGGCATGATGCCCGAAGCCGACCAAAATTTCATGTGCCTCCTCATCCTCGGGATAGCCGCCCAATTCCAACGCCTGCGCAATGATTTCGCTGAAATCCTTCTCGCCGTTTTCCTTCTTGCCGATATATTTCACGCCCTCCCAGCCGACCACATTCGTGCTGTAAATACGGTCCTTGTAGCTTTCTCTCGGGCGCATCAGGCAGTTGGTTGTCATCAAAATACACCCCGGCAGATTGTCGAACTGCTTTTGCTGATCCTGCCACGCACCGCCGAAATTCCCGACCAAGTGCGGATATTTTTTCAAGCCCTCGTAGCCATGGCAGGGCAGCATTTCCCCATGCGTATAAATATTGATGCCCTTGCCCTTCGTCTGCTTCAAAAGCATTTCCAAGTCCTTCAAATCATGCCCGGAAACCACGATAAACGGACCTTTTTTCATGTGAACATCAACGGTATGCGGAGAAGGATTGCCGTAAACCTCGGTGTTTGCCTCGTCCAGCTTCTGCATAACGGCAATCGCCATCTCGCCTGTGCGCATCGTCAAGCGAATCAGCTCCTCTACCGTCAGGGTATCATCCGTAATTGCCTCCAATGCCTCGATATAGAAATTGTCCACCTCGTCACTGTAATACCCCAGCTCCCTCGCCTGATGCCCGTAGGCACTGATGCCCTTCAAGCCATACAGCACCGTCTGCCGCAAGGAGCGGATATCGGGATCTAAATCCTCATACATAATGCCTGCCATGGGTGCATCCTTGAGCATTTCGGTTTTGGTTTCGGGGAGGGTATAGGTAACGTGTGCCGTATGATTGTCAATCTCCCCTGTCATGCCTCTCAGCGTATCCTTGATTTCCTGCGATTCCTTCAGCAGCTCCACATGAACCGCCTCATCAAAGTTTACATTCGTCAGCGTGGTAAACAGCACATTTTCGATAAAGCGAATCACGCTTTTGTCAATCTCCTTCCCCTGCGCAAGCAACGCCTTGCCGTAACAGCTGATACCCTTAATTTGAAAAATCAGCAAATCCTGCAAATTGGCAACCTCCGCCGTTTTTCCGCAAACGCCCAGCTTCGTACAGCCCTTACCATTTGCCGTCTGCTCGCATTGATAGCAAAACATTTCATAGCCTAAATCCATATTGTTGCTCATAAATCAACCGTCCCTTCTTTTCCTTTTGCAAGCTAGTGTTTCCCAACAAATGGAGATTATACGCAACCCGAAGCAGGAATCCGCCTGTTAAAATAATATACAAATTTTTTCCAATCCTACTTTAGTAGGATATACAAAAAGAATTTTTCCCGCTATAACGAATGTGAAATCACAATTAGAATTTTATGATTTTCACGGAAAAGGAGGAACGAGATGGGAAGACACACTTTTACCCAAAAATTCCTGCCTCTGGCGCTGGCGGCGCAAACGGCGTAATGCTGGATAGCAGCCTAAGCGTGAAAAAGACGGTAACCGCCACAGGGGTAAAAGCGCCCACCATCACAGGCGGCAGCAGTGGTGGTGGTGGTGGCGGCACAGCATCCACACCGAAGATTGCAATCAACGGTTTGAAGAACCCCATCGGTGAGATTCAGATGAATGTCGGCGACCTCAAGGACGAGACAGAGGCGAAAAAATCCCTGCCGAGCATGGTAACGCTGTTGGTGGATAACAAGAAAATCAAGGATGTTACGGCGAAAATCAAAAATGGTGCCTTCGATGGAAATACCGCGGGCAGCTATACCTTTGTCGGGACGGTAAAAATCCCCGAGGGCTACGCCTACAGCAACGGCACACTGACCGCAAAAGCCACCATTACGGTTGTGGCAAACAATGCAACGAAGAAACAACTGCCAACGGACACCATTGTGCAGTATGGACGAATAGAGTCGTACACTGAGATTGACAAGGAAATAAAAGCAGACAGCACTTAATGCGGCATGGGTGCAGTTGGATAGAACCACAAATTCGGAAGCCGAGGCACTGGCGAATCCGGACAAAATCTATCTGCTGCCGACAAACGACGACGAAAGGAATGTTTCTCAAGGGGTAAAATATGTGCAGGAAAGCGTACAGCTGACCGTTACGGCACTAAATTATACGGATTCCAACGGTAGCACGGTGAACTTGGGCCAAGAGGTTGCGACTTACACCTGCACAGTCGGGGCACCGGTCAGCAAAGCAGACGAATTACCCACACTGCTTACCTCCGGCAAAGATAAAGCTAATGTCCATATTCGCCTGAAAGGCACGGGAACCGCTTCTGTGATTACAGTGTCCGATGAAGCAGACATAAGCGCGGAAGAGACCGTCAATTCTAGCAATTCCGGATTGTTTCAAGATTCTATCTCCGTGGGATCAGCCACTACGGAAACAGATACCACTCCACCAAATTTTGTTGTATTTTTAGGCATGACAGTCACATCGGAGCAGCTTCCTGCGGTTGCAGTGAATAGCTTCGATAGAGAGGAAAAGAACCCCCACAAAACAACCTCAGTGACATTTACCATCCCGTCCGACAAAGTTTCCCTCACGAATGAGGGGAAAACAGCCGGCTGGTATATCCCGCAGGGTGGCTTGAAGCTGACAGCGGAGGATGTGCGGGTGTACCAACCCAAGGTTCTTGCCGAAAAAGCTAGCGTTGCGGATACAACAGTGACAGTGCCGCTCCAAGTTCTGTTTCTGAATGAGGGTAAGACTCTGAATGTGGCTCTTGTACCAACGAGCACAACATCCTACGACGGCAAAGACAATAATGCAATTTCCGGCACAGATATGCGCAATACGGAAAGTAAAGAGCAGCATTACTACTTCGCCCTATCCGGCAGCCAAAAGTACGAGTACCGTATACCCATCAGGTGCTATACGGCAACATTCGACAATGTCACAGCAGGTACCTATGCTGTTTGGGTTCAGGTTGATGACACGGATACGTGGGTCAAGGTAGGGGATAGCATAACTGTCTGCAATACGGCAGGCGGGGATTCCGATAACACCGGGAATCCTACCACCGAATAATCGCAAAATTCAAAAAGGCAGGGGAATCCTTTGATTCCCCTGCCTTTTTCTTTGCACTTACGCCATCGCAGCAGAGCAAAAAGCGCGCAGCACCTATGAATATCTCATCGACCTGACGGATGACCCCGATGTGCTCGCGCCACTGCGCTTCCTGCGAGAACGGGAAATCGTGCATTTCCAGCGTTTCGGAGAAGCTCTGGACTACGCCAGAGATTATCTGAAGCAGCAGCATTATTTCTTCATGCAGAAAAACGGCTGCAACAGCTGACAAATCATAGACACCGATAAACCGGTGGTATGCACTGCATTCCTATTTCAGGCAGCCGTTAAAGGTATGTCTTATTCTGCCGGCATAAAAAAAGACCATCGATTTCTCGATGGTCTTTTCCGCAATTACTGCGGATGACAGGACTTGAACCTGCACGGGCGCAATGCCCACTAGAACCTGAATCTAGCGCGTCTGCCAGTTCCGCCACATCCGCACATCTCAGTGCGCTTGATTATAATACCGCACCGAAACACTTTTGTCAACACATTTTTTATATTTTTTTCATTTTTCTCTTTTACAGGAACAGCGGCACCAAAAGCGGCACCAGAAGCGTACACACAATGCCGTTCACAAAGGCAAGCACAGCAATCGTACCGTTCGTGTTCTTGCTGATAATGCCCAAAGTGGTATCCATAGAGGTAGCCCCTGCCGGCGCAATGGCGGAATAATAATTCAAATGGCTTGCCACAAACGGCACAATGACAAACGTCAGCATTTCACGAAACACATTTGCGAGAAACGCAATCGTACCGCCGACGGGGTTGCCTGCCTCCGTAATCAGCACGCCGGAAAGGCTATACCAGCCCAAGCCTGCGGAAATCGCCAAGCCCTCCTTTGCAGGCAGGGAAAGCAAAAAGGCAGTCACCACACCGCCGCAAAGGGAGCCGAGCGCAACCCCGAACGGAATCAGCAAAATCCGAAAGCCCAATTCCCTAATGCGTGTGAAAACAGCCTTATTCAGCCCTGTATCAATCCCGACGGAAAACAAAAGGAGCAGCAGCATATAGGTGGATGCGCTATCCAGAAAGCCGCTCACATCCGCAGGCATCAGGTATCCTGCCCCAACGCCAAGCACCAGAACAATCAAAATCACAAGGCTCATTTCTTCCCCTCCTTCTCCAAAAACAGCGTGGAAAGAATATAAACCACAGCAATACTGCCGATTGCCGTCATCACAGCAAACAGCAGCGCCTTGCCGCCCAAAAGCGGCAGGCTTCTGACCACCTCACCATTTCTGCCGATACTCACGCCCATGCAGAAAATCAAAAGCAGCAGCCAAACCGTCTGCAATCTGCTGTTCCAGCGGATTCCCCTCTCTCGTATCCAACCCTTATAGCCAATCAAAACCCCCAATCCGATTGCCAGAAAGATATATCTCATGTTTCCATCCCTCCAAAAGCTGCCCCTACGCAAAGCGCAGAGGCAGTAAGCTTACAGAACTTATTTTCTTAGCATATCCCATTTAGGATAATTTTTCGCGGATTGCGTCAATGCTTTCATCCTCGATATATTCGTCATAGGTCATCTGTCTGTCGATGATGCCGCCGGGCAGGATTTCAATGATTCTGTCTGCAATGGTCTGCACAAACTGATGGTCGTGGGAATCAAACAGCAGTGTCCCCTTATACTCCGTCAGCCCTTCATTCAGTGCTGTAATAGATTCCAGATCCAAATGGTTGGTAGGCTCATCCAGAATCATCACATTTGCGCCGCTCATCATCATCTTGCAAAGCATACATCTTACCTTTTCACCACCGGAAAGCACGCCGGCCTCCTTCAGCGCTTCCTCACCACTGAACAGCATTCTGCCCAGCCAACCGCGAATATCGGAATCGTATTGCTCGCCTTCCTTTGCAAAGGGACGCAGCCATTCAATCAGGCTGTCCTTGTTGCCCTCAAAATATTCTGTGTTATCCTTCGGAAAATATGCGGTTTTTGTGGTAATTCCCCATTTAAAGCTGCCCTCATCCGGCTCCAGCTCGCCCATCAGAATCTGGAACAGCGTAGTTCTTGCGATTTCATCCTTGCCGACAAAGGCAACCTTTTCGTGCGGGCGAATCATAAAGCTAACATCATTCAGCACCTTCTTGCCGTCAATGGTTTTGGAAATTCCATCCACCAAAAGCACATCGTTGCCGACCTCTCTGTCCTGCTTAAAGCTACAGAAGGGATATCTGCGGCTGGAGGGCTTAATGGTATCCATCTGCAGGTTATCCAATAGCTTCTTTCTGGAGGTTGCCTGCTTCGCCTTGGAGGCATTCGCACTAAAGCGCTGGATGAAGTCCTGCAGCTCCTTAATCTTCTGTTCCACACGCTTATTCTGATCCTTCAGCTGACGCTGTGTCATCTGGGTATAGCTGTACCAGAAATCATAGTTGCCGACAAACATGGTAATCTTGCCATAATCGATATCCGCAATATTTGTGCAGACCTTATTCAGAAAATGACGATCATGGGAAACCACGATAACCGTATTTTCAAAGTTCATCAGGAAATCCTCCAGCCATTTGATCGCATGGATATCCAGATGGTTGGTAGGCTCGTCCAGAAGCAGAATATCGGGATTGCCGAACAATGCCTGTGCCAGAAGCACCTTCACCTTCTGTCCGCCTGTCAGCTCCTTCATCTTCGCATAATGGAATTCATTCGTAACCCCCAGACCGTTCAGCAGCATTTCCGCATTGGATTCCGCAGCCCAGCCGTCCAGCTCCGCAAATTCACCCTCCAGCTCTGCCGCCTTAATGCCGTCCTCGTCTGTGAAGTCCTCCTTCATATAAAGTGCGTCCTTCTCCTTGCGGATATCATACAGTCTTTTATGCCCATATAACACGCACTCTACCACATCAAACTCATCAAACAGGAAATGGTCCTGCTTCAGAACTGCCATTCTTTCCCCGGGGGTGATGAATACAGAGCCCTTATTGGGTTCCAGCTCCCCTGCAAGAATTTTCAGAAATGTGGACTTACCGGCACCATTGGCACCAATCAGTCCATAACAGTTGCCCTTTGTGAAATTGATATTCACATCGTTGAAAAGTACTCTGCCGCCATATTGGAGGCTGACACCCTGTGCAGCGATCATGTTTTTCTCTCCTTTTTCTCATTCCATTTTTTATTACGCTACGGCACCTTCGCCGCCATGTTCAAAAAACAAACTAAATTTGATTATAACATGAATATCATACAAAATAAAAGCCCTATTCCCCATAAAATCCACTGAAATCAAAGAAAAACCCGCCCTGCGCCATGCAAAACGGGTTTTTGTTGTCTCTTATTTCTTATTTATCGGATTCCAACATGGAAATCTCTCTTTCATAATTGATAGCACTGCTCTTGACCTCATCCGGAATCTCTCCCGCTTTCACATTGCCTAGCTGTGTCAGCTCGGAGGAAATGCGGTAGGTTTGCACGGTGATACCACTGCTTTCATTATCACTACTCAACTCCGAAAGCACATTATTCGTGACCTTTTCCAAGGCCTGCGCCAAATCTATTTCATAGGAAATCGGCGCGCCTGTTTTTTTGTCCAGTACAAAGGTAACAGGCACATCCCCTGTACCCTTGAAATAAACCTCAGAAAGGCTGCTCATGCCTGCAATCTGGAAGAAACGTCCTGCCGCCTCCACATCATACAGCTTTTCCGCAGGGATATCCGCGGAAATGACAGCCTTGCCGCCGTTCTCCTGCATGGTGCAGTTTTCTGCCGCCGCAAGCAGGGTTTCCATGTTTTCCGCCGCGTTGTAAATCTGCACGCTGTTCATGGCATCGGTTTTCTGCAAGGTCATTTCCGTCCATTGTCCGTCATAATTCATGTATTGATTCACGCCATCCTCGTTCTTTTCCGCTTCGCCCTTTTGCAGATAAAGAATGTATCTCTGGCTGCCATTATCAAAGCCCATATCCGTATCCACTTTCATATAAAGCGGCTCCTTCACGAAGGTTACGGTTCCCTTTGTAGTCATGCTGCCCCTTCCTGCGTTGTTCATTGCAATCGTGGCATCAAAATTTGCCATAAAGCTGTCCTGTCCTGCAAGTGCCGTTTTTGCCGCCTGCACATATTCCTCCGCAGAGCCGAGCGCCGCCTCCTGTGTACCTGCGCCACAGCCGGATAAAACCAGACAGACAATAATAAAAGTCATACCCAATCCTCTGCTTTTTCTTTGTTTCTTCATAGGGATTCCTCCTTCATGCCTTCGCGCCGCAGCCCGACAAAAGGCAACAGAACACCGCTTTTCTCAATCCGATTGTAGCGTAAATCTACACTCATTGCAAGTAAGTTCCCCTTTTCTTCATAAAATTCTAAGAAAATTGTAAGAATTGAGGGATAATTCTCCACTTCACAGATACTGATATCTCCTTCGCAGGGCGGAGAAAGCACCTATGGTAATCAGGATAGAGGCAAGCTCCGCCACCGTAATGGCGCACCAAACGCCATCCAAGCCGAAAAAGAGGGGCAAAATCAAAACTGCCGCCACCTCAAAAACAACTGTACGCAGGAAGGAAATTGCCGCAGAAACCATCCCGTTGTTCAATGCCGTAAAGAAGGACGAACCGAAAATATTAAAGCCGCTCAAAAGGAAGGAAACCGCATAAAAGCGAAGTCCTCTCACAGTCATGGCATAAAGCTGTGCATCATAGCCGACAAAAAGCCCCGAAAGCACGCCGGCAAAAAGCACCCCTATCGAAAGCAGCACAATGCCTGTCCCCAAAAGCAGCTTCAGGCTCTTTTTCAGCACATTCTGCAGCTCCGCCTTCTTCCCCGCACCATAGTTGAAGGCAACGATGGGCGCAGAGCCATAGGCATAACCCAGATAAATCGCAATAAAAATAAAATTGACATATAGAATCACGCCATACGCCGCCACGCCGTTTTCCCCCGCAACCTTCATCAGCTGTGCATTATAGAGCATTCCCACCGAGGACATGGAAATATTCGACACCAGCTCGGAGGAGCCGTTCGTACAGGTTCGCAGCAGCGCACCCCCCAGTAATTTTGTTTTTACCAAGGCAAGCCGACTGCTGTTTTTCCTTGCAAAATAAACAAAGGGAATCAAGCCGCCGACACATTGCCCCAATGCCGTTGCCACCGCCGCACCTGCCACGCCCCAGCCAAGCACCGCAATGAACAGCGCATCCAGAACCATATTCGTCAGCCCTGCCGCAACCGTTACAATTAAGCCAAGCTGCGGCTTTTCCGCTGCAATCAAAAAATTCTGGAACATATTCTGGAGCATATAAAAGGGAATCCCCAAAAGCACAAGCCTCCCGTAAATCATGCCGTAGCCGAGCATGGCATCATCTGCGCCCATTTTAAGAAGGATTTTTTTCAATGCCGCAATGCCGAGCATCGTCAGCACAAGCCCCAAGCCAATCGCAAAATAAATCAGCATGGAAAAAATCCGATTTGCCTCCTCTTGCTTGCCCTCTCCCAAGGTTTTCGCCACAAGGGCAGTGCCGCCTGTCCCCAGCATAAAGCCGAAGGCGCCCAAAACCAATGTGAAAGGGATCACAAGATTGACTGCCGCAAAGGCGGTTTTCCCAACAAAATTGGAAACAAACAGCCCATCGACCACGCCATAAATCGAGGTCAAAATCATCATGGCAACCGAAGGGATGACAAACCGAATCAGCCTGCGATAGGTAAAATGATCCGATAATTGGATATTCATACGTCTTCTCTCCTTTTCAATTCAAAAAAACAGCTCGGTTATTTGCATAACCGAGCGCACTCGACATCTTTTCAACTTTGTAATTGCGACTACAAGTTCTCCGATGAAGATATATTTATTTGATGATGACTATTGTAACAGAAATAAAGGTGCTGTCAATCCCCTTTCTTATGCCCTTATGCCAAATCCACGCCGGCAATATGCCGGATGACCTCTCCTGCCAGAATCAGCCCTGCCACCGGCGGCACAAAGGAAAGACTTCCGGGAATCTGTCGTTTGCCCGTCTCCTGCGATTCTGCCGGCTTTTGGGGCAGCTCCTTGGAATAAACCACCTTCACGCCGCGAATGCCGCGCACCTTCAATTCCTTCCGCATCACCTTCGCCAGCGGACAGACGCTTGTTTTGGAGATATCCGCCACCTCAAAACGGGTCGGGTCAAATTTATTTCCTGTCCCCATGGAGCTGATAACCTCTGTCCCCGCTTTTTTCGCTTCTTCTATCAGAATCAGCTTGGAGGTCACCGTATCAATCGCATCCACAATATAATCATACGAAGCAAAATCCAGCAAATCCCTGTTTTCCGCACCGTAAACCACAGGATATTCCACCACCTCGGTCTCCGGCAGAATCTCATGAATTCGCTCTGCCATGACAGACGTTTTCCTTCTGCCAATCGTTTTCTGCGTTGCAATCAGCTGACGGTTGATATTTGTCAGGCTTACCACATCTCCATCCACAAGGGCAAGGTGTCCCACGCCGCCTCTTGCCAGTGCCTCTGCCACAAAGGAGCCGACACCACCAATACCGAACACTGCCACACGCGCCTTTCTCAGTTTTTCTATGCCTTCCTCTCCCAGAAGCAGCTCCGCTCTGGAAAATTCATTCAATTCGCTCATATCATTCCTCTCATTCCTTTGGTTCTCTCAGCTCCTTGGGCAGCTTTTCCCAAGGCAGCCGCTCATACAAACGGAAAATCTTTCGCACAATGCTGTCGCCGCCATGTCCCTTTAACTGCCGCTTCGCCGCCGCCTTTGCTTCCGCTTCGGCATCCGCAGTTGCATAGGAAAGCTGTGCAGAGGTCAGCATGGAAAGATCGTTTCGGTTGCTGCCAAAGGCAACACATTTCTTCTGCGGGATTTCCTCCATCAGCCGCTCCAGCATATATTTCTTCGTTGCATTTTTATGATAAATCTTCAAATGACAGTATGTCTCCGGCGTTTCCGATTTATCCCGCAGGAAAAGCAGCTCCTGTTCGGTATCCATCTCTTTTAGTTCTGCCTCCAGTGCATCCGCATCCGCATCCTGCAGCACCAGCAGGATATACACCACAACACCATCCTCCGGCATTTCTCCATAAATATAATTGCGGTAAGGCGATCGGCGGTTAGAAAGATACAATTCTCGTTCCACCTCATTTTTAAATTCGCCAAAATAAATCAAAAGCACATTTTGCCAGACCACGTTCAGGAAATAATGATACTCCTTCTCCTTCACAAGGGTGCAGATTCTGTCCACCCATTCCTTCGGCAGTCCGCTTGTCGCACGGTATCGCTTATCCTTCACATCATACAGCACCGCCCCATCCATCGCGATAACAGGCAGGCGCAAATCAAGCCCCTTTAAATCCGCCATCAGCGAAGCGGGTGTACGCTCTGTCGCAATGGTAAACGGCAGGCCATCCTGCAAAAGCTGATTCAGCTCAAAGGAGGCATAGGGCGAAATACCGTTTTTTTCATCGTATAATGCCCCGTCAAAGCCCGTCACAAAGAGATAGTTCTCTGTCCTTTTCCGTGGCAGATGCAGATTATTGACCCCCAGAGAAACCAGAATCCCGATAATCGTTTCAACAGAACGATTGATTGCCCCCTCCAGCGGTGTATACCCCACATTAGAGAGGCAGACACTCAGCAGTACAATCCCTGCCAGCGCAGAAGCACCCGTGCGCTTCAATAAAACCGTCACATACATCACAGGAATGACCGCAAAGGAAATCACCAGATATCGCAGGATACGCACCTGATAGGGAATATATTGGATCAGATACAGCACCAGAAGCGCAAAGACTGCCCCCAGCAGTGTGCCGATAATACGGTTTATGGAAACCTGTATGCTGTTTTCCGCATAGGGCTGCATACAGATAATCGCGGCAATCGTAGAAAAAATCGGTACGCCTTCCTCTCCGCGCAGAACATAAAGAAAAAAGCAGATGGCAACCGCCAATGCTGTTTTCACCATACGCATACCGACTCTCGGAATATTTGCAACCATAGGATTTCACTCCTTTTCGCTGTTCTTATTGGCAAAGTATAGAGGAAATCCCTTCTTTCTGTCAAGCTATCTGCCAAAAAAATGCAGGAAAATGCTTATTTTACACGGTTTCCCCCTCACATAACAAAAAAACGCAGAATTTTCATCTGCGCTTTTTTTATAAATATGCCGTACCCTCTGCCACGATAGCAACGCTGCCCGTAATTTCAATTTTCGTAACCGCTCCATTCTGATAGGAAGCTGTTGCGCGCATCACGCCGCCGGGCTGCTTGAGGGAAACGGTAACATCCTTCTTCTCCCTTGCCGCCAGATATGCCCCGACAGCAGAGGTTCCGCTGCCGCAGCCTCTTTCCCAGATGAGACTGACATCCTCCACCGCAACCAACGGTTTCAAGCTTTTCTCCTGCTCATCAAACAGCAGAAGCCCAAACACAGGCGGCAGCTCCTTCGCCCAGACCCTTGCCGCGTGTTCCGCCTTTTTTGCGGCATTCTCGCCCCAAAGGGACGCAGGGACGAGGATATGCGTAATGCCTGCGAAAACAACTACGGTCAGCTCAATTCTTTCGCCGTCCAGCGTAAATGCTCTCTTTTCGATTGTCTGCGGTAAGGGCATTGCCACTCTGCCAAGAAAGCGATGCTCCGCTTCTCGTTTCATTTCGCAGCGAACAAGCTCCTCCGCACCGGAAACCTCAAGCGTAATTTCCGTTTTTTCGCCAATCTGCAGATTTTTCTTCTGCGCCAGCCATGCCGCCAGAGAAAGGCTGGCATTGCCGCAAAATTCCCCCGCCATCATTTGCAGGCGTTTTTCTGCCGCAGGATTTTCCGCTTCCTCGATATAGCCTGCCTGCTCAGCGTATACACTGCCATAGGCAATCAGCCTTTCTGCCACAGCAAGCTGCTTCTCTCTTGCCACAGGCGTTTCGATGAGCAGTGTCATATTTTCCGTAGGGCTTGCTTTGATGAATTTCACTTCCATCCGACCACTTCCTTACTGCTGGAAACGACTCAGGAAGGCTTTTGTACGTTCCTGCTGAGGATGATTGATGACCTGTTCGGGTTCGCCCTCCTCCACAATCACGCCGCCGTCCATAAAAATAATATGATCGGAAACATCCCTTGCAAAGGACATTTCATGTGTCACGATTACCATTGTCATGTGTTCCGCCGCCAAATCCTTGATAACCTTCAGAATTTCGCCCGTCAGCTCAGGGTCAAGCGCGGAGGTCGGCTCGTCAAAGAAAAGAATTTTCGGCTTCATCGCCAATGCACGCGCAATAGAAACACGCTGCTGCTGTCCGCCCGAAAGCTCACAGGGATAAGCGTTTTCCTTGTCCGCCAGTCCCATTTTTTTCAGCAGCTCCCTTGCCTCGGCATAAATTTCCTCTTTTTTGCGCCTGCCGATCAGAATCGGCGGTTCGGTGATATTTTTCATGACGGAATAATGAGGAAACAGATTAAAATTCTGGAACACCAGACCGAAATGCTTTTTGATGCCCTGCAGGGTTTCCTTTGCGGCATAAACCGCCTTGCCCTGTGCGTCCGCCTTTGCGGCATAGTCTCCCAGATAAATCAGATCGCCGCCGTCCATGGTTTCCAGCATGGTTGCGCAGCGCAGAAGGGTGGATTTCCCAGAGCCGGAAGGCCCAATGATAGACACAACCTGTCCTTCTGTTACAGACAGAGAAATATCCTTCAGCACTTCGTTTTCCCCGAAGCTTTTATTGCAGTGCTTAATTTCCAATACCTTATTCATTGTATGCCCTCCTTTCTTAATGATAATAGCTCAGTTTCTTTTCAATGCGTTCCATTGCGAATGCAACCACAGCATTGAAGATGAAATAGAACACACCCGCAACGAACAGGGGCATAATACTTGTTCTTGCAGATGCAATCTGTTTTGCTACGGTAAACATTTCCTCATACGCCAGTACGAACGCCAGAGAGGTATCCTTTACCAGTGTGATAACCTCATTCGTCACAGGAGGCAGTACGCGCTTCACCATCTGCGGGAAAATGATGCGGAAAAAGGTCTGGTTTTTATTATACCCCAGAACGGATGCCGCCTCATATTGTCCCTTGGGGATAGATTCGATACCGGAACGGTAAATTTCCGCAAAATATGCCGCATAGTTAATGGAAAAGCCGATGATAATCGCAGCGAAGCGGTACCATCTGGGCAAAGAAATACGGAACAGATAATAAGGTGCAAAATTCACCACCAGAAGCTGCAGCATCAGAGGCGTGCCGCGCAGAATGGCAATGAAAACCTTAATGACTGCCTGTAAGGGCTTTATTTTTGACATACGCCCGAAGGCAACCAAAAGCCCCAAGGGCATGGAAAACAGCAGTGTCAGCACAAAAATCATCAGAGATGAGCCCATGCCGCTTACCAGCTGCTGTGCAATAATCGCAAAATTCATAGTAAATTTCCTTTCTTAACCGTAAAATGCAGGAATCCGAGAAATTCCTAAAACGCAGGAAAGGCGGCAGGAGCTTTCCCACCGTCTTTCCCAGCTTTTTTCATAACTGTCTCTTTCTTATTTTCCCAGGCAAAGCATCTGATCCAGATTGTAATCCTTATACTTTGCTGCGATTTCTGCCAGAGTACCGTCCTCTGCCATTTCGTCCAGTGTTGCCTGTACCTGATCTCTCAGCTCTTCATTGCCCTTTTTGAAGCCGATTGCATACTGCTCTGTGGAGAGGGGCTCTTCCAACATTCTGAATTTATCTGCCTTTGTTGTCAGCTGATACTGTGCTACGCCGATATCTACCGCGATGGCATCATTTGTGCCTGCCTCCAGATTCATGAATGCTGTGTTGTAATCTGCGATTTCATCCAGAGATGCGAAGGAATTTACTACATCTGCCTTGGATTCATCCTGCAAAGCGGAAAGTGCGGAGGAGCCTGCCTGTGTGATAACGTGCTTGCCTGCCAGATCAGCCTCTGTCTGAATATCGGAATCCGCTCTTACAACATATACGATGCTGTTGTCAACATAGGGCTTGGAGAAGGTGTATTCATCCTCTCTGCCTGTCATAGTGAAGCCGTTCCAGATACAGTCGATTGCACCGCTGTTCAGCTCCATATCCTTTGCATCCCAGTCGATGGGCTGCTTTACCAGCTCCCAGCCGTTTCTTTCACAGACCTCAGCAGCCAGATCCAGATCAAAGCCGGCATAATCGCCGCTCTCTGTTCTGTAGCCATAAGGAGGATATTCCGCATCGAAGCCTACAGTGAAGGTCTTTGCGCTGTCAGAGCCGCCGCAGCCTGCCAGAACAGACGCACCCATAACCATTGTCAAAAACAGTGCCAAATACTTTTTCATACGTTATCGTCCCCTTTTTCATATCGTTTTTTCGTTCCTGCGGAGCGTAGCTCCTTCGTTCTTCATCATAGTATCACATTACCACGCTAAAGTAAAGCAAAAGAATCTGCTTTTTCTTCCTTATTTTTTATGCAAAATACACAAGTCCTCTCGCGTCCTGTGTGCAGTGCCTGCCACCTCTTTCTCCCATCCGTCTGTACGCCGAGTTTTTGTCGATTTTTCAGGTTTTTTTGCGATTTTCTATTGACAAACGCGAAAAAAGGTATATAGTGTAGGTATAAAAATAATACAATCAATATCAGTAAAAGATGCAGCCGTAGTCGACAGCATCTCAAACGATAATAGCAAACCCATCGAAAGGTGGCGACGCAAAGCTATAGGGCCTTACCCCTTGAAAAAGGGCTGGCAGCCAGTTACCGAAAGGAGATTCCGTATGAAACGGCTTTTTTCTTGTGTTTGCACATTTGTTGCAGCCTTTATTTTAATGTCTATGACAGGCGTGGTAACAGCCAGCGCTTCTACAGGTTCTATTGATACTTCCCATGCAAAAGATGGTTTTGTTACCGTAAATTACACTTCCGATTCCAAATTGAAGGTCGGCATCCAGTACGGTGACAATAAGACCTCCTATAAAAACTGCCCCAGCGGCAAAACTGCAGAGTTCTCTCTGGATCAGGGCAATGGCACATACACCATTACCGTATGCGAAAACATTTCCGGTACAACCTATCAGGTTGTCAGCAGAGAAACCGTAAATGCAAAAATCAAAAACGAATATGCTCCCTACCTTATCTCCACCGCAGATGTTCAGTTTGCAGCAGGCGATGCAGTCAGCCAAAAGGCGGCTGAAATCTGCAAGGGCGCAGCAACCGATGCAGAAAAGGTAACCGCAATCTACAACTACATTGCAGGGCATTACACCTACGATACAAAGCTTGCAGATGAAATCACATCCGGCAAGGTAAGCAAATATATCCCTGACACAAGCGCTACGCTGAACAGCAGCAAGGGCATCTGCTATGATCTGTCTTCCCTGTTTGCAGCTATGTGCCGCAGCCAGAGCATCCCTTGCTCCTTAACAAAGGGCTATGCCGGCAGAAGCTACCATGCTTGGAACAAGGTAAACGTAGACGGTGCTTGGTATCAGATTGATTTGACCTATGCTGTAACAGAGCGTGTGCTGAACGCAAACAGCCTATCCGATTGCGTATCTCCTTTGCACTACACACAGCAGAGTGATTCTCTCGCAATCGCAGCATAACAGATTGTAATAAAGAAAAAAACACATAGCAGGAAGTCTTTTCTTCGCTATATGTTTCCTATAACAAAATCATTTCTACCTTTACAGATAACGCAGACACAAACGCATGGTATTATCTGGCGGTACAGGAAGCAACCAACAGCCACTACAACACAAGCAAGGAAAACTCTGCTTATGAAAAATGGACAGGATTGCGCAAAACACTTGATTGAATCGAATTAAGCTGATTATATTCAATTCAGGCGTTTTGCATAAAAACAGCGCTCATTTTCCACTATAAAACAGACAAGTTTTCTATATTTAGATAGCGGCATGTCCCCATTTTCCGTGCCGCCATCATTTTTCCGGATTTTTTTCAACAAAACTTGCATATAATTGCATACAAATATGTTGAGAATCCACAAAAGAACTTGAAATTTTATCAAGCTGTGATATAATACATTGTAACAGGACTTTGCAATGTATTTTATCTATATAAATACATTATAGTATTATCTGTGCGGCTCGTTGAAAGAGCGTGTGTACAGACAAAGGCACAGCCGGCGAAAGCCGGTGTCGCAAAGCCAAGGGTCTAACCGAATTTTTCTTCGCAAGACAGCCGGTTGCCAAAAGACATATCGTATCCTCCTTCTTCGAGTCTCACAAGAACAAAGAAGGAGGATTTTTTATGATGAAAGCGAAAAAGAAATCAGGCAAACGCTTTCTGTCCTGGCTCTTGGCTGCCGTAATGATAATTACGTTGATGCCGGCGACTGCGTTTGCCGAACCACCCACTGAAAGCAGCGGAAACACAGAACCTGCTGTTACATCCTACTGTCCCGAACCAGAGGGAGATACAGATGTTTCCGTAGGGGGATATGATTCCTCTCCGGCAGCAGAAACAAAGGATACTCCCACAGAGGAGCCTGCAAAGGATACTCCCACAGCGGAGCCTGTAAAGGATACTCCCACAGAGGAGCCTGTAAAGGAATCTCCTGTGGCAGATAAAACAACAGAAGGCGCTCCTGTGCAAGAAGGGGCTGTAGAAAACTCCACAGACGAGAAAATCACCGAGGACTTGAAAAATGAAGTATCTGCGGCTGAACTCGCAGGGCTGACAGCCATGTTCGCTGCTCCCGTATCACTGGAGCTTTATGCAAATAAGAGTTACCCCATTTATGTTTATGGCTACTTCGTAAATGGCAAAGACAAGAATGATGAGGATAATATTCTTTCCGGGAAAGACGGTCTTTTTGGTAAAGACATTAAAATTCAAAAAGATAACAAGAAGGTACAGACTGTTAAATGGAATGATTATTCTATTATATATAGGCAAGCCCGAAAGTGATTACATTACCTTTGGCAAAATCGAAAACGGTACAACTGTGAAACCTACTAAAAAAGCTGAAAAAGAATCCATCTCCGACAATGATTTAGAAGCAATGCTGACTGATTCCTTAGGCAATGACACTGATAAGCAGAATTCGTATTTCAGCTGGAAGGATGTTGCGATTGAGGATTGGGATTTGCATATTTCCCATGGTGCAACCGACTATCCTGATGAGGATGGCAAGTACACTTGGCACATGGATGGTAAAATCCACACATACAAAATCAAGTATATGGCGGATGGCTCTGATGTTTCCAAAGCGGCTCACGTTGACAAAAACACCTACTACTGCGGCACATACACTATCGACACTTACAAACCGAACGCCCCCAAAGGGAAAGTCTTTGCAGGTTGGACAGTAAACGACGACACAAATAGTGGCAAATATTATCAGGGCGGCGATACAATCACTCTGAAAGACCACGATACAGATAATACCGGGAAAATCACTCTGAAAGCACAGTGGGAAGACCAAAAATACCCCGTGTATGTTTATGGCCTCTTTAAATACAAAAATACGACCTTTGATAAGAACTCCAGCCTCTATATCAACGGCAGTATCGATTCTATCAACTTGAATAACGACAGCTTCATCACTTTTGGTGCATTAAATGATGCAACAACCTTTGACCCTGCCCCCTACAAAGATCAAGGTGTAATTTCCAAGGAAACAATCCCCACCGCTGAAATCGAAGCGCGGATAGAAAAGGGGGATGTGGAACTTAGCGACTCTACGGGCAGTGCAAAGACAAATGGTCTGCTTACAGAATCCACCGAGATTTCTCCACTTGTCAGCAAATGGTATGGCTTAAAATCTTGCCCCGGCGCTACAGACTATGTTGAGGGGGATGACGCCACTTGGCATCTGGATGGCGAAATCAATCTCTACAAAGTAACTTATGCAAAAGGCAACATCCCTGACGGTGAAGATTTTACGCTTCCCAAAGAAGAAACCTACTTCTTAGGTGACTACACTGTTCGGAAGATGGAAACCTCCTCTCAGAATTATAAATTCTTGGGTTGGGTGTATGAGAACGAACTCCTCAAAGAAGGGTCCACAATTAAGGCCCCCAACAAAGATATCACCTTGACCGCAAAATGGGAAAAGAAACCCGTGGTTTATAAAGTTAACTATGATTGGGGTACTTTCGCTCCTTCCGACCAAACTTGTCCTACTAACGGAAATTCTTATGAGACCGAAGCTGCAGTTCCTATGGATACTACATTCAACAGCAATTCTACCTCCAATGCAAATAACGGAGAACAAAAAGGTCTTTGGACTTTCAGCGGTTGGACGAAAGATCCAACTATCCAAACCAATTACGGCGATGATGTAATAACTAAAACCATCACCTACAAAGGTACTTGGACATTCGAGGCGAAGCCTATTACAACAACCTATAAGGTTGTATACAAATGGGATGGTGGCGACGGTGTTCCCGAAGGTGTTACCCTTCCTACAGACAGCACCTCCTATGACTCCGAAACCGCAGCCAAAAATGCGGTGGATAAGAACTTTACAAGTGCATCCACTTCCAACGCAAAAAAAGGCGATAAAGAAGGTCTTTGGAAATTCTCCGGTTGGACACCTTCCGATCCTGTAGATTCTACTACGGAAGAACACACAAAAGTTATCACCTTCACAGGTACTTGGACATTCGCAGAAAAGGTTGTCAAGGTTACCTACGATTGGGGTACTCCCGCTCCTTCCGACAAAACTTGTCCTACAGGTGGAACTTACAACACCGAAGAAGCCGCTAAAGCAGATATGGATAAGATCTTTACAAATACATCCACTTCCAACGCTCCTAACGGCAGTATTGCAGGTTCTTGGAAATTCTCCGGTTGGACTGAAACAAAAACTACTTCCGATGATGGAAACACTATTCTCATCGCTCTGACCGGTACTTGGAAATTCACACCATCCGAAACCAAGACCATCACAGATGTCTTGAACAGTCTGGTTCAGAAAGAATTCAAATCGCAGTACGGCTACAGCACAGAAGGAACCTTCACTGCAACCGCAAAGGTTATGGTAATACCTCGTCCAGAAACAAGTTCCTACACAGATGAAGTAGATGTATCTAGCGACAACAACACAAATACTCCGGGCACAGGCAATGCAAAAACCTTCACCGGTACGGTTACTCTGAAAACAGGCGATACAAAAAAAGCCTTCACCTTCTCCACAAAAGAAGCTACGGACAATGTATTAAAACCCTACACACACTACGCAGTCTATATCTCCGAGGATAAGGGCAACCTTTCCAAGGTAACCTATGACACCACAAAATACATCCTCGACTTTGCCACAGGTGAAAATAGTGAAGTCCTTCCCAATAGCATTCATATCTGGACAGGGGAAGATATTGCTGAAGGAGAAGAAGGAAAAGAACCAACACCCGTAGAAGGCACAACAATCACATTCAAAAACATTTACACCTACAAGCGTCACCATTCCTCTGGCGACAGTGGTAATGGCGGCGGCAAAAAAGAGGAAAAACCTACCGTAGAAATCAAGGATGACGATGCACTGGGTCTGAATAACACAGACCACTTCGCATACATCGTTGGCTACGGCAATGGCGAGGTAAGACCTCAGAACTCCATCACCCGTGCAGAGGTTGCGGCTATCTTCTTCCGCCTGCTTGAGGATGACGTTCGTGATGCAAACTACACTCGTCAGAATAAATTCACAGATGTAAGCAACGATGCTTGGTACTGCAGCGCAGTATCCACACTGAGCGCAATGGGTATCATTTCCGGTTATCCCGATGCTACCTTCCGCCCCAACGCATCGATCACTCGTGCCGAATTCGCCGCAATCGCAACTCGTTTCGATGTAAACGGCGATAAAACACCCGCAAGCTTCAACGATATCGCAGACCACTGGGCAAAGGACGAAATCGCTGTAGCAGCCAATAACGGCTGGGTAAACGGCTATGAAGACGGTTCCTTCCGTCCTCAGAACAAAATCACTCGTGCCGAAACAATGTCTCTGGTAAACCGCGTGCTCAACCGCAAACCTGAGACAGCCGAGGATCTCCTGGAAAACATGGCAAAATGGACAGATAATGCCGATACCAATGCTTGGTACTATCTGGCAGTACAGGAAGCAACCAACAGCCACTACTATGAATACAAAGAAAATTCTCAGTATGAAAAGTGGACAGAATTGCGTGAAACTCGTGACTGGTCCGAGCTTGATAAATAAATCATAAGCGCTTACAACTTGGAAGGGTTGCTCCCTTCCGCTCCTCTTTCAGACCTCCGGTTTTAAGCCAAGAAAAACCGGAGGTTTTTCTTTTGCTTTTCTGCAATCAAAAAGGACGAAACCCCGTTTCCGGCATTTCGTCCTTTTTCTATTCCTTTTTTATCCTGCGATTGCACAGATTCTTACAATTTTGCCCTTAGAATCCTTCGTCAATGCAACCGTGCAGTCATCCCTTGCATCCGAGCAGGCATCCAGAAAGTCCTGCAGTCCATACAAATCCTCATCATATCTGAGGTTTCTCTTATAATCATCCGCATCCGCCGCCGCAGAAAGCTTATACACAAATTCTGCACGGGTGCTGATTTCAAATGTCTTTTTGCTGCCGTTTACCCTTACCTCGATTTCATCTGCTCTTCTGTCAACAGATACCAGCTCGCCGCGTGCATCCTCCCAGAACGCCGTAATCGTTTTTACCTCGCCGCTGCCGTTATAGCCCAGCTCTACATAAATCTGGGAATCGCCATAGGCATAGTCCAGCTCGCTGTTCAGTTTCGTCAGACTGATGCTTTCGCCGCCCAATTTCACTGTTACGCTGCTTGCCAAATCCATCTTGATATTCAGCCCTGCCGCCGTAACGGTAATGGTTCTCTTATCCTCAACCAAATCTCTGAGATGACCTTCCTTCACGTCCGCCATCTCCGCGGTAATTTCGCGAACATCACCATTCTTATCGAACCCCAGCGTAACATTGAAGCTGTAATCCTTATAGCTGTCAATCAAATCGGAAACATCCCTGCTCTTGCCATTGATGGTTACATCCACATCATCCGCCAAACTATAGGTATAGTCCTTTTCCTTCGCTACAATCGTAAGCTCTCTCTTGCTGATTTTGCTCAGCTTGCCCTTGTTATTACTGCTGAATTTCGATACCGCAAGAATCTCCGTTACCTCGTCATCCCTGTTGGTGTCCACCGAAATGGTGTACGCCTTGCCATCGCGATAGCTTTCCCGCAGGGCGGAAACACTGCTCTTCTTGCCGTCAATCCTCACTGTCACATCATCACTCAGGTTATACTGATATGTCTTGCTTCCTGCCGTAAATTCAATGCGTTTGCTGTTGAGGAAGGTCAGCGTGCCGTTGTAATCATCCTCCATAGAGGTAATCTTAATCTCCGAAACCCTGTTATTCTTATCCAGCTTCAGAGAAACCACAAAATTGCTGTCATCATAATTCCGTTGGAATTTGCTGAACTTCATCGTATTGCCGTTATAGGTAACCTCCACATCGCTTGCCAGAGTGTAGGTATATTCCTTCTTGCCGGATTTGATGGTAATCTCGTCATCCTCCACATCCGTCACAGTGCCGTCAGTGGGGTTGTTTGCATTCACCACCGCTACAACCTTCAGCACATATTCATCCTTATCCAGAGTCAGTGTTACGTCATAGGAGGTATCCTCCAAGGCTCTGGAAAGCTTGCTGACGGTCGATTTCTTCCCATCCAGTCTGATTTCCACATCATCATCCAGATAAAATTTCTTTTCGGTCGAGCCATCCTTGACCGTAATCTTGGAATCGGTGATATCCTTCAGCTCATATTTCTTTTCAGTTGTCTGCTTGATGCCGTTCTTGGAATATGTCACCGTGATACTGCTCATATACTGCCCTTCGTAGGTCACCTTCACAGTATCCCCTGTTTTGATATCCGAAAGAGCAATCGTCTGTCCGTTATATTTCGCCGTTACCTTTCCTTTCACCCCAAACAGGCTCAAAGAGGAACCGCTTGCCGTCATCGTCAGGAAAATATCCCCATTCTGCATCGTCTTGCAGTCGGTCACTGTCCCTGTTGCGGTTTTCTGGTTTGTTTCCGTTCCCTTGTTTTCCACCAACTTATTATAGGATTTTACGGAAAGCACCGCCATCTCCGCACGAGTGATGTTCTTCTTTGGATTGAATTTATTATCCGAATCCCCCACCATCAAATTCACTCTATACAACAGCTCCAGATAGGGCACTGCCGTTGCGGAAATCGCATCCTTATCGGCATAGCCCAGTGTTGCACCGGATTTCACGTCATACCCCTTTACGGTATCCATCGCCTTCCCGAAAATCACGCCGACATCCTCGCGATTTGCCGCCTTTGTGCCGCCCTGCAGCTTATTCAGCTCCGCCGTTGTCAGAATACTGTTTTCCAAGCCGTATGCCGTTGCCTTATACGCCCACGTCGGGATGTTATACGCGCTGATTACAGGCTTCCATTTTGTCACCGTTGCATCATTGACATCCTGCTTCGTGTATGCCTTCATGATAGAATACATCAGCTGCACCGCTTCGCAATAGGTCACGTTGTTTCTCGGCTTGCAGTAACGCTTGCCGTTTTCCTCGTAGCCGCTCATCAGCCCAAGCTCTGCCGCCTGATTCAGAAACGGCTTAAAGCCCGACCACGTCACCGTGTTGATATCCACAAAGGTTGTTGCCGCATAGGCAGGCACTGAAATACTGCCCATCAACAGGCTTGCTGTTGTTGCCAAGGTTAGAATCTGCTTTGTTTTTTTCATACCTTCTGCCCCCTTCTTGTTCTCTGTTGTCTCCAAAAGGACAAACCTCTCTACCATAATTGTATCATAAATTTCAGGAAAAAATTCTTTCAATTTCCTTAATCTTTCGCATTTTTTACGAACTATCTTTTCTTTTAGACGAAAATTTTTCCGTTTTGTTCCACCCCTGTCCCCTGCTTCGGATAAACAGAAGCCATCCGGTTATCCATTAAAATCGTCACTTCATTTTTTCTTTCTCCGCTGAAAGCCCTTTCGCCATTTTTCCTATACAAAACATCGGCTTTTCTTCACTTTAACATAGAAAAAGCCCCTCTGCAATCGTGATTCTGCCGATTGACAGACGGCTTTCTTTTCGGTAATGTATTTCTATAGAAACACGATTTTAAAGGAGGTATGATACCCATGAAAAAACACGAATTACAAACCCCTGCCATCCTCTTGGATCTGGATAAGCTGGAACACAATATTCAATCCTGGCAAGCACTCTGCAACGAAAACGGCAAAGAGCTGTGGCCCATGATTAAGACGCATAAAAGCACCGCACTTGCGAAAATGCAGCTGGACGCAGGCGCAACAGGCTTTCTCTGCGGCACATTGGATGAATGTGAAATGGTTTATCAGCTTGGCGCAAAGCATATCATGTATGCTTACCCCTCCGCAAACCCCGTCAATATCCGCCGCCTGCTGCCCTTTGCCAAGGATGCAGAGCTGATTATCCGTCTGGATACTGTCCGCGCGGCAGAAATTTTAAACAGCGAAGCGGAAAAAGCAGGTGTCATCGTTTCCTATACCGTCATTGTGGATATGGATTTCCACCGCTTCGGGATGCCCGCAGATGCAGTTGTGGATTTCGTGAAAACGCTTTCCTCCTTGAAAAATCTGAAATTCCGCGGCATTTCCACCCATCCCGGCCAGGTTTATGGCTGCACCACAAGAGCCGCTCTGGAGGAGGTTGCTAAGCTGGAAAAGGATACCATGAAAAGGGCTGCTGATGCTCTGGCTGCGGCAGGCTTCCCCTGCGAGATCATTTCCTCCGGCTCTACCCCCACCTTTGAGATTGCCATAAAGGATAAAACCCTCAACGTAAGCCATCCCGGCAACTATACCTTCTTCGATAACATCCAGATTTCCCTTGGCACCTGCGGCGAGGATGCTTGCTCCTTACGCGTATTGGCAACCGTTGTTTCCCATCCCTCCGAGGGGTTCTATCTCTTTGATGCCGGCTCCAAATGTCTGGGTCTGGATCAGGGGGCGCACGGAAATTCTGCCATCAAGGGCTTCGGGTATGTTGTCGGGCATCCTGAGCTGACGATTGTCGGGCTTTCCGAGGAGGTCGCAAAGGTAAAGGCAGACGGCACATGTGATTTGCAGGTCGGTGATCAGGTTGAAATCATCCCGAATCATTCCTGCTCCACCGCAAATAATACCGGCTGGTATACCTGCATGCGCGGCGATGAGATTGTAGATTTCATTGCAGTCGATGCAAGAGAAAACAGTAAGAAAAAGGGTACACTATAACACGAAAAAGGGGGTCCATTCGGACTCCCTTTTTTACTCAAAATCCCGATTTTGTGTTAATTAAAAATCTCACTGGAAACGTATGTCTTGCCGTCCTTCAGCTCACTGGGCATTGCCGCCTTCATCACCATATCGCCCTCAACTACATATTCTGCGCTGCCGAGCGTAATTTCAATGGAGGTGCCGTCCTTTTCCAGAACGATGGGCTTCTGCTTGCCCTGCCATTTTACGGTATAGCCGTTTTCCTTTGCCGCCTCTCTCAGAGGAACCATCATCTGCGCCTGCATTTTAGGCTCATTTGTCATTTCTTCCCCTGCTTCTTCTGCCTGTGTCAGCAGCAGCACCAGAGAAGGTGTTGTCTGTGCAGGAATGCTTCTTGTTGTAATATCATAGAATACCAGTGCATCCTGATTCTTTACATCCTCAGCGGAAAGCTTGATTTTTGCGCCCTCCATGTTCAAAATTCTTGTTTCATCGGAAATATTCAGCTGCAGCTTATTTGTCTTATCTGTCAGGTCATCCCCGAAGTGTCCAACCATCATATTGTCCGCATCTGCATTGGCAACTACTGCTGTCACGCTGCCCAGATAAGGGGGCAGACTCATACCCATAGGGCTGTTTGCGCTGTAAACCACTGCAACCTCCATGCCCTCTGTCAAATCAGCCACTGTCTTATAGCTGCCGTCCTTTCTATCCAGAATCAGGCTGTTTGCATCAACTGCAAAGCGCAGACCGCCATTTTTGTTTTCGATTTCCACAACGGAAACACCGTCTGTTCCGGATTTCTCTACAGAAACAATCTTGCCGCTTTCGCCCAAGAATGCAGCCTTAGCCTGCTTTGTGTCCTCTGCGGTTGCCAACACGCCCTTGGTTGCCTCTGCCGCTGTGCCGCTCGCAAATGCTGTTGTGCCTGCCAGCATTGTCAGCACCATACCCATTGCCATAACCTTTGTCATATTCTTTTTCATATTCATTTCCTCCTAACTAAATGGTGTGATATTGTTTTCTGTTTTCGTTGTATACCAATCAGACGTAATCTATTTTGCAAAAGTTCCGCTTTTTTTAAAAAATTTTCAGATTTTTATTGTTTCTTTTTCCAAACAAAAAGATCTGCTATTTCATCCTTCTGAAACAGCAGATCCTTCGCTTTTATTTTTCTTCTTTTTCGTCCTCGTCCACAATTTCAATGTTATCCAGCTGTGTCTTGAAATTTGCGCGGAATTTAATCAGGAATTCCTGACGCAATAAGGTCTGCTCTTCCTTTTCCGCTTCGGTCAGACCAACGGTTTTCGCTTTCTTCGCCAGTTCATTGATACGCTTTGTCAAAGGGGTTTCCTGTTCAAACATCTTTCATCCTCCTTACGCCATTACAAATCGATAATTTCCGCATTGGCAACCGCTTCCTCCAGCAGTCTGTCCAATTCGGTCAGCTTATGCTCCGCCTTTTCAATATAATTCAGACGAGGCTTTGTCACAGGATGCTTTGCCACAAAAACAGTACAGCAGTCCTCATACGGGCGGATGGAAATTTCAAATGTACCGATTTTTTCCGCACGTTCAATGATTTCCGCCTTATCCATCCCTGCCAGAGGGCGCAGTACAGGCAAATCGCAGACTGCATTGATGACCTGAATCCCCTGCATGGTCTGGCTTGCCACCTGTCCCACGCTTTCGCCTGTCACCAGTGCCAGTGCATCATCCTTGTGTGCGATCATTTCCGCCGCACGCATCATCGCACGTTTCAGATGAATCGTCAGGCGGTCATGTGCCGTGTTATCCAGAAGGTACAGCTGCAATTCCGTAAAGGGAACCACATACAGCCGAAACTCCCCTGTAAAATCCGCAATGCGCTTCGCCAAATCAATAACCTTTTCCTTCGCCCATTCGCTTGTATACGGGGGGCTGTGGAAATAAACGCCCTCCACCTCAACGCCGCGTTTTGCCATCATCCATGTTGCAACAGGGCTGTCGATGCCGCCGGAAAGCAGGCTGACTGCCTTGCCGTTGCTGCCGTAGGGCAGACCGCCGTAGGTGCGGATAGTTTTGGAATGTAAGTAGGTGCTGTTGCGAATCTCAATATTCAGCGTCACATCCGGATGCTTCACATCCACCCTCATATTCGGCATGTGATCCAGAAGATACGCCCCCACCTCCATGCTCATTTCCATGGAGTGCATGGGATAGCTTTTATTCGCACGGCGTGTATTTACCTTAAAGGTCATTTCCTTATCGCCGTAAAATTCCTGCATGTGCGCCAATGCTTCCTTGCAGATGGTATCAAAGCTGTTATCCTCCAGACGCACTCCGGGGCAGATGGAATGCAGCCCGAAGATGGTTTCCAGCTTGGGAATGGTAAAATCATAATCCAATTCGCCATCGCGATTTTCCACAATCAGGCGACCGGGGTCACGCACAACATAATAGTTACCGTAAGGGTCGAGATTTTTGCGAATCGCGGAAATCAGGCGGTTGATGAAGATATATTTATTATTGCCGCGCATGGCAATCTCACCGTATTTCACGATTAAAACCTTTTCAGCCATTATTTTCTCCTTTTCTTATCTGTTATATTTTCTAAAGAAGGGAACCAGTTCCTCCAACGCTTTCAGACATTCCTTTGCTTCCTCCACTGTATTATAGCGGCAGAAGCTGAAACGGATTGCCCCTTCAATTTCAGAGAAGGGCAGACCCATTGCCGTCAGAACGGGGCTGCCGACCTTCTTCTTGCTGTCACAGGCAGAGCCGGCAGAAACCACAATGCCCTTGCTTTCCAGCGCGTGCAGTAGTACTTCGCTTCTGAGCCCCTTGAAGGTCACATTCAGCACATAGGGGCTTGCCTCCTCCAGGCTGTCCCCGTTCAGCTGGGTATCTGGCAGAGCGAGAATCCCTTCCAGCAAGGTCTGCTTTACCTCTCTCACATGGGCAATGCTTTCCTTCATGCTCTTGAAGGCTTCGTCACATGCCACGCCCAATGCCGCCGCGCCGGGGCCGTTTTCTGTACCGGGGCGCTGTCCTCTCTGCTGTCCGCCGCCGAGCATCAGCGGTTTCACCTTCAAGCCCTTGCGCATATAGAGCATCCCAACGCCCTTCGGTCCATGAATCTTATGACCGCTCATCGTCAGCAGGTCAATTTTCATTTTTTCCACATCAATGGGGTATTTCCCGAAGGCCTGCACCGCATCCACATGATACAGACACTGCGGATTCTTCTCCTTAATCAGCTTGCCGATTGCCGCCGCATCCTGCACCGTTCCCGTTTCGTTATTTACCAGAATCGTGCTGACCAGAACCGTATCGGGGCGGATGGCATTTGCCAGCTCCTCCAAGGAGATATGTCCCTGTCTGTCCACCTTCAGCCATGTGACCTCTGCGCCCTTTTCCTCTAATAGCTTCATAGGATTCTTCACCGCAGGGTGTTCAATTTCCGTTGTAATAAAGTGCTGTCCCTGTCTTTTATAGCCCTCTGCCGTGCCGTAAATCGCCCAGTTGTCGCCTTCCGTGCCGCCGCTGGTAAAGAAAACCTCGTCATATTTGCAGTGAATCCCTCTTGCGATGATTTCCGCCGCATTTCTGATTTCCTTTTCCGCCGCCAGACCCATAGCACTCACAGATGCAGGGTTGCCGTATTGTTCGCAGAGCATTGTGCTCATTTTTTCCGCTACCGCAGGCAGCGCTCTTGTTGTTGCCGCATTATCAAAATAAATCATACTTGCCTCCTCAATCCAATTCATATAAAAGGATAGCTGTTGTTGTCATGCCGGCCGTTTCCGTCCGCAGGATGCGTTTCCCAAGGGTGATTGGCGTAATGCCGTTTTCCTGCGCCAGTGCGATTTCTTCCTCGGCAAAGCCGCCCTCCGGCCCGATGAAAACGCCGATGCTCTCTCCCTCAAAGTTCTGCACAAATTCGCGCAGTCCCGTCTTTTCTTCCCGCTCATAGGGGATAATCGCGCCATCCAGCCTTTTTGCCTCTGCAACGGCATCCTTGAATTTTAGCACCTGTCCGCCGATTTCGGGAATCTTCCCTCTGCCGCTCTGCTTTGCCGCCGCCTCGGCAATTTTCTGCCAACGCTCCAGCTTTTTGCCTTCCTTTTTATCCAGCTTCACAATGGCACGCTCGGTGCTGACCGCAACAATCCGCTCCACGCCAAGCTCCACGCATTTCTGAATAATCAACTCCATCTTATCCGCCTTCGGCAGTCCCTGATAGAGCGTAATTTTTGTTTTCGGCTCTGTTTCGCAGGGTGCTTGGGAAAGAACCTCTAACTGCACGCCATCCGCCAGAGAGGAAATGCGGCATTGGTAATCCATGCCCTCGCCGTCGCAAAGCGTCAGCTCCTCGCCCTCCTTCGCGCGCAAAACGGTTTTGATATGCTTTTCATCCTCTCCGTGCAGGCAAATCTGTCCGCCGGAACGGTCCTTTTTATCAAAGAAAAATTTCGGCATCCCCATCACCCCACATATTTCGATGCGATGGCAACCCAGCCCTTTTTCTCACGCACATCCTGCACCGCAAAGCCGCCTGCCTCCAGTGCCGCAAGCACATCCTCTTTTCGCTCGGTAATGATACCACTCGAAAGGAAAATACCGCCGTCCTTAATATAGTCAGGCACCTGCTTCGTCAGTGCAATGATGATATCTGCCACAATGTTTGCCTCTACCATGTCATATTTTTTGCCGCTGTATTTTTCATGCAGTGCCGCATCCTCCAGAATATTCCCTGCACAAACATGGTATTTCTCTCTGGGAATCTCGTTTCTGTCGCTGTTTTCGTAAGCAATCGCCATGGCATTCGGGTCAATATCCACTGCATCTGCCTCCTTTGCCTCCAACAAAAGAGAGGCAATCGAAAGAATTCCACTGCCACAGCCGATATCCAGAACCATATCGTCCTTTTTCACGTATTTTTCAATCAGCTCCATGCAAAGCTGCGTGGTTTCGTGTGTCCCTGTGCCGAAGATATGTCCGGGGTCAATTTTCAGAATCACCTTATCGGTTTCCTCCGTCAACTCCTCCCAGGAGGGCTTAATCATGATTTTTTCGCCGACAGGGAAGGGCTTGAAATATTTCTTCCAGTTGTTCGCCCAATCCTCCTCCTGCACGTTTTTCATTTTTAACTCCAAAGAGCCTAAATCCAATTCCTTCTCACTTGCCTTCACTGCCGCCAATGCGCCCTGAATCTGTGCAAGCTGTTCTCTGCCGTAAAGGTTGTCGCGCAGGAAAAAGGTAATTCCTGTTTCCAGTTCTTCCTTTTCCTCCACCAGCTCATCTGCCACATAATCCCATTCTCTGTTGGGGTTTTCCAGAAATTCCGCAAAATCCGCCTCATCATGAATCATTAGTCCTGTCAGTCCGCACTGATACAGCACGCCCTCCACAGGCTCCAGTCCAATCTGGCTGGTCGCTACGAATACTTCAATCCATTCCATTTCAGGTTTTCTCCTTCCGTTGATCCGTTGCCCGTCAAATGTCTGAGCAAGTGCACAAATGCGTCTTTATGCATTTGCTCACCCGCTTGTCGGGACTTTTTTATAAAAAGGAAATAAAGCCGTCCTTAAATCAGCAGAACGGCTTCGTGTTATTTGTCATAGAGTTCGCATACTTCCCGATAGCTTTCCGGTGTCCCGATGTCGTAGCATTCCCCCTCAAAGGTGTAGGCATATACCTCCTTCTGCCGGTAAAGCCATGCAGGGAAATTGCCGGGGGAATCCGGCTTATTGCCTGCCGCCAGATATGCGGCGAACATGGGAACGGTTTCTTTCTTATAGAGGTATGCGGCGAATACAACCGTATTGGATTTGGGCTTTGCGGGCTTTTCCTCAATATCCAGCACCCTTCCGTTTTCATCCAGAAGGGCAATGCCGAATTGGCTCAGCGCAGCCTCATCCTCCCAGACCTTCACGCACACACAGTCGCGGTTCTTTTCATGGAAGAAATCCACATATTCCTTCAGCGAATAGGTGAAGAAATTATCTCCTGCAATTACCATCAGGTCATCCGCAATCTGCATTTCGTCAATCACAAAGGAAATATCCCCGATTGCGCCGCGCTTATTGGAATCATCTGTTGTGCCGTCATTCAGAACGGTAATGGGTACGTGGCTTTTCGCCGTTTTTGCCCAGTCCGCAAACTGCTCTGCGAATTTATCATTGGAAACCACATAAATCGCATCCAGCTCTTTTACGGTATTCATCTTCTCTACAATATGATCAATGATTGGTTTTTTGCCAATGGGGAGCAAAGCCTTCGGCGTATGCAATGTCAGCGGATATAATCTTGTGGCATAGCCCGCCGCCAAAATAATGGCTTTCATCTTCTCTCCTCCTTCATGTTGTTTCTCTTATTCTGCCCTGCCAAACAGACCATCGCAGATTTCCTGCAGCTGCTTCGGCAGAGGAGCCGTCATTTCCTTTCCGTAAAGATAGCCCAGAGGACCCTCCTGTTCCTTCCATTCCACCCGAAGGGCATGTAAGAACTGATTGGAAAGGGCATATTCTTCTCGGAATTTTCGATTTGTCGCTTCCGAGCCGTATTTTCTGTCACCTGCAACGGGATGCCCGATTGCCTGCATGTGGGCACGAATCTGATGCGTCTTACCCGTAATCAGCTGAATTTCCAGAAGGGTATAGCCCTTTGCATGTGCAAGCGGACGATATTTCGTCATCGTTCTTGCGCCGCTTCCCTCCCGTTTGGAAATGCGCACCTGATTCTTTTCTGCATCCTTCGTCAGATAGGCGGTAATTTCGCCCGCCTCATGTATTTCCCCTGCAACTAGTGTCAGATAAAACTTATTCAGCTTGCGGCTGCGAATGATTTCATTCGCCGCCTGCACAGCCTGCAGGGTTTTCCCCGCAATCACAATGCCGCTTGTGTTTCTGTCCAGTCGGTTGCAGAGTGCCGGGGTAAAGCTGCTCTCCGCCGCAGGGGTATACTGCCCCTTCTGATAAAGATAATAAAGCACCTGATCAATCAGCGTATCGGTATCACTGCTTTTTTCGGGATGTGTGAGCAGTCCTGCCGGCTTGGAAATCACCAGAATCTCGTCATCCTCATACACAATGCCGAAATGCCTTTTTGCCGCAGGCACCGTTTTTTCCTCCATAAAGGACTGCATCGTTTCCTCGGCGAGGTAAAGCCTGAGGGTGTCCCCTGCCCGAAGCAGTTCGTTTCCCTCTGCCTTACCGCCGTTGTATTTGATGCGTTTTTTCCGCAGCATTTTATAAATAAAGCCCTTGGAGGCCTTATTCATATATTTCAGCAGAAACTTGTCCAGCCTTTGATTTTCCTCGTTTTTGGTAATGATAATCTCTTTCAAGGCTCTTCCCTCCGGAAAATCAGCTGTGAATCCATGCCAGATATGCGCTGATAAAGTTATCAATCTCACCATCCATCACCGCGTCCACCTTACCGGTTTCCTCGCCTGTCCGGTGATCCTTTACCAGAGTATAGGGCATAAAGATGTAGGAACGAATCTGGCTGCCCCAGCCGATTTCCTTTACATCCCCACGGATTTCCGCCAGCTTCTGCATCTGCTCCTCAATCTTGAGGGCAAGCAGCTTACTTCTCAGCATTTTGAATGCCTTATCCTTATTGGCAAACTGGCTTCTCTCCTCCTGACAGGATACCACAACCCCCGTAGGGAAGTGTGTGATACGGATTGCAGATGAGGTCTTGTTGATGTGCTGACCGCCTGCACCGCTGGCTCTGTAGGTATCAATACGGATATCATCCGGCTTGATTTCAATTTCCGTATCATCCTCAATTTCAGGCATAACATCGCAGGACGCAAAAGAGGTCTGCCGTCTGCCTGCGCTGTCGAAGGGAGACACACGCACCAGACGGTGAATCCCCTTCTCGGATTTCAGATAGCCATAGGCATTTTCGCCGTTTACCTGAATGGTAACGGATTTCAGTCCGGCTTCATCGCCGTCCAGCATATCCAGTACCTCCACCTCGAAGCCTTCCTTCTGCGCCCATCTAGAATACATGCGGAAAAGCATATTTGTCCAGTCACACGCCTCTGTGCCGCCTGTCCCCGCATGCAGGGTAACAATGGCATTGTTGCGGTCATATTCGCCATCGAGCATCGTTGCAATGCGCAGTGCCTCATATTCCGCAAGGAAGGAATCGTTCATTTCCTTTACTTCTTCATATACGCTGTCATCCTGCTCCTCGATGCCCATTTCGATGAGAGTCAGAATGTCCTCGTAGGTTGTTACAAGGCCTTCATATTTGCCGACCTTATTTTTCAGTGCTTTCAGCTTCTGCAATGTTTTCTGGCTCTTTTCCAGATCATTCCAGAAATCGGGGTCTGCGGAAAGCTCTTCTAATTCGTTTATCTTCTCCTTCGCGCCAGCGACGTCAAAGTGAAGCCCCCATTTCCTTTAATTTTTCGTCATAAGCAGAAAGGCCCAGACGGATCTGTTCTAACTCGAACATAAAAAATCATCTCCTTCATAATGAAAATAGAATTGATTTATTAGTTGACAAAGCATCCTGCGGCTTGGGCTTGCCACCAAAGACCGTTTGTCCTATTTATCTTCCTCGGAAAAATTTTCCGTTGAAAATCGAATAAAATTGCCGCCGAAGGAGGCCGAAAAATCCGCTATCGGCACCCACCAGCTCGGCTTGTTTTGCTCCAAAAAGGCGGAGGGGTGGTGTACCAGAAAGGCAGTCAGCCTGCCATCCTCAGTCTCATAGCCAAGCACAGGCACCAAATGCCCGCTTTTCCCGTAAACACCGCTGCCGTCCGGCTTGGGCTTGCCCCCTTGAAAAAAGGATGCCACAGAAACCATGCAGGGATGTCCCGCATCCAGCTCCCGCTTCAAGTCCTCTGCCGTTTTTTCTCGCAGTGCCTCGCCGTAAATGCCATATTCCTCCGCAAGCTTTGCTAAGCCCCAGTGAATCCAACCGACACCCTCTTTATAGGCACCGGCCGCCACGCCCTTTGCAATCATTGTGCCATGGCGCTCCACCTGCTTGCCAAAGCCCTCCAATATCATGCGCAGGGAGGCAATGCCACAACTGCGAAAGGTCCATCTGTCTGCCTCGGGAAAGGAGGAAAAGCCTTCCTCCTCCCACGTTTCCTGCGTCATTCTTTGTGTATAGAAAGGAAACTCCATCGGTAGTCTATATCGCTTTTTTTCTCCCATTTGTTTCCCTCTTTCCTGTTCTAACGCTCCATGCACAAGGCTATGCTTTTACTTCCATTCGTAAGGCTCCGCCTTTGCTTTCTTTCATAAGGCTTTGCCTTATGCATTTCTCCCGCAGCACTGCTTATATTTCTTGCCGCTGCCGCAGGGGCAGGGGTCGTTTCTGCCGATTTTTTCATCAGCGCGCTTCTTCGGCTGCTTTACCGCAGAATCATCCTTATTGGTGAACATCTGCTTCGGCGGTTCCTCCTGCTTCACCTCTGTCTGGATACGCACGCGGTAAAGAATCTTCAGCGTATCCTCCTGAATATGATTGCTCATTTCCTCGAACATATCATACGCCGCAAATTTATATTCTGTCAGAGGGTCTCTCTGTGCATAAGCATGCAGCCCAATCCCCTGACGCATCTGATCCATATCATCAATATGATCCATCCATTTCTGGTCAATCACGCGCAACATCACCACGCGCTCCAGCTCACGCATGCGTTCTTCGCCCTCAGCCTGTCCCTGACCGATTTCCTTTTCCTTCATTTCATACAGCTGATTGCCCAGCTTTGTCAGGGTTTCCTTCAGCTTATCCTTTGTCATCTGAGGCAGCGCTTCATCCTTGATATTCACCTTGCCGACAGGAATAATTGCACTCAGAGATTCGCTGAATGCCGCCATATCCCATTCCTCAGGCAGCTGGTCATCGCTCATATGTGCGTCCACCGTGCGTTCCACAACCGCGCCAATCATGCCGACAATGCTGTCTCTCAGGTTTTCACCGTAAAGCACGCGTTTTCTTTCGCCATAAATGATTTCTCTCTGCTCATTCATGACCTGGTCATATTCCAGCAAATGCTTACGAATGGCAAAGTTATTGCCCTCCACCTTTTTCTGTGCGTTTTCAATCGCTTTGGAAAGCATCCCTGCTTCAATCGGCTCGTCCTCTGTCATGCCCATCGCATCTACCAGCTTCATTGTCTTTTCGGAGCCAAACAGACGCATCAGGTCATCCTCCAGAGAGATATAGAAACGGGATTCGCCGGGGTCACCCTGACGACCGGAACGTCCACGCAGCTGGTTATCAATACGTCTGGATTCATGACGTTCCGTACCGATGATTTTCAAACCACCCAGCTCTGCAACGCCTTCGCCCAGCTTAATGTCCGTACCACGGCCGGCCATGTTTGTCGCAATCGTAACTGCGCCCATCTGCCCTGCCAGTGCAACGATTTCCGCTTCCTGTGCATGATATTTTGCATTCAGCACCTGATGCTTCACGCCCTCCATCTTCAGCAGCTTGCTCAGTGTTTCGGATTTTTCGATTGTAACCGTACCAACCAGTACCGGCTGTCCCTTTTCGTGTGCCGCAATAATATCTCTTACCACCGCGCGGAATTTGCCCGCCTCGGTACGATACACAACATCATCCAGATCCTTTCTCTGTATAGGGCGGTTTGTGGGAATTTCCACAACGTCCATCCCATAGATATTACGGAATTCTTCTTCCTCTGTTTTCGCCGTACCTGTCATACCGCATTTCTTAGCATATTTATTGAAATAGTTCTGGAAGGTAATCGTTGCCAGAGTTTTGCTCTCTCTGCGCACCTGTACGTTTTCCTTCGCCTCGATTGCCTGATGCAGACCGTCGGAATAGCGTCTGCCCGGCATCATACGCCCCGTAAATTCATCAACGATAACGATTTCGCCCTCATGAATCACATAATCCTTATCCAGATGCATGTTATAGTTTGCCTTCAAGGCATTGTTGATATAATGCTGCAGCTCCAGATTTTCGGGATCGGAAAGGTTGTCCACGGAGAAATATTTTTCCGCCTTTGCAACACCTTCCTGCGTCAGCACAACAGATTTCGCCTTTTCATCCAGAACGAAGTCGCCTTCCTCCTGAATTTCCTCCTTCAGAAGGGCATTCATTGCCTCATCCTCATTCAGAATACGACCCTTTTTCAGTTTTTTAACAAACAAATCTGCCACGCGATACAAATCCGTGGACTTGGAGCCACTGCCGGAAATAATCAGGGGTGTTCTGGCTTCGTCAATCAGAACAGAGTCAACCTCATCGATGATGGCATAATGCAGGTCTCTCTGCACCATGTTTTCCTTTCGTACTACCATGTTGTCACGCAGGTAGTCAAAGCCGAATTCATTGTTTGTACCATAGGTAATATCGCAGGCATACGCCGCGCGGCGTTCGTTGTTGTCCATCCCGTTCAGGATGCAGCCCACGCTCAGCCCTAAGAAACGGAATACCTCACCCATCCAGTCAGAGTCACGCTGTGCCAGATAGTCATTGACCGTAACCACATGTACGCCCTTGCCCTCCAGCGCATTCAGATATGCAGGCAGTGTTGCCACCAGTGTTTTACCTTCACCTGTTCTCATCTCGGCAATACGTCCCTGATGCATCACGATGCCACCCATCAGCTGTACGGGGAAATGCTTCATATTCAGCACATTGGGACGGGAAGCCGCCTCTCTTACCACTGCATACGCCTCAGGCAGAATATCATCCAGTGTTTCGCCCTTTGCCAGACGATCCTTAAATTCCTGTGTCTTTCCTCTCAGTTCTTCATCCGAAAGGTTTTCATACTGGGGGCCCAGTGCTTCAATCTTCGCCACGATGGGCTTGATTTTCTTGATTTCCTTTTCACTGTAGTTCCCAAATATTTTTTCCAAGAAACCCATTTGGTTCACCTCATTTTTCTTTTCTCACATGTGCCGAAAGCAGACAGCCGCTCGATAGGCACACTTTTACATTATTATAGTATAGCAGAAGAACACCCCCGTACACAAGGAAAACTTGCGCATTTCAGGGGATGTTCAAAAAGTTTTAAGAAATCTTTATATAAATTTCACATTTTTTCTCAATACCACTATTCTTCTGACGAAAAACAGCGCATTTTGTTCCGCTTCTGCTTTATTTCTCTGATTTCGACTCAAGCGCCGCCTTCTTCCAGCATTTATAGCACATCGGACGATAGCTTTCGTTGCCCCCCAGAAGGAACTGCTCTCCTTCGGTAACAACTCTGCCCTCCGCATCAATTCTTGCGTTCACCATAGCCTTTCCGCCACAGGTGCAGACCGTTTTCAGCTCCGTCACGGAATCTGCCAACTCAAACAGCCTTGCACTGCCGGGGAACAATCTTGTCCGAAAATCTGTCCGCAGTCCAAAGCAGAACACAGGCACATTGTAATAATCCACAATCTCCCGTAGCTGCTCCACATGGGCAGGCTGTAAAAACTGTGCCTCATCCACAATAATCACATCATAAAATTCCCGTTCTCTGTCACGGAAAACTTCATATAAATCCATATCATCGTCAATCACATCTGCAGGCTGCTCCAGCCCGATGCGAGAATGTACCTTATCTGCGCCATAGCGCGTATCTGCCGCAGGCTTCATCAGCCAGACGCGCATCCCCTGTTCCTCGTAGTTGAATTTCGTAATGAGTGCCTGTGCCGATTTGGAGCTGCCCATCACGCCGTATCTGAAATATAATTTTGCCATACACAAAACCCCTTTGCTTTTTCTTCTCAATTTCCCTGTTATGATACCACAATCCTAGCCCCTTGGCGAGTGACACTCTCCCCAAAAATTCTTTCGCTTTTCGCTTTCTTTTCTCAAAAAAAAGAGTATACTGTCTAAAGAAGGTAAAATGACAAAAATATAACAAAATGATACCCACCAAAAATTCAGATTGGAGATGACTTTGTTGATTACAGATTTAACCCGGGGCAGTAGCCGAAAAATGCTCTGGATGTTTTCCATTCCCATGCTGCTGAGTGTTGCCTTTCAGCAGGTTTATCAAATTGCAGACAGCATCATTGCCGGGCAGTTCATCGGTGAAGCCGCGCTTGCGGCAGTCGGTGCATCCCACCCCATCACTATGATTTTCATGGCAGTTGCCGTTGGCAGCAATATCGGCTGTGCCGTTGTGGTTTCCCGCCTGTTCGGGGCAAAAAAATACAGCGCACTCAAAACGGCTATCTGCACCATCTTCTGCGCCTGCATTGCGGTCAGCGTGGTTCTGACGCTTGTCGGCATTTTCGGCGGAAGTGCCATGCTTCGCCTCATCCGCACCCCTGCCGATGTTTTCGCCGATGCCAAACTCTATCTGCATATCTATATCTATGGGTTTTTGTTCCTGTATCTTTATAATATCTGCAACGGCATCTTCACCTCTCTGGGGGACAGCCGTACGCCGCTGTATTTCCTCATCGGCTCCTCCATAAGTAATATTCTTCTGGATATTTTCTTCGTGGTCTGGCTGAAAATGGGCGTTGCCGGTGTTGCATGGGCAACCTTCGCCGCACAGGGCGCGGCATCCGTGCTCGCCTTTCTTACGCTGTTGCATCGCATCAAGCAATTAAGAAGCACCGAGCCGTATGCAAAATTTTCCGCAGAAATGCTTGTACAGGTTACCATCGTCGCCATTCCAAGTATTTTGCAGCAATGCTTTGTTTCCGTCGGGAATCTTTTCGTGCAGTCTGCCGTCAATAGCTATGGCTCTGCCGTTGTTGCTGGCTTTTCTGCCTGCCAGAAGCTGAATACCTTTGCCGTCACCTGTATGACAACCCTGTCCAACGGCGTTTCCTCCTTCACCGCTCAGAACCTCGGCGCAGATAAAAAGGAACGGATTTCCGAAGGCTTTCGGGCAGGGACGCTCCTCGGTATTCTGGTCTGCGTACCGTTTTTCCTGTTCTATTTCTTCTTCGGCCGCACCGCCATGGGGCTGTTTCTGGATGAAAGCAGTGCTGCCGCAATTCAGGCAGGTGTAGACTATATGCACATCGTCACCCCCTTCTATTTCATCGTAACGATTAAGGTCATGTGTGATGGGGTGCTGCGCGGTGGCAGTGCCATGCTCTATTTCATGACAACCACATTCACCGACCTCTTCCTGCGTGTGGCGTTGGCGTTTCTCTTTGCAAAAGGGCTTGGTCTCGGCGCAACCGGCATCTGGATGGCATGGCCCTTCGGCTGGACACTTTCCGCCCTTCTTTCCATTTTCTTCTATCGTTTAAAGCCTTGGCTGAAAAAAGAGCTCTGATACCAAAAAATGCACTACGAAATCGTAGTGCATTTTTTGACTTATTTATCCTCTTTGATATTCTTTTTCCGAATGTTTTCCTCAATCAGCTCTCTTGTATATTCCCAAATTTCCGCCGAACCCAATTCCGTTTTCGCCTGTCTCCCCCAGACCTGACTGCGGCTCACCCTATGCGCACGCCAATCTCCACCGTCATTGGCATTATTCAGCAGCAGCGGCTGAAAATTATCCATCACATGCGCAAATCTTGCCTCTGGTGTTTCATTCGCTTCAAATTCTTCAAATAATCCGCGCAGCTCATCTCTCTGGTCATCGGGCAGTAAGCCGAAAATCCGCTCTGCCGCCTTTTCCTCCCGTTCCGCCTGCGTTGCCAGCCCTGCCGTATCGTAGGCATAGGTGTCCCCTGCATCAATCTCCACAATATCATGAATCAGCGCCATCATCATCGTTTTCGCAAGGTCAAATTCCGCATTTGCGTATTCCTTCAGCAGATAAATCATCATCGCCATGTGCCATGCATGCTCGGCATCGTTTTCCCTTCTGCCGTGCCCGCTCAGGTGCGTCTGTCTAAGAATATTCTTCTCCTTGTCCGCCTCCAGAATAAACGCTACCTGCTTCTTAAATCGTTTTCTGTCCATCGTTCTCCCTCTTTCTTCATAAGAAAAGCCTTAGACCTTTCGGTCTAAGGCTCAGGAACTCGTCTGTTTATTTTTCTGCTTCAGCAAGTCAAAATCCTGATTTCAACTTATTTTTAATATTCGGGCTCAATCAGACCGTAGGTGCCGTTCTTTCTCTTATAAACCACACTTACCTCGTCTGTCTCCGCATCGCGGAATACAAAGAAGCTATGCCCTACCAGTTCCATTTCCATAACAGCCTCTTCCGCATCCATAGGCTTTACGGCAAAACGCTTTACCTTCTCGATTTTTACCAGAGGCTCGTCATCCAGACTTTCCTCAGGCACCAGAATTGCCGCATATTCTGCCGCATAGGCATCTGCGCCGTTTCTGATTTTGGTGCGCATCCGTTTTTTATAACGGACAACCTGCCCCTCCAGAATATCCACCGTTTTATCCATAGCGGCTGTCATGTCCGCATCCTGCACCTCTGCCCGTGCATATCTTTTATTCATAGGAATGGTTACTTCCACCGTAGCAACCTGTTTTTCCAAGCTTAATGTGATGGTTGCCTCTGTGTCCGCAGGGAACAGCTTGGCAATTCGATCCATCTTCTTTTCTACCATTTCCTTTGTTTTGTCCCATACATCGATGTTTTTCCCAATAATGTTATAACGCATACTAACAACTCCCTTCGGGATTCTCTCATCTTCTCAGAGAATCAAAAACATATATCCAATCGGCACCGCGCCGATGAGATTCAAAAGTAATCAAAATGGATTTCCTGTTTATTTGTTATATTCTCCGTTATTTCGTAAAATCCTTCTTTCTTTTGAAAAAAATATTCAAATTTTCGATTTTTTTCGCAAGAGCATCAAAAAAGGGTTGTAGGCTTTTTCTGCTTTCGTTTCCATAATCTGATTTATGGAATCGGATACTTTTTCCGCAGAAGCAGAAACGGCGGATTCTCAGGCTTTTCAAATTTCCACAAAAAACGACATTCCTCTCCATTTTTCCACAAATTTTTTTTGCACAACCTGTGGATATTGTGAATAACCTTGTGGAAAACTTACGTTTCAAGGATTTTTATTGTGGATAAAACGTGGAATTTATCCACGTTTTCCACAGCCACATTCTTCTGTTCATATCTGCCATAGGTTCACATAAAATTGCTTCTCCCGAAAAAGAAAAAGTCCTTCGTTCTTTTTTTATCGCCGCATTAGGGCTGATTCATAACCTGAAAAATATAGAATTTCAGATAATAGGATTCCTCTGCCGCCCAGAGAATCGGGTGATCGGGTGCCTGATGGCGATATTCCACCTGACGCAGGCGTTTATGCACATTCCTTGCCGCCTGCCCAATGGTCTGGGTGAACAATTCATAGGTCATGAAATGCGAGCAGGAGCAGGTTGCCAGAAAGCCGCCATCCTTCAGCAGCTTCATGGCGCGCAGGTTGATTTCGCGATAGCCCTTAACCGCATTCTTGACAGAGCTTCTGGACTTTGTAAAGGCAGGAGGATCAAGAATGATTACATCGAATTTTCTGCCCTCTGCTTCGAGTCTGGGCAGCAGCGCAAACACATCCTCGCACTGAAATTTCACAACCTCCTGCAAGCCATTGAGCTTGGCATTCTCCGTTGCCTGATCCACCGCAAGCTGGCTTGCATCAATCCCCAGCACGCTTTTTGCCCCTGCAATGCCTGCATTCAACGCAAAGGAGCCTGTATGGGTAAAGCAGTCCAGCACATCCATTCCCTGACAAATTTTATGAATGGACAGTCGATTATATTTCTGGTCAAGGAAAAAGCCGGTTTTCTGCCCTTCCTCCACATCAACGATATATTTTACGCCGTTTTCCACAATCTGCACCTTGGTATCAAAGGGTTCGCTGAGGAAGCCCTTCCAAGGCTGCATGCCCTCCTGCCTGCGCACCTTCGCATCACTGCGTTCATACACACCGCGGATATGGATGCCGTCCTCCAGCATAGCTTCGATGAGCAGGCGCAGAATCGTTTCCTTCATGCGGTCAATCCCCATCGCAAGAGACTGTACCACAAGCACATCGGAGAATTTATCCACAACCAGACCGGGCAGAAAATCCGCTTCCCCGAAAATAACACGGCAGGAGGAAATATCCACCGTCCGTTTGCGGTAATTCCATGCCGCCTCTACTCTGGCGCGCAGAAATACCTCATCAATCACCGCATCCTTATTTCTGCTCATCATACGAATGGTGATTTTGGAATTGTTATTATAAAAGCCTGTCCCCATGGGATAGCCGTCAAAATCCTGCACCGCAATCAGCTCGCCATTGACCGCATCCTCCGTCACTGCGGCAATTTCATTATCGAATATCCAAAGACCGCCTGCCTTAAGCATGCGTCCTTCGCCTTTTTTCAATGTTGCAACAGGTAAACCCATCAGCCTTCTCCTTTCTCAATAAAAACCCTTCCTGCGAAAAAAAGGAGTATCTCCCGATACTCCTTTTCATTTTACTTATCTTGCTTATCCGCTTATCAGACTTGCTTAGTTTGCGTAGTTATTGAAGTAATTCTGAACCAGAACGATAGGGGTACCCTTATCACCGGAACCACTTGTCAGGTCACACAGGGAACCAATCAGGTCTGTCAGGCGGCGAGGTGTGGTACCTTCGGATGCCATCTGTCCCTTCAGATTTGCTTCTTTTGCCTTAATTGCATTCTTGATTGCATCTGCCAGTGCATCGCCGTTCAGGTCAGCGAAATCGTTATCTGCCAGATATTTCAGCTTCAGCTCATTGGGCAGACCGTTCAGACCATCTGTATAGCCTGCGCCGACAACGGGGTCAGCCAGCTCCCAAATCTTACCAACGGGATCCTTGAATGCGCCGTCGCCATAAACCATAGCCTCTACCTTTACGCCGGTGCGTGCGATGATTTCCTTCTGGATTTTTTCTGCAACCTCCTGTGCGTTCTTAGGGAACAGCTTGATGGTTGTTTCTGTTGCCTTATTGGAGCCCAGCAGACCGTACTCTGCATTGTAGCCGCTGCCGTTTACGGGTGCGTTCAGGATTTCTGCCAGTGTCAGAACCTTTTCGCCGCCCTTTGCCAGAATACGACGTTTGGAGCGTTCTCTGTTGTGAATATCACAGCACAGCACGTTCTTTGTATACTTTACGATTGCTTCGGGGTGGTTTGCGAATACGATTTCAGCTTCTGCGCCTTCCTCTTCAATCAGACCCTTGTAGTATTCTACATAGTCAACGCCTGTGAAGGGGTGCTTCACATAGCCGAATGCCTTACGGTATTCATCCAGAGACAGCACGTCTGTGTAGGGATTTACGCCGCTGTCATCCAGAATATCCATATCAAACAGGTGGTTGCCTACTTCATCGGAAGGGTAGCTCAGCATCAGCACTACCTTCTTTGCGCCCTTTGCGATACCTCTCAGGCAGATTGCAAAACGGTTTCTGCTGAGGATGGGGAATACAACACCGACTGTTTCACCGCCCAGCTTTGCTTTTACGTCTGCCGCAATATCCTCTGTGGATGCGTAGTTGCCATCTGCACGAGCAACAACTGCCTCTGTTACACAGATTACATCTCTTTCATGCAGCTGGAAACCATCCTGCTCCACTGCCGCCAGAACGGAATCTGCTACGATTTTAACGATGTCATCCCCTTCACGGATGATAGGTGCTTTGATACCTCTGGAAATTGTTCCTGCCATAGTGTAAAACCTCCTGAAAAATTCGATTTATTTCTCACAGGCGTTCTGCCTGTTTTGATCGAATGATTTTTGCCATTGTGCAAAGCGGAAACCCGAATCCCGTTTCCTGCAAGCAGGACGGACTTCGTAGCTCGAAAACGGCTTTCTCCGCTATAAGCATAAAAAAATCCCACGAAAACGCGGGATCGATGGCAAAATTTCTAGTCATGGTGTGATGAAAGTACATTCGATCACCGACGCACTCATTCTACCAAGAAAAGCGCACACTTGTCAATAATATCCCACTTGTTTTCTATAAAAATATCTTATATCAATCATAATTTTTCATTTAGACTTCCTCCATCCGAGCCGCCGTATCCAAGGCAATTTCCATCATCTGGGTGAAGGTATTCTGTCTCTCCTCGGCTGTGGTGGCTTCGCCTGTAATCAGATGGTCGGAAATGGTAACAATGGTCAGCGCGCGTTTGCCTGCCCTTGCCGCCTCCAGATACAGTGCGGTCGATTCCATTTCCACCGCAAGCGTACCCATTTTCGCCCAAGAAACGGTTTCCGCCATGCCGCCCTCATTATAGAACGCATCGGAGCAGAGCAGATTCCCAACGTGCATTTCAATTTTCCTTGCCTTCGCGCAGCCCACCGCTGTGGAAAGAAGCGTATAATCCGCTGTGGGAGCTAAAGTGCCCGGCATGTGATATTGCTCGGCATAGCTTGAAGTTGTATTTGAGCCAATGCCTGCCACGATATCACGCACCTTCAGCCTTTCGGACAATGCCCCCGCGGAGCCGATGCGGATGATGTTTTCCACATCATAGAAATTGAATAATTCATGGCTGTAGATACCGATGGAAGGGCAGCCCATGCCGCTTGCCATAACAGAAACCCTTTTGCCCTTATATAGACCCGTATAGCCGAGAATCCCACGGGTGTGGTTGACCTCCACGGCATCGGTCAGAAATGTTTCCGCAATGAATTTCGCCCGTAAAGGGTCGCCGGGCATCAATACTGTTTTTGCAAAATCGCCTTTTTCGGCAGAAATATGAGGTGTTGCCATATCCATTCCCTCCTTATTGTTATTGAAGCTTGCTATTGAAAATTTTTCTCGTTTCTCAAATCGTTTCTTATTTTTCCTCGCGCAGGCTTTTTAAAAGAGAAATCTCTTTGGCGTAGCCCGCCGCCTCGTTCGGTGTTTCCAGATAAAACGGCAGATGGCACAGCTTCGGGTGGTTGATAATATTTGCAATGCCTGCCAGACCAAGCGTACCCTCACCGATTTTCTCGTGTCTGTCCTTATGACTGCCGATGGGATTCTTGCTGTCGTTCAGGTGAATGGCTTTCAGCCTGTCCAAGCCGATGATGTCATCAAACACCTGCAGAACGCCGTCCAAATCCCCGATGATGTCATAGCCGCCATCATACACATGGCAGGTATCCAGACAAACGCCCATGCGCTCCTTCTGCTCCACTCTGTCCAAAATGGCGCGCAGCTCCTCAAAGCTTCTGCCAACCTCACTGCCCTTCCCTGCCATGGTTTCCAAAAGGACGAGGGTTTTGCCTTCCGCAGAAAGAATTTCATTCAGCGCATCCGCAATGAGGGGAATTCCGATTTCCGTCCCCTGCTTCACATGGCTGCCGGGGTGGAAATTAAACATCACATCGGGCAGAAGCTCCAGCCTTGCCAAGTCCTCCTTCATGGTATTTCTGGCGAAGGTGCGCAAATCCTCCTTCGCGGCACAGGGGTTCATGGTATAGGGTGCATGGGCAAGCAGTGTGCCGAAGCGGTGCTCCGCATGAAAGGCATTGTATTTTTCGATATCCTCTAAATCCAGCGCCTTGACAGAGCCGCCTCTGGGGTTTCTGGTGAAAAACTGGAACACATTCGCCCCAAGCTTCACTGCCTCCTTCCCCATGGCAAGATAGCCCTTGGCGGCAGATAAATGACAGCCGATATAAAACATAGTTGTCCTCCTTAGCCGATATAATACACGATATTGGTAAATTCCGTCATGCTTTCCCCGCGGTTGCAGTAGGTATGGGGCTGGGTGCAGTCAAAATGGATGAAATCCCCTTCTCTGAGGAGATATTCCTCGCCGCCGTAACGCAGAACCATTTCCCCTCGCGTCACCAGAAGATATTCATGCGTATTCATGCCATGCCCTTCGGAAGTGTATTCCTTATGTGCATCCAATTCGCCGTTGAAAAACTCAAAATCGCGTGCAGGGTTGGCTGTATTGTAATGATAGGCACGATAGCCGTCATACTCCGCAATAACGCTTTCCTCTTTTCGAATCAGCAGAGGCGCATCAATCTGCTCATCAATCAGCTTTGTATAGGAAACCTGTAAGCCACCTGCGATCTTCCAGAGAGTGTTGATGGTAGGGTTGGATTCGCCCTTCTCAATCTGGCTGAGCATAACCTTGCTGACACCGGAAAGCTCCGACAGCTTTCCCAAACTGAAGCCGCGCTCTGCGCGCAGCCGTTTTAAATTGACAGCAATAATTTCATTCAGATTCATGGAGGAACCTCCTTTCTTCTCTTTTTTTATTTTACCCTGTTCTTCCTCTTTCCGCAAGCAAAACAACGCTTGCGGCTTTGCGTCTGCCGCCGTATAATTGTCTGAGCTGAAACAAACGGAACCAAAAGGAAAAAGAAAAGGAAAAGAGACCATGAAGGAAAAACTGCTTACATTTTTCAAAAAAGAAACGATACTCTGCATCGCCTGCCTGCTGGCGGCGCTTTCGGCATACATTGTGCCGCCCGATGCAGCGTATCTTGGCTATGTTGATACAAGGGTGCTGATTCTGCTTTTCTCGCTGATGGCAGTATTGGCAGGCTTTCGTGCGCTTGGCATCTTCGACCGCATGGCAAATCTGCTTCTGGCAAAGGCGAAAAAAATGCGGCAGCTAGCGCTGACCCTAGTCATGCTGTGCTTTTTCTCCGCAATGCTTGTGACCAATGATGTGGCACTGATTACCTTTGTGCCGTTCACGATTTTACTGCTGCAACGCGTGCATTTAGAGGAAAAGCTGATTCCCGTTATTGTTCTGCAAACGATTGCCGCCAATCTGGGCAGTATGTTGACCCCTGTTGGCAATCCGCAGAATCTCTATCTTTATACCATCTCAGGGATTGGGGTCGGGGCGTTTTTCAGAATTACCCTGCCGTTTGTTCTCGTGTCCTTCTTTCTGCTGCTTCTGCTCTGCTTTTTGCAGGGAAACACCTCCTTAGCCACACAGCCGCAGGCAATGCCGCCCACACGGACAGGAGCCGAAAAGCAACAGCTTTTCGGCTTGACGGTGCTGTTTTTTCTTTGCCTGCTGGCAGTTTTCCGCATCCTGCCCGTTCTGCCGCTGTTGGCGTTGGCACTGGTGTGGTTTCTGCTGTTTCAAAAAGGGATTCTGAAAGAGGTGGATTACTGCCTGCTGCTCACGTTTGTATTTTTCTTTATCCTGATTGGGAATCTGGGACGGATTTCCGCCATACGGGAAGCCCTCCAGGCACTGCTCTATGGCAGAGAGGTGCTTGTTTCTTTTCTGAGCTGTCAGCTCATCAGCAATGTGCCTGCGGCGGTTCTGCTTTCAGAATTTACCGACCGATATGACCTTTTGCTTGCAGGGGTGAATATCGGTGGTCTGGGGACGCTAATCGCCTCTATGGCAAGTCTGATTTCCTATAAATATTTTGCACAGATACCGAATGTCGGAAAGGGGAAATATCTGCTCTGGTTTACCCTTGCGAATCTTCTGTTTGCGATAGTTCTGCTGGGGCTTGCAGCTTTGCTCCCCTCCTGACTGCAAAGGGCGATTTTATTGCATTTTATCATAGCCTCCTCTGCCCAAAAAGTATTCCAAAAGGCAAAAAGCTATGCTAAAATAAAAAAATATCAAATCCCTTTGAACGAACGAGGTGCATCGCATGCCGAAACGAAAGCAGGATTTTAACACCATATACATATCTGAACGATTACAGGAGGCACTGCGCCCAATTTCGCGCTGTGCGCTGACAGCTGTGGTTGCACCAATGGGCTATGGCAAAACAACCGCTGTCAACTGGTATCTTGCGGAGCGCAGGAAAGAGGAAAACGCGCGCATCATCCGTATCAGCGTCTATTCCGACAATCTCGCAATTTTCTGGAAAAGCGTACAGGATGCCTTTTTGCGTGCAGGGCTTTCCATTTTGCTGGATTACCCCTGCCCAACGGATGCTGCCGGCGGCAGTCTGCTTTCAGATGACCTTTGCCATGCGCTTGCAGGAGAGAAGCCATGCTATCTTTTCATTGACGATTTTCATCTGCTGACAGATGTACACACCGCTGCCTTTCTCTGCACGCTGGCGAACCGTCTGCCCGAAAATGTGCATGTCATTGTAGCAAGCCGCGACCGTTTCCTGCCCTTTGCGGCACAGGTACGTCTGGGCGGCAGGCTCTGTCAGCTTGGCACGGCAGAGCTGCGTCTGAACCATGCAGAGCTTGCCGTTTATGCACACCGCTGTGGCACTGCCCTTTCGGATGCAGAAATTTCCTCCCTGCTTTATATGAGTGAGGGTTGGTTTTCCGCAATTTATCTGCATCTGCGTACGCTTGCGGAACGCGGCACTCTGCCCAATCGTAAATCCGATATCTACACCATGTTTACCGCCGCAATGATTGCGCCCCTGCCTGCGGATGCAAGAGAATTCCTCGCGGTTATGGGGCTTGCGGATGAATTTACGCTGGAAATGGCGCACTTTATTACAGAAACTCCCCATACAGAAAAGCTGCTGACCACACTGACGGAGCAAAATGCCTTTGTGAAGCGTCTGCCCGATGGGAAGGTCTATCGTTTTCACCACATGATGAAGGAATGTGCGAAGCGCACCTTTCACACGCTGCCGCCCGAAAAGCAAGCGGCGTACCGCAGCCGTTTTGGTATCTGGTATGAGGAGCACCGCCAATATCTGCATGCCATGGCGGCGTATCGGCAAGGCAGAAATTATGATGCTCTGCTTCGCATTGTGGAGCAGGATGCAGGCATCCTGCTTTCCTCTCTGTCGCCCAAAGCAGTGCTGAAGGCAATCGAGGAGTGTCCCGTTTCGATTCTGAAGGAGCATCCGCTCGCAATTCTCGTGCTGATGCGCAGTATGTTCAACTGGCGGCTGATTCCCGAAATGATGCGGATGAAGGAGCTTCTGCTGACCGCTATCGCAGAGCATCCGGAGCTGCCGGAGCAGGAAAAGGGAAACCTTCTGGGAGAATGTGACCTGATTCTCAGCTTCCTGATGTATAATGACATCAGTGCCATGAGCAGGCTCCACCGCAGCGCAAGCAAGCAGATGTCCCGTCCTGCCGTCAGCATACAGAACGTCGGCGGCTGGTCATTTGGCTCGCCCTCGGTTCTGATGATGTATCACAGAGAGCCCGGCGCACTCAAAAAGGAGCTTGCCGAAATGGAGGAATGTATGCCCCATTATTACAAAATCACGAATGGACATGGACAGGGGGCAGAAAAAATCATGTCCGCCGAAGCCTATTTTCTACAGGGAAAATTTACAGACGCGCAGATTGCTTTGGAGCAGGCGTATGCCCAAATTGAAGGAAATGGACAGGAAAACATTGCCCTCTGCTGCGATTTTCTGGCAAGACGGCTTTCCCTCTGCATCGAAACAGAGGAACGAGCTTCCTTCGCGGCACGGCGTGCGTATCTTCTGAAGCAGCATAATACCGCATGGCTGAATATTTTCAATGCGACTGCCGCCTATTACTATGCCCTGCTGGGGGAAACAGAGGAAATCCCCGAAATTTTCCGCACGCACACGCTTTTCTCCGTCAATATTCTTGTTCCCGGCAAGCCCATGATAGAAATGGTTGAAAATCAGGTTTATCTGGCGCAGGGTGCTTATGCAAAGGTCATCGGGCGGAGCGAGGGATTGCTTGCCGCCTGTGCAGGGCTGCAGTATGCCTTGGTAGCACTGCATCTGCGGATACAGACCGCGGCGGCGTATGCCATGCTCGGAAAAACAGAGGAGGCGCAGGCGCTTCTTTTGCAGGCATTGCAGGAGGCAGAGCCCGATGAGTTTCTTCTGCCCTTCGTGGAAAATTACCGCTATATCAAAAAAACGCTTGAAAAGCTGCCGCAAACGCCCCTTCTTGCACGCATCCAACGGCTTGGAAAGGCATCCGAACAGCGGCAGAAGCAGCTTTCCACGCATCGTCCTGCATCCCTTGCCGCGCTGACGGAACGAGAATATGAAATCGTGAAGCTGATGGCAAGCCGTCTGCGGAATCGGGAAATTGCGGAAAAGCTGTTCCTTTCCGAGGGGAGCGTCAAGCAATATATCAATCAGATTTATTCCAAGCTACAAATTGAAGGGGATACCCATAGCAAGAGAAAACAGCTCTTTCAATTACTGGAAGAAAAAACCTAACTTTTGGTTAATAGCCTTTTGCCTTTTATCCATCGTACAATAACAGTACGGTGGATTTTTTATTTACTTTTTTTGAAGAAGGGAGGATATCCGAGGGGAAGAACTGTGATTGATTCAGCTAAAAAGGAGGAATACTATGATAAAACGAATATACAGCAGCCTGCTTGCGCTGGTTATGGTGGTAGGGCTGCTGCCGACGACAGCATGGGCGGATGAGCCCGATGCCGGTTCCGGCACGACAACCACAATCAGTCGATTTAATTGTCCTACAGACGGTTGTACCGTAACAACAACGGACGGTACATCATTCAGCCATAGTGACAGCAGTTGTCCATACGCAGATGACAGCCGATACTGCTCGGAATGTGGCTATTTGACACATGATACAGAAACTGACACCTATACACACAAAGATGACTGCTCGCTCAAAGAGACTACCCAGCCACCTGTAACGTGTATCAGTTGCGGTGAAACAGAAGATAACCATAAGAAAATCTGTCGTTTCACCTGCCCGACCACCGGCTGTACCGTAACGTATGACGGAACAGACTACACGCACAATGCTTCAAGTTGCCTCTATAAAGACCCCGAAGTATATTGTACAGAGTGTGGGTACATGACCTATTCCCAAGAGGACGATGATTATTACCATGCTGATGATTGCTCCATCGGCAAGGAAAATCAGGATAAACCCAGCATTGGGGGCGACGATGCCCCTGGGCCGATTGATCAGGAATATCTAGTCAATGGTGTTACCTATTTCGGCGTAGACAGCGACCATTTCGCAGACAGTACAAAGCTGTTTATTCAGGATATGCTTTCTGCAAGAAACAAAAAGCTTGACAATAAATCCACTGCGGCTTTATGGCAGTATCTGGCTTATTGTATTCAGGATGACCACGGCAGAGGTACCGGCACAGGCAAATTCAAGCGTCAGTTTGATGATGTACTGAAAGAGGGCTTAGCTTATGCCACAGGCAGCACAGGCACCTATGCTGTTAATCACCACAGCGGAGACAACAACTACAACGTTCGTTCCAGCGGACTGATTTATGCAAACTCTGTGGCAGCGGCAACAGTTGCTATGGAAAAAAATGTACACGAAGGTTATAAGGATGCCGGCGGCAAAAGAGGTAGCTCTGTTAAAGAGAACGAATCCCTTCGCAATGATACCGATCCGGATGATGTTTTCTGGATGGCAACCGGTGCATATAAAACCAGCGGCAAAAACAAAAAGGGGCATTATCAGGCATTGGGCGTATTGTTCAGTGATTTTACCATTACAACCATTCTGCCCGAGGATGATGGAAACTTCTATCAGACCACTACCAGCACCCCCAAGGCAAACAGCAATACCTATGCTTCCAATGTAAAGAACATGACGAATGTTCCTGTCAGCGCACAGCAGGAGATTTCCAATACAACCTCCACAACAGCAACAAGTACGATTAGCGGCAGTAAGTCCTATGGCTTTGAAGAAAGCCTGGAGGTCGGCTATGAAGTCGGTCTGCTGGGCGGCAAGGGTCACGCAAATCTCACCTTTACCGCTTCTCAGACCATCGAAAGCGGATGGTCGGAGGAAAAATCCAAATCCGATGAGCAGACAACAACCTATAACGTTGGCGTTGAGCTCCCTGCTTACACAAACATCATGATGAAGCAGAACGAAAGCGAAGCCACAACAACAACGAAATATAACTGCCCGGTTGCGCTGAACTTCAACGTAACGATTGTAGAATATACATTAGATCCCAGCTACAATAACGCAGACCCCCGCACACAGGTGCTTGCTACCTTCGGTGCAAATGCAAGAAAGAACCTGCGTCAGCGCGGCGTGGTTGAATTCACACTGACAGACCCCAACGGCATTACTTGGGAAAAACTGTACAATAATCATAGCGGCTTGCGGAATATTGTAGAAACTCAGCTTGCAGCAACTGCGCCGATGGCTTCCGCAGGTGCAACCTTTACCGTTGTGGATAAGGCAGTGACAAGCGAAATCAGCGGTCTTGCACCCATTTATTCGCTGAGACAGATCAAAACTATAAATGATGTGATGGAATATAATCTTTCCACCGGAGAATATCTATATGTGGATACCATTGGACTGGAAGGTCTGAATGCCCAAAATGCGGTATATTACGGCTTCAATCCGGAAAAGGGTCACTGGATTCTGGTGGATGCAAAGGGTAAGGAACTGAACGATGTCTCCGATGACTACATTGCTAAACTGGATACCGATTCCGTAACAGGCTACACGAAGCTGATTGCAGGTAAGACAGAAGGCATCGTTTATCTGAAATATGTCATTGACGAGGATGTTTATGCAACGGCGGAAAAACCTAAGTCCTATGCTACGAATAATAGCCTGCATTCCACAGCTATGATTGCAGTCAATGTCTCCAGAGAAGCATTTAACGAAGGAACAATCACCATTGCAGGCGAATTAACAGGCATTGCCGGTGACCCTGCAAAGGCAATCGAAGGCAAGGATGGTCTGACGGTTGAAATCAGAGACCCCAGTATGAAAAAGCATAGCCGCCCTGTTGTATGGGATGCACAAGAGTTACCCACTGACGGCATTACAGTTAAAAATAACCAGATTTCCTTTACAAAAGAAGGCACCTTCCATGTACGCGCAAAAACAGGAGAGGTTTTCTCGGATTGGTATGAAGTAACCGCTCTTCCCGCAAGAAAACTGACAACGATTACAATTCCCGAAATGCTTACAGTTGACTATAAACTTGAGCATACAGTTAATCTTGCCGCACTTCAGGTTTCCTATAAAGACCAGTATGGCGCAGATTGGACACCGGTTCCCGCTCTGACATGGTCCTGTGCAGATGAAGGCGTATCTATTGATGAGAATGGCGTACTTACCATTCCTTCTGTTGGTACGTATACCGTAACAGCAGAGGGTGGCGGCATTGCCTCTAACACCATGACCATCACTGTAATCGACAGCACCACGAAAGTGACTGCTTTCACCCCCGAAGCAAGAACACTTTCCTCCTCCGGCGGTTCTGTGGAATTTACAATCACTGGCGTATACCTGCCGGATACCGGTATCTTGATTCAGGCAAATGATTCCATCAAAGCCATGACCACCGGTACAGCTACGGAACAGAAAGCTACATTGACTTTCCCTGCAAATGATACAGAAAATGATCAACCCTATACCGTTACAAATAGTCTGGACAGCAGAACTGCTGCTGTAACCGTAGCGAAGAAGTACTCCGGCGGCTCCTCCGGCGGTGGCGGCGGCGGTGGTGGCGGCGGCGGTACAGCCAAATCCGCTTATATGATTACCGTTGAAAATACCAAAAACGGCGAGGTAGTCTCCAGCCACAAGACAGCCGACAAGGGAGATACCGTTACATTGACTGCTACTCCCGATAAGGGCTATGCTGTTCGACGCATAATCGTTACAGACAGCAGTGATCAGAAGCTGACACTGACCGAAAAGGATGGCAAATATACCTTCACAATGCCCTCCTCCAACGTGACCGTTAAAACCACATTCATCATGGATAAGTCCAAAGATGAAGTACCAAATCCCTTCGCGGACGTTTCTGCAAGCAGCTACTACTATAATGCAGTCCAGTGGGCAGTGAAGAATGGCACTACCGGCGGCACATCTGCCACAACCTTCTCCCCCGATGCTCCCTGCACACGCGCGCAGGCGGTAACCTTCCTGTGGAGAGCGGCAGGCAGTCCTGCACCTAGCAGCACAGAAATGCCCTTCGCAGATGTACCTACGGATGCCTACTATTATAATGCGGTACTGTGGGCAGTCGAAAACGGCATTACCGGCGGCACATCCACTACAACCTTCTCCCCCGATGCTCCCTGCTCCCGCGGACAGATTGTTGCCTTCCTGTGGCGCAGCAAGCAGTCCCCTATGGTTGTAGCAGAAAATCCGTTTATGGATGTGAATGCAGCGGATTATTACCATAATGCAGTGCTTTGGGCGGCAGAAAACGGCATTACCGGCGGCACAGGCGCAAATACCTTCAGCCCCGATGCTCCCTGCACACGCGCACAGATTGTAACATTCCTGTATCGCGCATTGCATAAGTAACCCCTTTCCCCAACTGCCTTTCTGTTGGGATATAAAAAACGGCGTAACCGAAATCGGTTACGCCGCTTTTAGTATAAACTATTTTATTAACATCTTTTTATTTCTCTGCCGGAACTTCCTTATCCCCGTACAATTTACGGATAGCAAGAATTACAACAACCATGGAAACGATTGCGATAGGCAGGTTGATCATCCAATTCTGGATGAGTGCCGCCAGAACGTAGTTCACAGCGGAAACAGCCGCTACAGTCAGTGCATAGGGCAGCTGTGTGGATACATGGTTGATGTGGTCACACTGCGCACCTGTGGATGCCATGATGGTGGTATCGGAAATAGGAGAGCAATGGTCACCGCAAACCGCACCTGCCAATGTAGCCGCTACGGTAATGGTCAGCATTTCACTGCCTGTCTGCATAATAGGCACAACGATAGGCAGGAGAATACCGAAGGTACCCCAAGAGGTACCTGTTGCAAATGCAAGGAACACCGCGATACAGAATACGATAATGGGGATAAAGACCTGCAAAACGCCTGTGCTGTTTGCCAGAATACCTGCAACGAATACATCCGCGCCCAGAAGCCCTGTGATACCGGACAGTGTCCATGCAAATGTCAGAATCATGATTGCAGGAACCATCGCCTTAAAACCTTCGGGAAGCGCTTCCATGAACTGATGGAAGGTCAGCACGCGGCGAGGGATATACAGCAAGAAGGTAATCAGCAGTGCCGCTGCAGAGCCAAGCAGAAGGCCTGTGGGTGCGGAACAGTTTGCAAAGGCTTTGATGAAGCTTTCGCCGTCAAAGAAGCCGCCTGTGTAAATCATGCCGATGATACAGCAGATAATCAGCACGATAACGGGCAGAACCAGGTCGATAACCTTACCATTGCCCACTACCTCGGATTCTGCCTCTGCACTTGCAAAGGGTCTTGCATCTGTGGTATAGAGATCATTGTTCAGCTGTGCATTTCTTTCATGCTCCAGCATAGGGCCGAAGTCTGTATTGGTGATAGTCAGTGTCAGCATTGCTACAATACTCAGCAGTGCATAGAAGTTATAGGGAATGGCTCTGATGAACAAATCCAAGCCGTTCACGCCCTCAACTACGCCGGCTACTGCCGCAGCCCAGGAGGAAATGGGAGCAATGATACAGATAGGAGCCGCTGTTGCATCGATGATATACGCAAGCTTCGCTCTGGAAACCTTATGCGTATCCGTAACGGGACGCATAACAGAGCCTACGGTCAGGCAGTTGAAATAGTCATCCACGAATACCAGAACACCCAGCAGGAAGGTGGACAGCAGTGCACCCTTTCTTGTTTTGATTGCCTTAACTGCCCAACGGCCATACGCCGCAGAGCCGCCTGCCTTATTCATCAGCGCAACCATGATACCCAGAATAACAAGGAAAATCAGAATCCCCACATTGTCGCTGTCGGAAAGCTTTGCCAGCATACCGCCGTCTGTGATATCAGTGAAAATCGTCAGATAGGTCAGCTTGGGGCTGAAGTTCGCATAGAACAGACCGCCGACCACGATACCGATGAACAAAGAGGAATAAACCTCCTTTGTAATCAGTGCCAGAATGATTGCAACCAGCGGAGGCACCAGAGACCATGCGGTTGCATACATTTTACTTGTGTGCTCTGCCGCTTCTGCATCGCCCGCAAAAACGGTTACGGACATGGCTGCCGCTACCAGAACAACCACAAAGAGCGTTCCCAGCCATGTTTTTTTGATGTTGCTTTTTGTTTTCATAACCCTTCTCCTTTCAGAAAATCTTAAATGATAAAAACAGTAATAAAGGAATAAATAAGATGATATCGGTTGTCCCCAAATTTCGGAAACAAAAAAGCCCTGCGCAAAGCGCACGGCATCAGAAACATAAAAATATGCTGAAATTCCGATAGCGCTCCACATCCGTGACAGTACATTACATTTTTTGCAATGTCCCAGCAGCTTCTTCCCTTGGGCAGAAAAAGCCACTTCGGCAACGCCGCCTTTCCCCCCTCCTGCCGCCCACGGCTCTATTGGGAGAGGATACTCATCGTCATTGCACCTCTATCTTCCTTATTTGTTGTCTGACGTTTCCATCGGACTATTCTTCATTCATAACATACCGAAGCACTAAAGTCAAGCCTTTCTGTAAAAAAGAACAGGTTTTACGGTTTTTTGTTGACTTTTGCGCGAAAACAAGGGCAAACGGTTTTTCTGCGGATACATTCCTTCTTTTGCATCGACAATACACGCCACCCCTGTTTTTTATTCACATATTCGCGCGAATATTGCATAAACTATGTATACAATACACATACACATAGCTTCTATCGGAATTATCAAAGCATTTTTTTGCAGAACGGCAGCAAATTCTATATAGTTTTTGCAGATTTTCTCTCTGATTTTTGTCTATTTTATCTCTCGTATTTTTATTTCTCTCCGTTCTCGCTCTGCAATTCGCTAAAATTGAATAATTATACATATATTTATTGACTTCACCCATAAGGAGTATATAATAAGAATAAATCATCATTACCATGGGGTAATCATTTATTTCGGAAGAAAAAGAAAGGAAGGAACAGCCTGATGAAGCATAAGGTATACATCGACGGGCAGGCAGGCACAACAGGTCTGCAGCTGCGTCAGAAGCTGCAAAATCACAAAGATGTGGAAATCCTCTTAATCAGCGAGGAGCTGCGAAAGGATGAGGCAGAGCGAAAAAGACTGATGAACGAGGCAGAGGTTGTTTTTCTCTGTCTGCCGGATGATGCGGCAAGAGAGGCGGTTAAGCTGGTGGAAAACCCGAACACCTGCATTATTGACGCAAGCACAGCCCACCGCACAGATCCCGATTGGGTATACGGCTTTCCTGAGCTTTCCCCTCTGCATAAGGAAAAAATCAGGCATGCAAAGCGCATTGCCAACCCCGGCTGCCATGCCACAGGCTTTATTGCGGCGGTTTATCCCCTCATTCGGCTTGGTATCATCGGGACGGATTATCCCTTGACAGCGCACAGTCTGACAGGCTACAGCGGCGGTGGCAAGGCAATGATTGCCGAATATGAAGCGGAGAACCGCTCTCCCCTGTTCGACAGCCCCAGACAGTACGGCTTGGGACAGCAACATAAGCACCTGCCCGAAATGCAGTATGTGACAGGGATTGATACACCGCCTGTGTTCTGCCCCATCGTTGTGGATTATTACAGCGGCATGGCAACCTGCATCCCTCTGATTGCCTCTTTATTCAAAAAGAAGGTGACAAAGGACGAGCTGCTGGCACTGCTGACAGAATATTATAAGGATGCAAAGCTTATCAGTGTCGGCACAGAGGAAACGAACTTCTTGGCATCCAATCCCCTGAGTGATACGAATGAGCTCAAGCTCTATGTTGAAGGGAATGATGAGAGAATGACGCTCATCAGCGTATTCGACAATCTGGGCAAGGGCGCATCCGGCGCAGCAGTAGAAAACATGAATCTTGTATTAGGTCTGGATGAAACGACCGGTTTACTATAAGGAGGAAATACTATGCAAAAGATAAACAGCGGTGTCACAGCACCCAAGGGCTTTCTTGCCGGCGGGGTGCATTGTGGCGTAAAAACAAACAATACCGCCAAAAAGGATATTGCTATCATTTACAGCGAAAAGCCCTGCACAGCAGCAGCGGTTTATACACAGAATAAGGTTTTCGGCGCACCCATCACCGTAACCAGACGAAACATTGCGGACGGCATGGCGCAGGCAGTTGTCTGCAACAGCGGCAATGCGAACACCTGCAATGCGGACGGCGTGGAAAAGGCAGAGAAAATGTGTGTTCTGGCAGCAGAAGCACTGCATCTGAAGCCGGAGGATATCATTGTAGCCTCTACCGGTGTCATCGGGCAGGTGCTTCCCATCGAGCCCATCGAAAAGGGCATTACGGCACTGGCTCCCATCATTTCCAGAGAGGGCAATCTGGATGCCGTGCAGGCCATCATGACCACAGACACCAAGCCCAAGGAAGAGGCTTATGAAATCGAGATTGGCGGAAAAACAGTCAAAATCGGCGCAATGGCAAAGGGCAGCGGCATGATTCACCCCAACATGGCGACCATGCTTGGCTTCCTGACCACAGATGCGGCAATCACAACGCCAATGCTGCAAAAGGCACTGAAATTGGCAGTCGATGATACCTTCAACATGGTCAGCGTAGACGGCGATACCTCCACAAATGATATGGTTTCCATCATGGCAAACGGCATGGCAGAAAACCCCGTTATCGACAAGGAAGGCGCAGATTTTGATTTATTCGTTGCAGTTGTCAAGGAAATCTGCACCTCTATGGCGAAGAAGATTGCCGGTGATGGCGAGGGTGCAACAAAATTAGTGGAATGTACCGTTACAGGCGCACCGACCATTCCTCTGGCAAAAGCGATTGCGAAATCCGTGATTACCTCCAGCCTGACAAAGGCGGCAATGTTCGGCGCGGATGCCAACTGGGGGCGTATTCTCTGTGCGATTGGGTATACAGAGGGTGACTTTGCCGTAGATACCATTCAAGTGGATATTTCCTCGCCCAAGGGCAGTATTCTGGTCTGCGAAAACGGTGCAGGCGTTGCCTTTGATGAGGATAAGGCGAAAGAAATCCTTCTGGAGGATGCGATACATATTGAGATTGCAATGAAGCAGGGCGATGCAAGCGCAACCGCTTGGGGCTGCGACCTGACATACGATTATGTGAAGATCAACGGGGATTATCGCACTTGATACCATAAAACCGTGGGATTCCATCCCACACCCTGCTTGAATGAAGCCCTCAAGAAAAGCAAAGGAGAAAGGTAATGGAAGATATGAATATAAACAGCGTAAAGGCGAAGGTGCTAACAGCCGCCCTGCCTTATATCCAAAAATACAACGGAAAAACAGTTGTTGTAAAATACGGCGGCAACGCCATGATTCACCCCCTGCTGAAAAAAGCTGTCATGAGCGACATTATCCTGCTGAAGCTGGTCGGCATCAACATCGTTCTGGTGCATGGCGGCGGCCCCGAAATCAGCAGCATGCTGGAGCGTCTGGATATCCCCTCCAGATTTGTGAATGGTCTGCGGTATACGGATGAGGAAACCATTGAAATCGTGCAAATGGTGCTTTCCGGCAAAACCAACAAGGATCTGGTTTCCCTGATTGAACAGCTGGGCGGCACGGCAATCGGCATGTGCGGCATTGATGCAGGCATGATTCAGGCGAAAAAGCTGGAGGGCGATTACGGCTATGTCGGCGATATCACCCACATCAACACAGAACCCATTGAAAATGCCATTGCGAACGGCTATATCCCCGTTATCGCGACCGTCGGCACAGATTTAGACGGCAATGTATACAACATCAATGCCGACACTGCCGCCGCAGAAATCGCAACAGCCCTGCAGGCAGAAAACATCATCACGCTGACCGATATCCGTGGTCTTTTGCAGGATGTGGATGATCCCGATTCTCTGATTTCCACTGTCACCATGGACGATATTCCCACTCTGATGGAAAGAGGGATTATCAGCGGCGGCATGATTCCCAAAATCAAGGGTCTGGAAGCCGCAATCAAGGCAGGTGTAAAGAAAGCCGTTATGATTGACGGCAGAATCGAACATTCCATCCTCATCGAAATATTCTCCGATGAAGGGATCGGCACAATGTTTACAAAATAAAAAAGCATGGAAAAAGCACGGAAAGAAGGAATTTCAATGAGCTTTGAAGATATTAAAAAACTGGATGACACCTATGTCATGCACACCTATGGGCGATACAATGTGGCAATCGACCACGGCAAGGGTGCAATCTGCTATGACCCTGCCGGCAAATCCTATATTGACTTCACCAGCGGCATCGGAGTAAATTCCCTCGGCTTCGCGGATGAAGGCTGGGTTGCGGCAGTCACGGCACAGCTGAATAAATTACAGCATATCTCCAACCTGTATTATACAGAGCCCTGCGTTCTGGCAGCAAAGCTAATCTGCGAAAAAAGCGGCATGAAAAAGGTATTCTTCGGCAACAGCGGCGCAGAGGCAAACGAAGGCGTAATTAAGGCGGCAAGAAAATACTCCTTCCAGAAATACGGTGAGGGCAGAAGTAAAATTGTCGCTCTGGAAAACTCCTTCCATGGCAGAACCATGGCGGCACTTTCCGCAACAGGACAGAACGTATATCACAACTTCTTCTTCCCCTTCGTAGATGGCTTTGTGTTCGCAAAGGCAAATGACACAGAAGATACGATTTCCCAGCTGACAGACGATGTCTGCGCCGTTATGATGGAGCTGGTGCAGGGTGAAGGCGGCGTTATGCCTTTGGAGAAGGAATATGTGCAGGCAGTTTATGCGGCCTGTCAGGAAAAGGATATTCTCTTTATCGTAGACGAGGTACAGACAGGTGTCGGCAGAACAGGCACCTTCTACAGCTATCAGCAGTTCGGAATTCAGCCCGATTTAGTATCCTCCGCAAAGGGTCTGGGCGGCGGTCTGCCGATCGGTGCGGTACTGTTCGGTGAAAAAACACAGGATACCCTGATTCCCGGCGACCACGGCTCTACCTTCGGCGGCAACCCCGTTGTCTGCGCCGGTGCGGTTGAGGTGCTGAACCGCATGGATGATACCTTCCTGCAGAACGTAACCGCAAAGGGCAGGCACATGCGTGAGGAAATCGAAAAAATGCCCCATGTAACAAGCGTTGCAGGCATGGGCATGATGCTCGGCATTGAGCTGGATATTGACGTAAAGCCTGTGGTGACGGCGCTGATGGAAAACGGACTTCTGGTGCTGACCGCAAAGCACAAAATGCGTCTGCTCCCCCCTCTGAATATTGCACAGACAGAGCTGGAAAAAGGGCTTTCCATTTTGAAAAACACGCTTGCGGCACTTTGATTTCAAACATAAATAGGGTATAATGATACCTATCACTGACAGAAAAACCCGACAGGGGTTGGGAAGGGACAGCGTCCCTCGGAAAGAGAGGAACAACTATGAAACATTTTTTGAAGCTGTTGGACTGCACAACAGAGGAAATTTATGAACTGCTTGATTTGGCAGCAACCATGAAGCAGTATGTCAAGGAAGGTAAGGAGCATCATTTCCTGAAGGGCAAAACACTGGGTATGATTTTTGAAAAATCCTCCACCCGTACCCGTATTTCCTTTGAAACAGGGATGTATCAGCTGGGTGGCCATGCGCTGTTTATCAGTGCAAGGGATTCCCAGATTGGCAGAGGCGAGCCGACACAGGATACCGCTCGTGTGATGAGCCGTATGCTGGATGGGATTATGATTCGTACCTTCGAGCAGAAGGAAGTGGAAATGCTTGCCGAATACGGCTCCATTCCCATCATCAATGGGCTGACAGACCTGTGTCACCCCTGTCAGGTTATGGCAGACCTGCTGACCATCCGCGAACACAAGGGCAAGCTGGAAGGACTGACCATGTGCTATATCGGTGACGGCAACAACATGGCAAACTCCCTCATCGTCGGCGGTCTGAAAACAGGCATGAACGTACAGATTGCCTGCCCCGAGGGCTATCGTCCCGACCCTATGGTAATGGATTTTGCAGCGCAGTATCCCGATAGGTTCTCCATCACAGATCAGCCCATGACAGCCGCAAAGGATGCCGATGTTGTCATCACAGACTGCTGGACCTCCATGGGACAGGAGGAAGAAAAGAAAATCAGAGAAAAGGCATTTGCAGGCTATCAGGTAAATAAGGAGCTGATGGGTGTTGCAAAGGCAGATGCTATGGTGCTGCACTGTCTGCCTGCTTATCGCGAACAGGAAATCACAACAGAGGTTTTCGAGGCGCATGCAAACGAAATTTTCGACGAAGCGGAAAACAGACTGCATGCACAGAAGGCAGTTCTTGTAAAGCTGCTTGGTTAAGCGGCTTGCTTGAGGCAAACAAAAAAAGCATACACAAATGTGTATGCTTTTTATTTTGCCTGATCGCAGAAATCATTCCTTCATATCCGGATTCAGCTCATGCCATTTTCTATGGTGCGCCTTCATGCAGTCAAAGGTTTCCTCGCTCAGGATATGCTCCATGCGGCAGGCATCTGCCAAGGCCGTTTCCTTGCTTACCCCAATATCCATCAGCAGATGGGAAATCACACAATGCTTTTCATAGGTGCCCTCTGCCAGTGCCTTGCCCTTTTCTGTCAGCACGATACGACCCTTATCCTCTATCTGCACATAGCCCTCTGCCTTCAGCTTTTTCATGGCATTGGAAATGCTGGGCTTGCTGAAGCCCATTTCCAACGCAACATCCACCGAGCGCACAAAGCCTGTTTTCTGATTTAAAACATAAATCGTCTCCAGATAATTTTCCATAGATTCCTGTGTTTTCATACGGGTTCCCCCCTTCTTCTTCCTTCTATATTAACAAAAATAAGTACAATTTACAATATTTTTCTGTTGTTCTTTGTGTTTTGCATACAGCCTTTAAAAAATTCTATGGGTTTGATTGCATTTTTTTATTGATATTTGGTTGAAAATCATGTATGATGTATATAAGAAAAAACGAGAACGGCAAATCCTTTTTCCGTTCTTGTATTTTAAGTATGCTTGCTTCTGTAGTTTGAGGTTTTTCTCCTAACTTCAAGCTATTTTGAATCAAACTTTTCATCTCTTCTTGTCATTGCTTCCCAAGCGTAAAAAAGCACCCCCTTTATCGTTTTTTTGCGTGGCAATGGCAACCCTTACGCGGCACCTTCTCCCCCAAGAAGGTGCCGTTCCCCTTTTATGCAGAAATGCTCCGCAAAAACTCCACTGAACATTTTTTCATTTTATGCAGAATGAACTGTATTTTATAAATCTTCCCCTTTCTGTCTCTGTGTAGTATGATAAAAGCAATCACTATACAGCATTGATAGAAAAGAGGGTATTTTTATGTACAGAACATTATACAGCCCACAGGGCGGACGCATTATCCTGGATGGACGCGAGGTTATCAATATGGCCTCCAATAACTACCTTGGTCTAGCCAACCATCCTGCCGTTGTTGCTGCCGCAAAGGAGGCTTTGGAAAAATACGGCGTTGCCACAACCGCAAGCAGAAACATCTGCGGCAATTATCCCGTGCATGATGAGCTGGAGGAAAAGCTGGCAAAATTCAAGGGCGTAGAGGCAACACTGGTATTCAACTGCGGCGTAACCGCAAACTCCGGTTTGATTCCACAGCTAGTCGGCAAGGGTAATTTTATCTACAGCGATGAACTGAACCATGGCTCCATCATTGACGGCTGTCGCTTATCCGGCGCAAAAATCAAGGTGTTCCGCCACATGGATATGGCACATCTGGAAGAGCTGCTGCAGGAGCCTGTCGAAGGCAAACGGCTCATCATCACAGACGGCGTATTCAGCATGGACGGCGACCTTGCCCCCCTGCCGGAAATGGCAGATCTGGCAGATCAATATAATGCTCTCTTGGTGGTAGATGATGCCCATGGGGATGGCGTAATGGGCCCTGCCGGCAGAGGTACGGTAGACCATTTCGGTCTGCGCGACCGCATCATCATTGAAACAGGCTCTCTCTCCAAGGCATTCGGCTCCGCAGGCGGCTTTGTGGCAGGCCCGAAGGAGTTCATCGAGGCACTGCGTCCCAAGGCAAGAAGCTTTATCTTCACCGCTTCCCCAATGGCTCCCTGCCTGACAGCGGCGGCAGCAAAGGCTGTAGATCTGGTCATGGAAAATACGGCACTGGTAGATAAGCTGTGGGAAAACCGCAATTACTTTGCCGACCGCCTGAGCAAGCTCGGCTTGAATATCGGCACATCCGTCACACCTGTTATCCCGATTATCGTCGGCGATGCCGAAAAGGCGCAGAAGCTCAGTGAAATGATGTATGAACGAGGCGTTTATGCACAGGCCCTGCAATTCCCCATGGTACCCAGAGGAACCGCACGCCTGCGTACCATCCTTTCCGCAGACCACACCAAAGAGGATCTGGACAAGGTTGTGGACGCACTGGAGGAATGTGCGAAGGCGCTTGACTTAATCAGATAAAAACAAAATCCCCTTTGCTGAACGAAATCCGTTCGGCAAACGGGGTTATTTTTATGCCTCATTACTTATTTCTTCCTGCCGAAGAACCGCTTCCCGCCGCTCTGTCTGTTCAGTCCTCAGTTGCTTCGGGCAGGCATGGCGTTAAAGCGAATCACATAAAAAAAGAAGCCCTGAAAAATCAAGGCTTCTTCGCTGCACCCGACAGGATTCGAACCTGCGGCCTTTCGGTCCGGAGCCGAACGCTCTATCCCCTGAGCTACGGGTGCGTAAGGGCTGTGTTTCAGCCCGTTTTTCTATTCTACATGGAATCGTGGAAAATGTCAATTCCTTTCCCCCTGTTTCCTTTCGTCAAAAGCCGCTTCATTTTAAACAATCTCTACCGAAGGCAGCTGCCAGATTTCATCGGCATACTGACGAATGGTACGGTCAGAAGAAAATTTGCCGCTCTCTGCCGTATTAAGAATTGCCATCCGCACCCATTTTTCCTCATCGCGGTAGGCTCTGTCGATGTCCCACTGTGCGCGTGCATAATCGGCGTAATCCTCCAGAACGAAGTATTCATCTGCTCTGCCGCCGCAGCCGTTCAGCAGTGCATCGTACAGCTCACGGAACAGATTGGTATCGGGGTCAAATGTGCCGTCAATCAGGCTTGTCAGTGCCATCCGCACCTCCTGATTCATGTTATAGACCATCCATGGATCATATCCCTCCTGTGTCTTCTGCTGCACCTCTGCCGCGCTCATGCCGAAGATAAAGATATTGTCTCTGCCGACCTCCTCGCAGATTTCCACATTTGCACCATCCATCGTGCCGATTGTCAGCGCACCGTTCAGCATAAACTTCATATTGCCTGTACCGGAGGCCTCCTTGCCCGCAGTCGAAATCTGCTCGCTGACATCTGCTGCCGGAATCATCTTTTCTGCCAGAGAAACACGGTAGTTTTCCATAAATACCACCTTAATCTTACCATGAATGGTCGGGTCGTTATTCACCACATCCGCAACAGCGTTAATCAGCTTGATGATGAGCTTCGCTCTGTGGTAGCCTGCCGCCGCCTTTGCCCCAAAAATAAAGGTTCTGGGTATCATATCCAGTCCGGGGTTCATCTTCAGGTGGTTATACAGCCCAATGACATGCAGGATATTCAGCAGCTGTCTTTTATATTCATGCAACCGCTTCACCTGAATATCAAAAATAGAATCGGGATTGATATCAATCCCCTTTGTTTCCTTGATATATTGCGCCAATGCAATTTTGTTTTCCTTCTTGATTGCCGTAAATCGGCTGCGGAAGGCGGCATCCTCTGCATAAGGCACCAGCTTTTTCAGCTCATCCAGATTGGTAATCCAGCCCTTGCCGATGGTTTCGGTAATCAGCTCTGCCAGCTTCGGATTGGCATGGAGCAGCCATCTTCTCTGGGTAATGCCGTTTGTTTTGTTATTGAATTTTTCGGGATACAGCTCATAAAAATCATGCAGCTCCTGCTTTTTCAGAATTTCCGTATGCAGTGCCGCTACCCCGTTGACAGAATGACTCCCGACGATTGCCAGAAATGCCATGCGAATCTGCCCATCTGCAATGATTGCCATTTTTCTGATTTTATCGGGATTGTTCCCATATTTTTCCGTCAGCTCCAGAACGAAACGGCGGTTGATTTCCTCCACAATCTGATAAATACGAGGGAGCAGGCGGCTGAATAATTCCATCGGCCATTTTTCCAACGCTTCGGACATAATCGTGTGGTTGGTATATGCACAGACCCTTCTTGTAATGTCCCATGCCTGATCCCAAGGCAAATCATTTTCATCCACCAGCACACGCATCAGCTCCGCCACCGCCATGCTGGGGTGGGTATCATTCAGCTGAAATGCCACCTTATCTGGCAGTTCGTTGAAATCGGTATGCTTTTTCTTGAAGCGCGCAATCACACGCTGCACCGTTGCGGAAATGAAGAAATACTGCTGACGCAGACGCAGCTCCTTCCCTTGTATATGCTCATCCGCAGGATACAGCACATCCGTCAGCGTATTGGCAAGCAGCTCCTCCTCCGCCGCCTTCTGATAATTGCCCTCATTGAAGGATTTCAAATCCAGTCTTGTTTTGGGCTTTGCCTCCCATAGACGCAGGGTATTTACAGTATTATTGCCATACCCGATCACCGGATAATCATACGGGATTGCCGTTACAGACTGATAATTTTCCTGCACAAAGCGATATTCGCCGTTGCCCTTTCCCACCGCGCGCACATTGCCGCCGAATTTGACCTCAACGGCATATTCGTTCCGTTTAATGCCCCAAGGGTCGCCGTTTTCCAGCCAGTTATCCGGCACCTCGACCTGATAGCCGTTTTCAATCCGCTGCTCAAAGATGCCGTAATGATAGCGAATCCCACAGCCGTAAGCCGGCAGGGAAAGCGTGGAAAGGGATTCCAGAAAGCAGGCCGCCAATCTGCCGAGACCGCCGTTGCCAAGGCCGGGGTCGGGCTCTGCCTCCTCCACCATATTGTAATCAATGCCCAGCTCCGCAAAGACCTCCTTCACCTCATCGAACATTTCCAGATTGATCAGTGCATTGCCAAAGAAACGCCCCATCAAAAATTCCATGGAGAGGTAATAAACCACCTTTGCATCCCTTTCATAATATTCATCATGGGTTTTCATCCATTTATCGGTAATCACATCGCGCACAGCAAACACCGCCGCCTGATACAGCTCCTCAGGCGATGCATTTTCCAGTGTTTTGCGGTACAGTGTTTTTACATTTTCCCGAATGAGCTTCTTCAATTCCTTTTTTTCAATTCGTTCCATAATAAACCCCCTTAAGGTTTTCTCTATTTCTACAAAAATTTTGTTTTGTATGCTCTTCTGTACATTTTCCTTTTCATCATACCAAAAAAAAGAAAGCTTGGCAAATTTCTCCTTTTCCCGCTACAATAGCGGCGAAAAGAGAAATACTCCCGCAAGAAAGCCGCCTGCGCTGAAAAGTGCGTTTCGTATGGAAACAGGCTCAGGCAAAATGCCTGCCGAGGCATGATACAGCCCCACGCCGCCCAGAAATGCCAGCGGAAATACGGGAATCTCCCATGAGAAGCAGACCGCCGCCGTCAGAAAAAGAAACAGCGCGCGCCGCAAAAGCACATCCCACGGAAGATATTTCTCTGCCAGAAGTCCCGTCCCGCAGCCTGCCGCCGCACAGCCTGCCGCACCCCAGAACCGCGCCGCACCCATGGCAGGCGGCAAAACCGCAAAGCAGAGCATTGCCAGATAAGCCCCCTCCAAAAAGCAAAGGACAGCACCCGCGGCGTTCCGCCTCTCTGCCGTCCTTATCATCATCAGATACCCCACCAGAAGGAGTACCCAGACCTTTTCCATAAAATCACCCCATCATACCCTCTTAGAAAAAGGATATGGCAGGGACAAAAGCTTCATGCCGCATCAGAGCGCAAAAACAATCCCCACAATGGCACTTAGCACGATATAAAAAATCGGGTGCTTTTTCCATTTATTCGTTGCGAACAGCAGCACCACAAACAAAATACATTCCTCAATGCCGATATAGCTGCCAAGATTGGAAAGCGTTAAATCAGATAGATCCGCAGAATGGAACAGCGCCCCGATCAGCACACCAAAGCCTGCCGCCGCAATCAGCCCCATAACCGCAGGACGCAGTCCGTAAAACGCATACTCCACATATTTATTGCTGCGGAATTTCTCCAGCACCTTGGAAATCAGAATAATAATGATAACCGAGGGCAGTACCAAGCCAAAGGTCGCCGCAATGCTTCCGATAACACCGCTGTGCTGAAAGCCCGTATAGGTTGCCATATTGATGCCTAGGGGGCCGGGGGTCGATTCCGAAACAGCAATCATATCAGGAATCTGCTTCGCGGAAAACCATGGATATTTATCCGCCAGACGATAGAGGAAGGGCAGCGTCGCCAGACCGCCGCCGATGGAAAACAGCCCAATCTTGAAAAATTCAAAAATCAAAATCAGAAGGCTCATCATTTCTCCTTCGCCTCCCTTCCGCAGGAAACAGCAATACCGAGAACCGCCGCCGCCAGCACAATCCAGACAGGGGAAATATCCACCCATACGGATACAAGGAAGGAAGCCGCCGCAATCACCACACAAAGCTTATCCACGATGGATTTTTTCCGCAGTCCCATTACGGCATTGAGAATCAGCACGCTGACCACAACGCGAATCCCTGCAAAGGCATGCTGCACCACTGCCAGCTCTGCAAAGTTTTTCAGCACTGCCGCAATAAACATCACAATACACAGTGACGGGAACACACTCCCGACCGTTGCCGCAATCGCACCCGGTATGCCCTTCTGCTTATAGCCGATAAAGGTCGCCGTATTGATAAAAATAACACCGGGGGTGCATTGCCCGATTGCAAAATAATCCAGCATTTCATCCTCTGTTGCCCATTGACGCCTTTCTACAACCTCCTTCTGCAGCATCGGCAGCATGGCATAGCCGCCGCCAAAGGTAAAGCCGCCAATGCGTGCAAAAGAAGAAAATAATTCCCATAATTCTTTCATTGCTATCCTCTTTCCTGCTCTTATGTCTCCTGCATTTTCGCCATACGGTCTGTCGTTGCAAGGGTATCCATAATTTCATTCAAATCGCCATCCATAATGGCATCAATCTTATGCAGTGTCAGCCCAATGCGGTGGTCTGTCACCCTGCCCTGCGGAAAGTTATAGGTACGAATTCGCTCACTTCTGTCCCCCGTGCCGACCTGCGAACGTCTGTCGGCGGAAATTGCCGCATCATGCGCGCGCCGCTCCCGTTCATATACACGGGCATACAGCACCTTTAACGCCTGCTCCTTGTTCTTGAGCTGCGATTTCTCATTCTGACAGGAAACCACAATCCCCGTCGGGATATGCGTCATCCGCACCGCAGAATCCGTTGTATTGACACACTGACCGCCGTTGCCCGATGCACGGAACACATCCACGCGCACATCGTTCATATCAATATGCACATCGACCTCCTCCGCCTCCGGCAGCACTGCCACCGTCACCGTTGAGGTATGCACGCGTCCGCCGCTTTCCGTCACCGGCACACGCTGCACACGATGCACGCCGCTTTCGTATTTCAGTCGGGAATATGCTCCCTCGCCCTTTATCATAAAGGAAATTTCCTTAAAGCCGCCAAGGTCACTCTCGCTCGTATTCATAATTTCTATCTTCCATTTTCTCCGCTCCGCATAGCGCGCATACATGCGGAATAAATCCCCTGCAAACAATGCTGCCTCATCTCCACCTGCGCCGCCGCGGATTTCCATGATAACATTTTTTTCATCATTGGGGTCCTTGGGAATCAAAAGCAGTGTCAGCTCCTGCTTGAGCCGCTCCGCCTTTTCCTTGTTTTCCGCCAGTTCCTCCTTCAACAGCTCCCGAAAATCCTCCTCCTGCTTTTCCTCCAGCATGGCAAGGCTTTCGGCAATGCCCTCCTTCGCCTGCTTATACTCCCGATATTTCTCTACAATGGGAGTTATATCGCTGTATTCCTTCATCCGCTTGCGCCATTCTGTCTGATTGGCAATCACGTCGGGGTCGTTAATCTGTTCCGCCAAGTCCTCATATTTCGTTTCGATTTCCGCCAAACGGTCTAACATTTTTATGCCCCCTCCTTCTTTCCTGTATATCTCCCAAAGGCAACCCTGTCCAGTCCTGCCAAATCCTGCTTGATGCCGATTTCCGTATAGCCAAGGTCTGCCAAAAGCGTGTGCAGGGCTGCTCCCTGGTCATAGCCGATTTCAAAAAACAACCATCCGTCTGCCTTCAGCCAGGCTCGGCTTTCCGCTGCAATCGCACGGTAAAAATCCAGACCGTCCGCACCGCCGTCCAGCGCATTGATGGGTTCAAAGTCCTTCACTTCCGTCATCAGCCCTGCGATATCCTCCTTGGGAATATAGGGCGGGTTGGAAACAATCGCATCCAACTGCCCTCTCCACCGCGCAGGTACATTTTGAAATAAATCACTCTCATAAAGCAAAATTTCCGCATGATTTGCCGCCGCGTTTTTCGTTGCATAGCCTAACGCCTTCCGGCTGATATCCACCGCCAGAACATGTTCAAATTTCCCGTAATGGGACAGGCTGACAGGAATACAGCCGCTCCCCGTCCCGATATCCAGAATCGTCCGCAGTGGTTCTGTCTGCTGCTTCTCCAGAATGGTTTCCACAAGAATTTCCGTATCCCCTCTGGGAATCAGCACGCCCTCGCCCACAGAAAAGGGAAGTCCCATGAACTCCCATGTGCCGAGGATATACTGCGTCGGGCGACCGCTCTCCCGTTCCGCAAGAAAGCCTTCATACTGCATCGCAGCCTCCGCAGAAAGCGGCTCCTCTCCACGCAAAAATAAAGCCGTTCGATTCAGACCGACAGCTTTTTCGAGCAGCAGCTCTGCTTCAACGGCGTAGGCATCCTTTCCTGCCGACCGCAAACGCTGCTTCCCCTCGCGCAATGCCTCTGCAATGGTTTTATTCCTCAGGCTCATCTTCCAGAACCCCTTTCATTGCCGCAATGGCACATTCTATCTGACTTGCATCCGGCTCTGCCGTTGTCAGCTTTTGCAGACAAAGTCCCGGCGCACTGACGATTTTCACGAAGCTGCTTTCTGAATTGCCCGCCCAGCGGATAACCTCATAGGAAATCCCCGCAATAAACGGCACAAGGCAGATTCTTGTAATCAGCCGCAGCCAGAATACATCCGTCCGAACGAAGAAAAACACAATCATGGAAATCAGCATCACGAACAGCAGAAAGCTTGTGCCGCAGCGCTTATGCAGCCTTGTGCAGGGGCGTACGTTTTCCACCGTCAGCTCCTTGCCGCTTTCAAAACATGCAATCGTCTTATGCTCTGCGCCATGGTATTGGAATACGCGCTTAATCTCCTTCATACGAGAAATCAGCCAGAGATAGCCAAGGAAAATCGCAATACGAATCAAGCCTTCGATAATGCCCAGTGCCCATGTCGGCACAAGGGTTTTGAATAAATTCCCGATGGCAACGGGCAGCACAAAAAACAGCCCCATACCCAGAAGCAGGGAAATGAATACACTGAAATAAATCAGAATATCGTTGATTTTATCCCCCAGCTTCTCCTTCAGCCATTGCTCAAAAGGGGAAAGCTCTTCCTCCTCCCAACCCTCGCCTGCAATTTCCGCAGAACGCATCAGTATTTTCGTACCGGTAACAAGGGAATCCACAAACGCCGCCATGCCGCGGAAAATAGGGTATCTGAACAGCCCTTTTTTCCCTAGGCCGCCGACAGGCTTCTTTTCCACAACAATTTCCCCTTCGGGATTTCTCACTGCCATTGCATATATCTTTTTTCCGCGCATCATAACGCCCTCAATGACCGCCTGACCGCCGATGTTAGTTGGTCTTTTTCTATCTGACACAGAATCATCTCCTTTTAACAGGTACTTATTATAGCATATCAAACGCGTTTAAGCAAAACGCTTTTATTGACAGAATCACTTTCTTTTGCTATCATGAAGATAAGAAAAGGATTATCGCTTTTGGTCGGGCGGTCAGTCCTGATTAATCAAGTAAGACCGTCTAACTCTTGTTAGGCAACATTTTTTATTTATCTCCTGTTTTTACACAGGGCGATAATAGCTACAATAAAAGGATTACCGCTTTTGGTCGGGCGGTCAGTCCTAATATCTCAAGAAAGACCGTCTAACTCTTGTTAGGCGGTCGTTTTTTATTTATCCCCTATTTTGATACAGGGAGATAAGCGCTACTACAAGTATACCCATCTGAATTAAATCAGAATATGTAACACAATTCATAGCATCACCCCCTTTACAGAGAGTGACTGAACCGCCAAGCGATAATCCGTTCTTACAGCATACCATACTTTCCTTTCTTCGACAATCTTCCTGCATGAAAAAAGAGCGAAGATCCTGCGATCTCGCCCTTTTTATCTGTCTTGATTTTTTGCAGCTCTGCAATCCGAAAAGAATTACTTTCTGCCGTATTTTTTGTTGAACTTTTCAACTCTGCCGCCAGCTTCCAGAAGCAGTTTCTGGCTGCCTGTGTAGAAGGGATGGCATTTGGAGCAAACTTCGACTCTGATTTCGTCCTTTGTGGAACCTGTTACAAATTCATTGCCGCAGTTACATCTTACTTTTACCTGTTTGTATTCGGGATGGATACCTTCGCGCATTTTCTTTCACCTCATTTTTCGTATTTGTTGATCAATAATCTACGTTATTTAAAGACAACATGAGCATTATAGCATATTTTTTTCAGATTGGCAACTACAATTCCCCGAAAAATCAGCATTTTCCGTATTCTTGAGAGATTTATCCAAAAACCGAGGTTACTTTTCATGCAGACCTAACGTTTTTTCCCAAACGTGCAGCCGCTCCATAAATTCCTTATTATTTTTGGACTTGCGCATCAGGTCAAAAAAGCCCTCGATCATATCCGTATGATTCAGCTGTGCCGCCATCCGCCGCAGGGCATAATTACACTCCAGCTCCTCAGGGGTAAACAGCTTTTCCTCTCGTCTTGTGCCGGATTTCATAATATCCACCGCAGGGAAGATTCTCCGCTCTGCCATGCGCTTATCCAACACCAGCTCCATGTTGCCGGTGCCCTTGAATTCCTCAAACACAACCTCGTCCATTTTGCTGCCCGTATCCACAAGCGCAGTTGCAAGAATCGTCAGACTGCCGCCGTTTTCAATATTTCTGGCTGCGCCAAAGAACCGCTTCGGCATATACAGCGCCGCGGGGTCCAGACCACCGGACAGCGTACGTCCGCTTGGCGGAATCGTCAGGTTATACGCACGCGCCAAACGAGTAATGCTGTCCAGCAGGATAACCAGATCCTTCCCCTGCTCCACCATGCGCTTCGCGCGTTCCAGAACCATTTCCGTTACCTTTTTATGATGCTCCGGCTCCTCGTCAAAGGTAGAATACACAATCTGCACATTCTCCCCTTCGATGGAGCGTTGAATATCCGTTACCTCCTCAGGGCGTTCATCAATCAGCAGCACAATCAGATGCACTTCCTTATGGTTGCAGGTGATTGCATTTGCCATCTTCGTCAGAAGGATTGTTTTCCCAACCTTCGGCGGTGCAACAATCATCCCTCTTTGTCCTTTGCCGATCGGCGCAATCAAATCAATGATGCGACCGGAGAGTTCTCTCTGCACTGTTTCCAGCTTGAGCTTCTCCTCAGGATAAATGGGTGTCAGATCCTCGAAATTCGGGCGATGAATCGCAAGATACGGCGCATCTCCATTGACCGTCTGCACATAAACCAGACCGCCGACCTTTTCGCCTTCTCTGGCAGGGCGTACATTCCCCTTCACCCTGTCGCCTGTTTTCAGATTAAATCTGCGAATCTGCGCCGGAGAAACATACACATCATTTGCACCGGGCAGGCAATTTTCCGCACGCAGAAACCCATAGCCATCCGGCAGTACCTCCAGAATCCCCTCTCCCAATTCCTCAAAAAACTGCTTTTCCCTTTCCGTATGCTCCTGCGGAGCTTCGGTTTTTTCATCGAAATTTCTGTGAGAAAAGTCGGAAGCAGCCGACCGAGGTACAGAATCATTTTTCTGCACCTCAGAGGACTGCTCAATTTTCTCAATCAATTCCCTTTTCTTCAAACCGGAAATGGCAGGAATCCCCAGCTCCTTCGCCATTTTTCTCAATTCCACAAGAGTTCTTTTCTCCAAATCGCTCATGCTACACTCCTGTTCTTACTGTGGGATTTTAATTACTGTGCCGGGCACTAAGGTATCGCTCTCCTTCAGGCCGTTGGCATCCAGAATCTTCTGATAATCCGCGCCATTGCCAAGCTGACTCTGCGCAATCGTCCACATGGTATCCTTTTCTTTTACGGTGTATTCCTTGGTGCCGGAGGATGTGGATGCGGTGTCCGCTTTGGTGTCCTTTTTGGTGTCCTTTTTGGTGTCCGCAGTATCAGAATTGCCTGTCGTTTTGGTGTCCTTACCGTCCAGTTTTTCCTGCAGCTGCATATTTTCCAGCTGCATATCCTCGTATTTCTGTTTATAATCCTGAGACTGTGTCAGCTGGTTCTGTACCTCCTCCAGCTTACTGCTCAGGCTAACGGTACGGAAAATGAGGAAAATAATCAGCACAACGGCAACCACGCCGAGAATCATCGGCAGCTTTCCTCTGCCTCTGCCGTAATCGTCATAATATTCCTCGTCATAGAGGCTGTCAAGGTGCTCCTGCTTTGCGCGCTCCTCAAAATCCATATCCTCATAACGGGGGCGATAATCTCTTTCCTCCATACCCATATCGTCAAATGGCTCTCTTTCTTTTTTATGCTTTTTCTTTTTGCCATGATGCTTCGCGGGGGCAGCGGTCTGCAAAGTAACCTCCTCCACGATTTTGGATTTCTTACGCGCGGGCAGTACGCTTACATACTGAATGCCATCGTCATAATCATCCTGATTCATTGTATTCCCCTTCGGGGCGGAAGTATGCGCGCTTTCCGCATTTCTTGCGCGGCGGGAAACGTAACGGGTAGGGTCGCCCTCCTGCTGGGGTGCGCGGCTCACCTCGTTAATCTCGTTGCCGACCTGCTGCATCCTCGCCTCCTTGACCTCCTCCACGTCCTCGCGTCTCTGAGGGCGGCGTGCGCGGTAGGCGGTTGCCTCAAGGTCGTCATTCTTGCCCATGAGGGGGTGCGTCTGCATGAGGATATCCACAACCTCCTTCGGCAGGTCGTTATATAAATCCTCATAATAGCCCTTATCTGTTTCGCTCAGACCCTCCGAGCCTGTTTTATTGCCGATTTTATCATCGCTCATGTGATTCCCTCCAAAAAAAAATATATCCTTTGAAAATAAAACATTTTCACACAAAAATCGCATTTTATCTAATATATTTTACAGGTTTATTGGCGCAGTGTCAACCAAAGCGGCAAAAATTCAAGAAATTGTAAGAAATTGGGGTGTTCATAAAAAATTCAAAACTTTGGCGGCAATCCCCTCTTTACATCTGGCGCAGGATTGCATATACTATAGTAATAAATTGACCGTTTCCGCATCATGCCCCGCAAAACGGGAAAAAGGGAGTGATAGCATGAAAATAGAGCGGATAAGCGAAAACCAGCTAAAGCTGACCCTGACAAAGGCAGATTTAGCGGAAAGAAAAATCAAACTGGAGGATTTGATTTCCCCTTCGGAGCGCACGCAGAAGCTGTTTCGGGATATTATGGAGCAGGCGTTGGATGAGGAGGATTTCATTTCGGAAAACACACCGCTGATGGTAGAGGCGATCCCTTCGGGGGGCGATGGTATCATGATCATCGTGACGAAGGTGAACAATAAAGAGAAACACGCGGACGAGGATTTGCGCCGCTGGAAAAAGAAGCCCATGGATACGCTGGCGCATCAGGAGGAAAAAAATTCGGATATTCTGATTTATTCCTTCCCTTCTCTGGATGATGTGATTGGCGTGAGCCTGCGTCTGGATGGCGCGTTCAAGGGCGAAAGCGCGGTTTATAAGAACGATGGGAAGTATTTCCTTGTGATGCAGGGGGATACATACACCACGGAGGAAACCGCAGAGGATGCGGAGCGCATTTTGAAGGAATACGGTCAGAAGCACATTTCCACGCCACTGGCGAAATATTACCTGCTGGAGCATGGGGAAACGCTGCTTGCGGAGCAGGCGATAAAGGCGCTTGCGAAAACCTTCCGCTAAAAAAATGAGACCTACAAAAGGTGCGCCCAAATAAAAAACCATGAATTCTAAAATGCTGAAAGCTACGGCTACTACGTCAGTTCCCCTTGACAGCCTAAGTCAAAGGATGCCTGCGGGAAACTTCCTTGTATCCGCAGACTTTCAGCTATTTCATTTTCTTCATGTTTTCTTATTGGGACACACCTTAAACAGGTCTTTTTTTTATGCAAAAAAAGAGTACCTCTTGCGAGGTACTCTTAGAGATTCTACTGATTCAGTTAGAATGAAGGAAAGAATAATTACTTATTCTGGTTACCGTTCATTGTAGCTGTCTTTGTAGCTGCATCCCATGTGATGTCTGTTACGCCCAGAGCTGTAGCCAGATCTCTCATAGGCAGGAATGTTCTGCCGTCTTTGATCTGTACTGTAGCGGATGCGGGGATTGTGTTACCGTTAACTGTAACAACCTTCTGGCCTGCAACCATAGTGATGATTCTCTGACCATACAGGATTGTTACTGTTCTGGAAGCCTGGTTCCACAGAACGTTGTTGTTGTTGATACCCAGTGCTGTAGCAACTGCTCTTACGGGCAGCATTGTGTAGCCTGCAGCGGAGATGTAAGCGGGTACATCCAGAGCAACCTGTTCTTCACCTGCGATGATGTATTTTTCGCCAACGGGAACTACTACCTTCTTTGTGAAGGAAGCATCATCCTGGTCTCTACCAGCTGTGATGATGTTTACGAAACCTTCTTTAACAACGTGCTTGAAGTTGTCATCGTTGTTGTAGTACTGGTAAGCAACTGTTCTTTCATCTGTCTTACCTGTTGCGGGTGCAGCAATGTTGCTGTAAACATTCTGCTTCATGAATGCATCGGAACCTGTTGTATCCAGCTGCAGATCGTAAGCACCTGCTGCCAGGCTTCTGCTCATGTACAGGGAGATGTCGGAGATTGTTACTGTTGCTGCATCGCCGGATTCTTTGTCAACTCTGAAGCCCAGATCGTTTTTGATCTTCTTAACTTCCATATCGGACTTGTCGTCTACTGTGTAAGTAGCATCATCTTCAGTGTCGATATTTCTGTCAAGGCTGAATCTGAATTCGGAGCCATTCTTCCACAGACCATCTTCAGCTTCCTTCACAACGATGTTGGTAGGAACCTTTGTGTTTCTGTAGTCGATGATCAGGTCATTCTGAGAAGCTTCTACTGTGTAAGGGGATACAAACTTAGCAATCTTTACTTCCTGAGCCTTATCCATGCCAGCGCCGTCTACTTTCAGAGTAACGTCGCCTGTGAAGCCGGGTTCAGCAACCAGTGTCAGTGTGAATTCCAGTTTGCCGCCGTCTTTATCAGTGTTTTCATCTGTTGCTTTCAGAGTTCTTCTAGCGAAATCGAATGTTTCGTAGTCACCCTTCTTGTAAGCAGCCTTGAATACTGTTTCTGCTACAGTTTTATCTTTGCCCTCGATGAAATCTACGTCACCAAACTTAACGTTTGTTACGTAAACACCATCAGGCAGTTCCATTGTCAGTTCTTTTTTCGCATCCAGTGTGCCTGCTGTGGGTTCTTCCAGAGTAACTTCCAGAGCTTCGTGATCGGAATCATCTGTGATACCTTCGTTTTTAACGTTAACGCCGCTGTAGATTACGGGCAGATCTTCGTCTTCATCAACGGATACTGTGATTGCATCTGCAACAACCTTAGCTACAACGATTGCATCTGCTGTATCAGAGAAACCAGCAGAACCGTTTTTAACAGCCTTAACTGTCAGTTTGCATTCTGCGCCAACCTTAGCGGATTCAGCAGAGATTACCAAATCAGCTGCTTTGATTGTAATTGTATCTGTTGTGTTGTCGTCAGCTGTTACTTTGATAGTAACTTCTTTTTCACCCTTAGCGTATGTGCCGTTAGTGTTAGTTGCGGGAGTGTAATCATCTGCATCAACCACTACGTAATCTGTGCCATTGTTCAGCTTGTTGAATTCAAAACCGCTGGACAGTTTCAGTGTGAATACCTGACCCTTTTTGAATTTGCCAACGTTAGCTTCGATTTTCAGGTCTTTTTCCAGTGCAGAGATACCTTCTTCTGTGATGTCTGCTACTTTCTTCACGGAAGCTTTGATACCTGTATCTTTAACTTCTGCGAATGTCAGATCATCTGTTGTTACCATAGCACCGTCAACAGCGATTGTAGCCTTTTTGCCAACGGATGTGCTTTTCAGCTTGATGTTGTTGTGCAGGTTTACAGCGATAACAGTTTCATCTGTCAGTCTTGCTTCGATTGTCAGCTTGAAGCCGTCTTTTTCAACTTCAGAGATGTTATCTTTAGTAATGGTTGCTACATCAGTTTGACCTTTTTTAACTGTAACATTTGCTGCGATTGCCTCTGCTGTAACTGTCTTGAATTCAGCACCATCCAGTGTGAATGTCAGTTCATGTTTTGCATTGCCAGTTGTGCCTGCATACTGACCGTCGCCGTCAACCTTCAGCTGCAGTTCTGTTGTTTCGCTATCCATTGCAGTTTCTGCTGTTGCATCTTTGGATACATCAGCTGCATCGATAACTTTAGCTACTGCTTTAGCAGAACCTGTGTCAGCAAATGCTGTTGCGGGCACCAGAGATACTACCATAGCTGCAGCCATGACCATAGAGATAAGTTTCTTCATTGGTCTCATTCCTCCTTTTTTTAATTTTAAATGTTCGCTTCGTTTCATAATTATACAACGAAATGCAGTTCATTCCGCCGCCATCCTTTCCGCCGCCCCTTCCCTTCCGGCCCTTCCGCTTCCTCCACACCCATTCAAGGATTCGGCTTCCGTTTCTTCCGTTCCGGTTTGGTTTCCATTCCTGCGTCAGTTTTACTTTGCATAGCTATCATATCAATAGAATCGGAAATTGGCAAGGGGTTTGGGCGTTTTGTAACAAAACTGAAATATTGCAGCAATATTACAACATGAGACCCCATGAGACTAAGGGGGCTTTATCATGAGGGCAGAAAGGAGGTGACGCAAATGAGCACTTTTACAGAAAATTATGATTTTATCAAGCCCGATAACGAGGATTATTATGACATTCAGGATTTCAATGAAAACATGGACGCCATTGATGCACAGCTGGCACAGGCGGAGCAAAAGGCGGCGGCAATTCAGGCAAGCATTGCCACAGCAGAGGAATCCCTCGCCGCTATCAATAAAAAGCTTGGCACGCCCCCCGATGGGCAGAGCATTTCTTCCCTGCTGCAAAACGGCGGCTCGGTGATTCGCTCGATTCAGTATGTGGTATACGCCGCACCGAAAACCCCTTCCTACGGCGGCACATTGACAATTCAGGAGGTTACACCCGAAAAAACATTCGTTATCACAGAACGATTGAATAACATCTCCGATTCCCTCATCAACTTTTCCTATACGCTGAGCAGCAATGCCATTACCATTAAGCATACCGGCTGTAATGTGGATGTTGTGAAAATCGGCTTCTGGGTTGTGGAGTTTGTGTAAAAAAAGCAAAAAAAAAAGTCCTCGAAAGAGGACTTTTTTTAGTGGTTAATTATAGGGTAGAAAATACTTTCCCGAAGATTAAAAGCATGGCTTTCCTAATGAGAAAAAGTTTTTATTGTCGCCCGATAGAAAATGCTTTTTCGAAGATTAAAAACGTAGTTTTCCTAATGAGAAAAAGTTTTTTCTGTCGGATAATGAAAAAGCGAGCAGGCCTGTAAGCCGGGTTCTGTTTTTCAGACAGCCATCTATCTTGGTCCGTTGTTGCCAACGGCATCGTGCGACTTTTTCGAGACGGAACGAGCAGCCCCATGGTCTCTGTTTGTCTTGCTTCGGGTGGGGTTTACAGGGGCCCGCGACGTTACCGCCGCAGCGGTGGGCTCTTACCCCACCTTTCCATCCTTACCGAAACGAGTTCGGCGGTCTATTTCTGTTGCACTATCCTTGGAGTCGCCTCCACCGGCCGTTAGCCGGCACCCTGCTCTGCGAAGCCCGGACTTTCCTCACTCTAACGAGCGCGACTGTCCAACCTACTCACATAATCCAAATCATTATAAAACAACTTCCCCTTCTTGTCAAACCTTAAAGCAGCTGCCGCCGACAAATTCCTTAATCAGCGAATTATTCGGGATTTCAAGCCCCGGCGCAGCAAGGAAATAGCTTAGGAATTTAATCAGCCGCTTTGCCGTGGGGTATTCCGGCATGGTTTTTTCAATCGCGAATAGCTGTGGCTCTGCGTATTGCTTGAGGACACAAAGCTCATACAGCGTTGCGGAATTGAACACCGCATCCGCATTCTCCTGAAACGGGAAAATATTATCCTCCTCGCCCTGACGCACTTCGTCCCAGGATTCGATTGTTGTTCTGGCACTTCTGCCGCGGAACTGGAAATCGCGCACAATGCGGCGGATAAGCCTGCTGTCGGAGGTAGAAATGCGGTTGTGGTCGTCTACATTCAACTGCGTAATGGCGCTGATGAAAATTTTAAATTTACATTCCGCAGGAATTTCGGGGGTCAGGCGGTCATTTAAGCCATGGATGCCCTCCATGACCAGAATTTCGCCCTCGCCAAGCTGCACAAATTCACCGCTGTGCTCACGCTTGCCCGTCACGAAGTTGTAATAGGGCAGTTCTACTTCTTCCCCTGCGATAATCTGCTTCAAGTCCTGATTGAGCTGCTTCAAATCCAACGCCTCCATGCGCTCGAAGTTCTTCTTGCCGTGCTCATCCAGAGGGGTGTCCTCCCGATTAAGGAAATAATCGTCCAGAGAAACCTTGTGCGGCTTCACGCCCAGCGCGCGCAGCTGAATACATAATCTGTTTGCGAAGGAGGTTTTGCCGGAGGAGGAGGGCCCTGCAATCAGCACCACACGCACCTTATCCATCCGCTGATGAATCTGATCTGCGATTTCCGCAATTTTCTTTTCATGCAATGCCTCATTCACGCGAATCAGGTCACCGAATTTCCCCTCAACAATCGTACGGTTCAGCTCCGCCACGTTCCGCACCTGCATCAGCTGGCACCAGTGCATCTGCTCCAGAAATACCTTGCTGATTTTTCTGGGCTGCTCCTCCGGCAGAAGCTCCCCTGTCTTTGCAGGATCGGGGAAGCGCACCAGAAAGCCTGTTTCAAAGGGCATCAGCGTAAACCATTCCAATGCGCCGACGGAATCCGGCATATACCCGAAGAAATAATCATAGAAGCCATCCAGTTCATAAAGGTTGATATTGGAAGCCGTGCGATAGCGGAACAGCTCCACCTTATCCTGCAAGCCCTGCTCCTTCACGATGGAAATGGCAACCTCTCTGGGGCAGACATGCTTCACAATAGGCGTATCCGCCGCAACATATTCCTTCATGCGTGCCTCAATCTTGGCAAGCAGATCTGCATCCGGCACCTGCTGTGGGCTGCGCAGCTCGCAATAAAGATTGCCCCGCAGGGAATGTTCGATTTCCACGCCTGTCGCTGTCCCCAGCACATCGCGCACCGCCTTCACCAGCAGCAGGGAAATCCCTCTTTCATAAACGCGCACGCCCTCCTTATCCCGAAAATCCAAAAAGGTAATATCCTCATCGGTGCGGATGGGGCAAATCAATTCGCGCAGGGAATTTCCCTGCTTTGCCACCAGAATTTTACCGAAAACCTCGCCCTCAAATTCCTTTGCCAGCTCCCCGAAGGTCATGCCCTTGGGAATCTGCATTTCCTTTCCCATTACATTTACTTTTCTTGTTTCCACTTATCTTCCCTCCTTACTCTATCGTCCAGAAGGTCTGCCCATCCACTGCGGAGCAGACAACCTCGATATTCCAACCGTTTTCCTTTGCCGCCGCCTGCAATTTTTCCTGCAGAACAGGCACAATCAGCACCTCGCTCGCGTAATGCGTCACATCCGCAACGGCAATGCCCTGCTCGACCGCCTTCTGCGCTTCATGATATTTGATATCCGCCGTCAGGTAGGCATCACAGCCCTTTGCCGCCGCCAGAGAAACAAATTCCACTCCTGCGCCTGTGCAAAGACCGACGCGCTTGATGGGCTTTTCCCCGTCCCCAACCAGACGAATGGCATCCAGACCAAGCCTTTCCTTCAACTGCTTTGCAAAATCCCTGAAGGGGATTGCCTGCGGCAGCTCTCCAATGCGCCCAATGCCCTCCTTTTTCCCTGTCTGCTCCACAGGATAAATGTCATACGCCGCTTCCTCATAGGGGTGTGCCGCAAGCATTGCCTGCACAACGGCGTGTACCTTCTCAGCAGGAACAATCGTTTCCAGACGGATTTCATCCGCCGTTTCCAGTCTGCCCTGCTCACCCAAGAAGGGATTTGTCCCCTCCAGAGGAAGAAAAGTTCCCTTGCCTGCCGCGCCAAAGGTGCAATGGGAATAGGCACCGATATGCCCTGCCCCTGCGCCGCACATAGCATCGCGCACCGCCTGTTCATACCCCGCAGGAACATAAACCACGATTTTCTTTAGGCTCTCCGCCCATGTTTCCTCCAAAATTTCAATGCTTTCCAAGCCGATCAGCTCTGCCAGCACATCATTCGTGCCGCCTGCGGCAATGTCCAGATTCGTATGCGCGGAGAAAGCGGCAATGTTATTCTGAATCAGATTAAAAATGCGTTTCCCCAGAAGGGTATCCGCCGTAATGCTTTCGATTTTGCGGAACAGCAGCATCGGGTGATGCGTCACAATCATGTCCGCGCCGACGCGCTTTGCTTCCTCCACAACAGGGTCAATCACATCCAGTGCCACCAGAATTTTTTTCACCTCTCGCTCAGGGTCACCGATGGCAAGCCCCGGCTTATCCCAGTTCTCCGCCAGCTTTTTCGGTGCGATTTCCTCCATCACACCCATGATATCCTTTACCCTTACAGCTTTTACAGACATTCCAACGCCTCCCTCATCAAAGCCAGCTTCTTCTCCACCTCAGGTAAACGCTTCTGCGCGTTTTCTGTCGGGTTCCCTTTGAGGCTTTCAAACAAACGGCTGTATTTTCCTTCTTCGTGCAGAAGCACCTCTTTTAAAATAGGGTCTTTCTTCTCCAACAGCCTTTTGCCGTATAGATACTCAATCTCCCTGTCATAATGCTCCTCTGCCCTTTCGCACCGCATCAGCACATACGGTTTATTCTCCTCTTTCAGTGTATGCTCCTCTCGGATGGCAAATCCGATTTGATGCAAATATTTTCGCACCGCACCGAAATCGCGCTGCGGCGAAAGCACCAGCTCCGTAAGGCTTGCCGCAACCTCAGGGCTGTCCTGCAAAATATGTACAATCAGCATGCCGCCCATCCCTGCCATAATTGCCGTTTCCGCTTCACCGGGACGCAGAGGGGTTAAGCCGCTGCCAAGGCGCGTTTCAATGACATCCTCCGCACCGTAAAGCGCAATATTTTTCTTGCATTTTTCCAAAGGTCCCTTGCGCACATCGCAGGCGTATGCCTTTTTGATTCTGCCCTGCTTGTATAAATAAATAGGGACATAGCCGTGGTCTGTGCCGATATCCGCAATTCGCTCCTGCGTCACCAGACCTGCGACCATCTCCAATCGTTTTGATAACTCCATAGCCTCGACTCCTTATTTTCAAAAAAAGGGCGCAGCAAATATCTCTATTTGTTTCGCCCTCTTTTGTTCCAATTCTCTTATTCAAGATAATCCTTCAGCTTTTTGCTTCTGCTGGGATGGCGCAGCTTACGCAGAGCCTTTGCTTCAATCTGGCGGATACGTTCTCTGGTAACATTGAATTCCTTACCAACCTCCTCCAGTGTTCTTGCTCTGCCGTCATCTAGACCAAAACGCAGACGCAGCACCTTTTCTTCTCTTTCCGTCAGCGTATCCAGAACCTCCATCAGCTGTTCCTTCAAAAGCGTAAACGCTGCGGCTTCCGCAGGTGCGGGGATATCGTCATCGGGGATAAAGTCACCCAGATGGCTGTCCTCCTCCTCACCGATAGGCGTTTCCAGAGAAACCGGCTCCTGTGCGATTTTCATAATTTCACGCACCTTCTCCTCCGGCATCTGCATTTCCACAGCCAGTTCCTCTGCGGTCGGTTCTCTGCCCAGCTCCTGCAAAAGCTGTCTGGAAATACGAATCAGCTTATTGATGGTTTCCACCATGTGTACGGGGATACGAATCGTTCTTGCCTGATCTGCAATCGCTCTTGTGATTGCCTGACGAATCCACCATGTCGCGTATGTGGAAAATTTAAAGCCCTTATGGAAGTCGAATTTTTCAACTGCCTTAATCAGCCCCAGATTGCCCTCCTGAATCAGGTCAAGAAAGAGCATCCCTCGCCCAACGTATCTTTTTGCAATGCTGACAACCAGACGCAGGTTGGCCTCTGCCAGTTTCTTCTTGGCAGCTTCGCCCTCAGGGCCGCCCTCCTCCATCTTCTGCGCCAATTCGATTTCTTCCTCTGCCGTCAGAAGGGGCACCTTACCGATTTCCTTGAGGTACATTCTGACGGGGTCATCAATATTGATGCCTTCGGGGAGAGTCAGGTCAAGCTCCTTCTCAACCTCCTCCTCCGCTTCGATATTCCCCAGAATATCAATATTCTGACTTTCCAGATATTCATAGATTCTGTCAATGCGGTCGGGGTCCAGATCCAAATCCGCCAGATGATCCATGATCTCCTTATATTCCAGTACATTCTTTTTCTTTTTGGCCAGCTGCACCAGTTCCTCCAGCTTGGTCAATAATGTTGTTTCTTCGACGGATTTCAACATGATCCTTCCTTTCTCTCTGTTCCTATAGTCTAACCATATCAAATGGTAATATACAGGGAATCCAGTTTTCTCTTGGCATCCACCAGCCGTTGTATCTCCTCAACGGTTGCGGCGTTTGCCGTCAAATGGTCGATTTTCGTCCGTTTCAGCCGCTTCACCTGTTCATTGATGGCTTTTTCCATATCTGCCCCGTTTTCTGTCGGCAGCTGTACGGCAAAAATCTCTGTCACCTGCTTCTGTTCCTTTGCATCCTCAAAGCGGCTGACCAAATCGGCAGGGAACACATGGCCTGCATTCTGCCATAAATCCCCGATATCGCCGAAGGTGCGCCAATAAATTCCTTCTGTAAAATCATCCTCTTCCAGAATCTCTTTGAGCGTATCATAGATGCCCTGATGCTGGGCGGCATAATATAACAAGCTTCTCTGGGCTTCCAGAAGCCCTTTATCCTTTCTTCTGCCCTCCGGCGTGTAATTCTTCAGATTCTGCTGCCGCTTTTCGGCCTCCCTTTGGTAGGCCGCATCCTCTTTTTGCACCAGCTTCCGAATTTCACTGCGGATGGCCTCCTCCTCCACGCCTGTCACCCTGCTTACCTCTCCAAGGTAAACATTACGCTCAATCTCACTGCCCAGCTTTGCAAGGATTTCCGCCGCCTCTGTGGCAAAGCGAACCCTGTGCTCCGGATTTTTGAGATTATATTTGCGCTGTATACAGGCAATTTCAAAGGATATATAATGCACAGCATTCACCAACAGCTTGGAAAATTCCGCTGCGCCCTTTGCCTTGATAAATTCATCGGGATCCTTTCCGTCCGGCACCTGTGTCACCTTCACATGAAAGCCGTTTTTCACCAGTACGGGAATGGCGCGAAGCGCGGCATTGGTGCCTGCCTCATCGCTGTCATACAGCAAAATCACATCATCCGCAAAACGCTTTAAGGTTCTTGCATGCTCCTGATTGAAGGCTGTTCCCAATGATGCCACTACGTTATGGAACCCTGCCTGATAGATGGAAAGCATATCCATATAGCCCTCCACCAGAATCAGCTCTCGTTTTCTCGTCTGCTTCGCAAAATTCAGTCCATACAGATTCCTGCTTTTGCTGAACAGAATCGTTTCGGGTGAATTCAGATATTTCGGCTCACCCTTGGCAAGTATCCTGCCGCCGAAGCCGACCACACGCCCCTGTACATCAAAAATGGGGAACATCAGCCTGCCGCGGAAACGGTCATGGTAGCCCTTGCCATCCTTATTTTCCAGCACAAGCCCTGTTTTCAAAATCTCCGAAATCTTGAAGCCCTTCTCCTGCAAATGCCTGAAAAGCGCATCGTAGCTGTCCGGAGCGTAGCCTATGCCGAATTTTCTTGCCATACGGGGGTCCATCTGCCGTTTTTGCAGATAGGCTCTCGCCTCTGCCCCCTCCTCCTGCTGCAAGGCTTCATAAAAGAACCTCCCTGCCAGGGTGTGCATTTCAAATAATCGTTTCTTGAGCTGCTCCGCTGCGATTGCCTGCGCGTTTTTTTCCGGTTCGGGCAGGGTAATATGCGCCCGCTCCGCCAGACGCTTCATGGCTTCGGGGAAATCGCAGTTTTCCATCTCCATTAAAAAGGAAAACACATTTCCTGCCGCGCCGCAGCCGAAGCAATAATAAAACTGCTTTTCGCTGTTGACGGAAAAGGATGCCGTTTTTTCATTATGAAACGGACAAAGCCCAAAATAGGAGCTGCCCTTTTGCTTCAGCGGCACATACTGGGAAATGACCTCTACGATATCATTTTGCAGCCGCACCTCATCCACGACCTCCCTCGGATATCTCATGGCATCATCCCCCCTTCCATAACAGTCGAAAAGGAAGTTCTTTCACTCCCTTTTATATACTAAATTCGACACATTTGAGAAAAATCCTTCTCCTTGTATACATTTTGTAGAAATCAACAAAAATTTTGCAAAAAAGCCTTGACTTTTTCAAACTATGTGCAAAATGCAAGAATATTTTACCCCAAAATTAGTATCTTTTTCAGCCTGTAGCCAAAGTGATTTCGACTTACCCTTTCAAAGAATCGTCCATTCCTGCGGAATAAAAAGCGTCTTATACTTTGCAACGGCAAAGCGATCCGTCATGCAGGCAATATAATCGCAAACCACCTGCCGCACCGGATCTCCGTCATCCAGAAGTGCCTGAAACTCTCCCGACATTTCCTCCGGATATTCCAGATAATAATCAAATAAATCCCCCACGATTTTCTCCGCCTTTTTATGCTCCGCCACCGCGATATCACTGGCATACACATGACGAAACATAAAGGCGCGCAGCTCCTTTAGGGTCTGCCGCATTTCCTCACTCATGCGGATATCGTTGATGCCCATGCTGTAAAAAATGGTATCCCGCACCATGGCATTGATGCGGCTGCTGGAGCGTGTGCCGATGCGCGCAACAATATCCCTTGGGATATCCTTCGGCTTGAGCATGCCTGCGCGGATGGCATCGTCAATATCGTGGTTCGTATAAGCAATCTTATCGGAAAGCTGCACGATTTTCCCCTCTAGGGTAGCAGGATTGCCGCTTGTGCGATGGTTCAGAATCCCGTCCCGCACCTCCCAGGTCAGGTTCAGTCCGCGTCCGTCCTTTTCCAGACGCTCCACCACACGCAGACTCTGCACATTATGCGCGAAGCCGCCCGTATCCCTGCAAAGCTCATCCAGCTTGCGCTCGCCTGCATGCCCAAAGGGGGTATGCCCTAAATCATGCCCAAGGGCAATCGCCTCTGTCAGATCCTCATTCAGCCGCAATGCACGCGCAATGCTTCTGGCAATCTGCGAAACCTCAAGCGTGTGCGTCAGCCGTGTCCGATAATGGTCGCCCTCAGGGGAAATAAACACCTGTGTTTTGTGCTTCATGCGGCGGAAGGATTTACAATGGATGATACGGTCTCTGTCACGCTGAAAATCCGTCCGAATGTCGCATTTTTCCTCAGGTCTTTCCCTGCCCCTCGTCCGGCTGCTTTTTGCTGCATATTCCCCAAGGATTTTCTCCTCCAATTCCTCCTGAAACCGCCGTAATTCCATAGCAATCCCTCCTTTTCCGCCTTTCGTATCAGTCGAAATTTTTCCTATTACTTTTAGAATACGCCATTTTCCCGAAAATTCCTTTTTCTGCACGAAAAAAAGCCTTAAAGCTTCCGATTCTCTAAGACTTTTCATTCCTCCGGCACCTTTCCGCCGCCGTGATATTCCGCATATTTTTTGCCGCGCACCTGCACAAATTCAATTTCCGGGTAGCGCAATGCTGTCAGATAGCCGCCATAAACACAGCCCTGATCGATATCAACGGTACGGTTGATGATTTCGGGTCTTTCCGCCACCGTATGCCCATAGACCACAAAGGGCTGCCCGTCATATTCCGCCGCCCAGTCCAAACGCTCAGGCTTACCGTTTTCGTCAAAATTGCCCGTTGTTTCACCATATAAACAAACCGCACGTATTTTATTGGAAAATTTTCCGATGGATTCGGGACGCAAGCCCCCATGCACCACCGCAAGACGCTTTCTGTCCAGCAGAAGATAAAAGCATTGGCTCTCATAGCAGCGCATATATCGGCTACGAAACACCATGCGTTCTTCCTTCGGGAGTGCCTCCAGCTCCGCTACCGTCCGCTCCAGTCCGTGTGACAGATGCACACGATTCCCCAGAAAATAGCGGTACAGCTTATTGCAGTGGTTGCCATGCACCCAGAATGCACCGCCGTTATTGACCTGCTCAATCCAGAAATCCAGACACGCCAGATTCTGACAGCCCTTATCCGCCACATCTCCCACGGAAATCAGCCTTCTGCCCTCCGGATGCGTATAACAGCCATCCTTTTTCTCATAGCCGAGCCTTTCTATCAGCTCCATCAGCTCATCATAGCAGCCATGCACATCCCCAATGATATCAAATTTATTTTCTCGAAATTCCAGAATACGGAAATTTCGTTCTCTGCGCTCCTTCATTTACAGCTTCCTTTCAGGAGTTTTCTTTTTTCTCGTTTCTCTTATGATATATGATACCACAAAAGCCTGTTTATTTATAGGAAAAACATAAAAAACTTTTTTAAGCATACACTATAAAGGAAAGAAAACCCACGGAGGCTGTCATGTATTCTCGAAAAAAAATCCCTGCGCCCTTCGGCAAACCGCAGAAAACAGCCGAAAAAAAGAAGGAAGCCACCACAGCTTTTTCCCAAAAGGAAACCTCAAAAGAACCCATTTTTCTTCACGCGGAGGAAAAAACAATGCCGCAGGGCGGCGGCTCGCCTGTGCTTGCACTGCTGCTGCTGGAGCTGCTTTCCGCAAAAAAAGAGTGACGAAAAATCGCCGCTCTTTTTTAATTTCAGATTCCCATCATCTGCATCAGCTGTGTCAGCTGCTTCTGCTCCTGTTCGGGCAGGCTTGCCGCCACCGCCGCAAGCAAAGCCTTCTGCTCCTCCGGCGCAAGCGGTCCCCCTTCAGATAATTTTTCGCCATATTCCAGAAAAATATCCAGACGCTCCATGCCGCTTTTCCCTCTGCATTTTTCTGCCGCCTCCTGCATCAGGCGCAGCCGTTCCTCGCCCAATGCCTGCACCTGTGGCATTTCCCATGCATTCATTTTCATTCCCCCTGCCCCAGAATTTCCTTCATATCCATCATTTTCAGCAGCAGCTGCACCTGTCCGCGTTCCTGCTGTGATACATATTTTTCAACTGCCTGCAAAAGCTTTTTCTGCCGCAGGCGCAGCGGCTCCTCCTGCCGCTCTCTGGTTTCCAGAAGTTCACTGCCCATCACGCGCCGCAGCTCCATCAGCCGCACCACCAGATACAGCTCCTTCTGATATTCCCGATTCAAAAAGGGAATAGCGGCGGAAATCATATTTTCCCTGCGGCTGCGCGAAAACACATCCGCTTCCTCCTGCGGCGCAGGCGGCAATGCCGTATCCTGCGGCGCACCCAGCAGCCTTTGCAGTCTCTGCATCCGCAGAAGCATTTTTGCCGCATCCTGCCCTTCCTCTCCCATCAATGCCGAAAGCATTTCCATCTGTTTCTGTTCTGCCACAGCGCTTCCCCCTTTTTTCTTTCTCAAATAAAGATATGCAGGGCTGTGCCGAAAAATGCTTTTTCACATATTTTGATAAGGAAAGGAGATGCTTGCCATGTCTTTGATGAAGCGCATCTTTTCCACAGAATCCACCGGCAAAAGGCTTTCCATCGCCTTTCTGGATACGGGAATTTCCCCTGTGGCGGATTTTATTCTGCCCGAAAACAGGATTCTTGCCTTCCGGGATTTTATCAACGGAAGGACAGAGCCGTATGATGATAACGGTCACGGGACACATGTCACGGCATCCGAAGAACGAAATTCCCGCATTAGATATTCTGCTCTCCTGCTATCCTTCTTCCCGTCACCCGTTCCATCACCCAATAAAACGCAGCGCAGAACAGCAGGGCAAACACAACCCCAAATACATTTTGCGCCACACGAAGCCCCACTGCACCCTTGAGACCGTAAAGCTTCTCTGCAATGGCAAGCGCACCAAAGGTATTAAACACTGCCTGCCAGCCATACTTCGCAGAAAAGCCAACGCCGATACCGCCAAGGATTCCGATATAGGCATAAATCGAGGTAGGCAGAAGGGTATAGAGCACCAGAAAGCAAAGCACCCCTGCCACGTTGCCGATGATTCTGTTTTTCACCCGCGCCTGCATATCCGCCATCAGCGGTACAATGGCAGACATTGCCGCAATGCCTGCCCACATAGCACGGGGCATTTTGCACAGCTCCGCAAGAAAAAGCACCATAGGTACGCAGATAATCTGGCAAAGCTGCCAGTTTGTGCGAGAGGAGGCCAGATCAAATGCCTGCAAAACCCCTTTGATTCCTGTTTCATAGGTGCGGCTTTTATGGTTTCTGTAAAACACCAGACAGGAAAGCAGTGCGCCGACAGCCATGGCAAGCAAACGCATCCGGTAGCTGTCTCCCGAAACATCATATCCATAAAGCAGCAGGTATCCCAAAACCAAAGTGGACTGATTAAACATAAACGGATTATGACACCCGAAAATGACAAGAAACGCAAGTGCCGCCACATTCAAAAGCAACGCCGGCAGTGGTGCTGCCTGCTGTGCCAAATGCGGAAAAACCGCCATATCCACAAAAAATAACGCCAGCAGCAGAGTAGATTGCCCTGTATGCAGCCCAAAATCCGCATTGCGGAATACCATTAAGCACAATAAAACAACAACGCCCACAACGCTGTTTTCGTTACCAAATAAAATGCTGAACACACTGACGAATGCAAAGCAAAACAGCATTGTAATCGCAACCTTTGCCAGATAAACCAATGCGTGATAGCGCCTTTCCTGCGCCGTTTCACTCTTTCGCAGCAGCTCCTTTGAGCCAGCCTGATTTAATTGCAGCTCCTGATAAAATGTCATACTTCTCCATTCCTTCCGTTTCGTTTTTTATTCTGCAAAAAACGGCAGTATCGCCTGCCGCATTTCTGTTTGCCTTTTGTACGCCGCTTCATTGGCGCAAGCCTCGCAATGAGGCTATCTTTTCTATTATAGCATTCTTTTCTGTTTTGTAAAACACCCTTTTTAAGGCATCCGTAAGCAAAGCGCAGTATAGCAATAGCCCCTCTCCCAAGCAGGGAGAGGGGCTACGCGGAGTTCAATATGAGCCACATCTATTAGGATAGATGAAGGTCAACGAGTTTTAACCGTAGTAATAAAACATACAAAGCGCTGTCATCAAAATGATGCCGCAGTCCAGCAATCTTTGCACTATTCTTTTTGAAATACTCATATTTACCAACTCCTTGAGAAGCTTTTAACAATACTGTCTTAGCCCATCAAATTAGGCAAGAACATGGAAATTGCAGGGATATAGGTGATGCACAGCAGTGTAACAATCATCAGAATCAGGAAGGGAATGATACCCTTAATAACCGTATCCAACGTAGTTTCGCCAACACGGGAGGCAACGAAAAGGTTTACGCCCAGTGGAGGTGTAATGAAGCCGATGGCAAGGTTTACTACCATGATGATACCGAAGTGTGTTACATCTACGCCCATTGCTGTTACAACGGGGTACAGGATGGGTGCCAGAATCATGATGGCACACAGTGTTTCCATGAAGCAGCCAACAATCAGCAGCAGTACGTTGATAAGCAGCAGAATCACAATCTTGCTGTCTGTCAGGGACATCATTGCAGATGCAACCGTTGTAGGGATACGACCCAGTGTCAGAACCTTGGAGAAACCGGCAGCACAGCCGATAACAATCAGGATGGATGCTGTTGTTTCACAGGCATTTTTGGTACACTGAATCAGCTTTTTCAGATCCAGCTCTCTGTAGATAACACAGCCAACGATGATACTGTAGATTACAGATACCGCAGCTGCCTCTGTCGGGGTAAAGATACCGCCGTAGATACCGCCCAGAATGATAACGGGGGAAAGGATTGCCCAGAAGCCTTCCTTTGTTTCGCGCAATGCTCTCTTTACGGAGAAGGGTTCGTCATCGCCCTTGTAGCCCATCTTCTTTGCATAGAAGTAGGAATACGCAATCAGTACCAGACCAATCAGGATACCGGGTACGAAGCCTGCCAGGAACAGTGTAGATACGGAGCTGTTTGTTGTTACAGCGTAGATAACCATAGGGATACTGGGAGGGATGATAACACCGATGGAACCGGCAGCAGCAATCAGTGCCAGTACGAATTTTTTATCATAGCCCTTTTCCAGCATGGTAGGGATAACCATACCGCCTACCGCCGCAACAGTTGCCGGGCCGGAGCCGGAAATTGCCGCGAAGAACATACATACAACAACGGTTACGATTGCCAGACCGCCCTGGATTCTGCCAAAGAATACGTTCGCCAGATTCAGCAGTCTTTTGGAAATGCCGCCGCCGCCCATCAATTCACCCGCGAAGATGAAGAAGGGAATCGCCATGGTAGGGAAGGAGTCACAGCCTGTTACCATGTTCTGTGCAATAAAGCCGAATGTCAGCTGTTTTGTGTAAAGAATGTAGCCCAGAGATGCAATACCCAGAGAGAAACCAATGGGAACTGTCAGCACCAGACAAGCAATCAATGTAAGAAATACTACTGCAGCAATAGAACCTGTCATGCCTCAGTCACCTCCTCGTGATTTTTCAACGCCTTGATTCTTCTGTAAATGCACTGCAGCTGACGAATTGCTGTCAGCCCCATGCCGATCATAGGTGCCGCATATACGAACTGCATAGGAATACGCATTGCGGGAGACATCTGACCGGACCATGCAATCTTGCCGAATACAGTGTAGCCTGTTACAGCAATGAAGATTGCAAAGCACAGAACGATCACTTCACTGAGGATTTCGATGTAAGGACGCGCCTTTTTCGGGTAGATATTGATTGCAGCGTCGATACGGATGTGTTTTTCTCTTCTTGCGGTATAGCTTACGGAGAAGTATACCAGCCATACGAACATATATCTTGCCATTTCTTCAGACCATGTCAGAGAGTTCTGGAACACATAACGACATACAACCTGAATGAAAATGATAATACTCATTGCGAAAATCAGTGGAATCATGAAAAATTCTTCCACATGGTCTAAAAACCATTTCATAGTATTTTACGCCCCTTTCCTTTTTAGCCTTCTTCAGGGAATTTTTCCTTTGCCTTAGCAACCTCATCATACAGCAAATCAACAACGGAAGGATCTGTTACCTTCTTATAAGCCAGTTCCTTGATGTTTTTGCATGCCTTCACCATTTCAGCCTTTACTTCAGGTGTCAGGTCGCTGTACTGCATTGTGCCGCAGTTTTTGATGTTATCCAGTGCAGTCTGTTCATATTCGTCACATCTCTGACGTTCATAAGCAACTGCCTCATCGGAAACCTTCAGCACGATTTCCTGCTGCTCGGGAGTCAGCCCATCGAATTTATCTTTACTCATCAGAATCAGATAAGGAGAGTAAATGTGTTTTGTATATGTATAGTGGCTCTGTACTTCATAGAATTTTGTCTGCCATGTCAGCTCCGCACCGTTGTCCTGTGCGTCTACTGTTTTCTGCTGCAGTGCTGTAAACAGCTCTGTGAACGCCATGGGTGTGGGGTTCGCACCGTAGTCCTTCCACTGCTGCAGCTGCAGCTCATTTTCCATGATACGGATTTTAACGCCCTTCAGATCAGACATATCGTTGATGGGTTTGTTTGTGGACAGTGTACGGAAGCCGTTTTCCTGCCATTGCAGCAGCTTAAAGCCGGATTCCTCCAGACCATCTGCCAGTCTGTCACCCAGAGGCCCGTCCAGAACCTCATAAACCTGCTGCTTGTTATCAAACAGCCAAGGAATATCCAGACAGAAAATGTCATTTTCAAAGGATGCTACCGTTGCGTTTGTTGCCAGAACGATGTCATAGTTACCAAACTGACAGCCCTCCAGCAATTCACGTTCAGAACCAAGCACGTTGTCGGTGTAAATATCACAGCTAAGTGTGCCTTTGGATTCCTGCTCCAGACGCATTTTGAAGAATTTTGCCGCGTCGATGGTAGCAGGCGCGTTGCCCAGCGCATAAATGAAATGATAGCAATCGCTTGTCAGCTCTACGCCGGAGTCAAAATTTACGGGTTCGACCTTCTTTTCCACGAAACCGTCTTTTACTGTTGCTTCGTCTGTATCTGCTGCTTTGTCGGAATCACCGCAGCCCGCCAGACCAACCACTGTGACCGCTGCTAAAATTGCAGCGAGGCCTCTTTTAAAGAACATAATATTCCCTCCTCATATTGAACTCTACAGTCCGGTGTGTTGCATTTGGATTTCCTTTTCTTCGGTTGGACCCCACCGAAGGGAAGGACTCCTCTTTTGTTTCTTTGTTTCTCTCTCGTTTTTCATTTGTATCACAAATATCGCAAAACAAATCTTCTTTTTCGCGAAAAAAGTTTTATTTGAGATATAAAACATCTTTTTTATGATTATATATTTGTCTTTCTTGTACGTCAAGAGATAAAAAAGACGAAAAACAAGTGTCTTTCTGTGTAAAAAAATCCTATTTTTTGTGTAAAATATCCAATATAAACTAATTTTACTGCATTTTGAAACTTTTATAAGACACTTTTCGTCCCACATAAAACTATTTTTTATTTAATTTCTAGTTTTTTCCAGTTAAAAAACGCCACTTAAAATTCTTTTTCAATCCGTTTTATATCTCATATTATTAAAAAAAAGTTGATTCCGAAAAATTGATAGACTTTTTGCGCCTCCTGTTGTATAATAGAGCAAACAGGCATACAGAAGAACATTTTTGTGCTGTCTTTTTGCGGCAAAATCTAATTTGAGAAATCGAAAGAAGGAGAGACCTGTGAAAGAAGAAGAAAAGAACCACGAAACAACGGGTAAAAAAACTACCCTGACTGATAAGATTTATCAGGATATTAAAGATGATATTCTCACGAAGGTATTCCAGCCCGGAGAAAAGCTGAACATCAAGGAGCTTGCTCGCGAATATCAGGTCAGCGATACCCCTGTCAAGCAGGCACTGCAAAGATTGGCAGAGGAAAAGCTGGTTGTGAACACCCCCAATAAGGGCATGAGCGTCAGAGCGCTGACACCGCATGAATTGCAGGATATTTTCGATATGCGTCTGATGATGGATACATTTTTTGTAAAGGATATCGTAACCACGCTGAATTATAACCACGGCCTGCGTCAGCAGCTGATTGACTGTCTGGAAGCACAGAAAAAATTCATCGAATCAAATGATTCCAATCATAAGCCCGATGAATTTTTTGAATTGGATTTAGAATTTCATACCCTGTATCTGGCAGCCTCCGGCAATCAGAAGGCGGTCAATGTATTCCGGGATATGCAGCCCTTCACCTATGCGTCCGGCACCTATGTAAGCCAGCCTCACTACAGGGACTGCGAATGTGTCGAGGAGCATCAGGCAATTCTGGATGCGGCGCTTGCGTCCGATTTAGACGCGCTGAAGGCAGCCGTTACCGCGCATCTGAATAACTCCAGAAAGGCATTGCAGCTCATCTTCAAGGTAAATCAGATGATTTACCCCGAAAATTAAAAATAACGAGAACCATCATTCATCAGGCTTCGCCTGATTCATGTGTTTTCTCCGCAAGCCTACGAAAACCAAAAAAACACCCGGTCGAAAACCATCATTCATTAGGCTTCGCCTAATTCATGTGTTTGCTACGCAAACCTACGAAAACAAAAAAACACCATGTTTCCCATTCACAAGTGATGAAAACATGGTGTTTTTTTGTTTTCTATGGTTTTCTCCGCTTTATACCATTTTCTCCGCTATTTACAATTTACAGTATAAACAACGGATAAACCTGATGTGCATCCATTGTCATTTCGTTCCAGTAAGTGCGGAAGGTATCAGCGTTCATATCCTTTTCATTGGAAAGCACACAAACGGTATACGCTGTGCCGCCCTCCTCCAGAGAAAAATCATCCAGTATCGTCATACATTCATAAATATTGCGGGTGTAATCCTCTTTTTCGGTATATTCGTAGCCGTCTCTGGTCACATCCGTCACAACCAGATAGCCGCCGCCTGCTAGCCGCTTTACGGAATCCAGCATTGCGCCGTCATTTTTGGAGAACTGGCAAATGATAATTTCATCCGTTTTGCCTGCGGCAAAAGCATCCCAGTTTTCCTGACCGCCCACAACCGCGCCGTTATGAATGGTATACATCCCCGCCGCCGCTGCATCCTCCGCAGTCAGGTCTGCCGCATAGCCCTCCAAGGCCTTTTGCAGGGTGTCCGCCTCCTTCTTCATTTCACCGTCCAGCTCAGCTGTCACCTGCTGTCCGTCCGTAGCGTCCGTCTTATCCTTTCCGCAGCCTGACACGCCGCATACCATCACAACAGCCAGCAGCATTGCCAAAAGTTTCTTTTTCATGTGTTTTCCTCCTTCGCTATCCTTGTTCGGGCGAGCCTGCGCTCTGCCATTCGTTTTTTTACGTCCCCGAAAATTTCTTCTTTTATGATTGCTTCGTGGGTATGCTCCACCACAATCCATTGATTTCGCGGCAGCTCTCTGGTCTTTTTCTCCTTAAAGCTGATTTTTTCCTCTTTTCCCTGCACCATATGCCCCAGATAAACAGGGTTTTGCAGGATTTTTCGGATTGTCCCCTTCGACCATGCCGCAGAAGAACGCCTGCCTAGATCCTCCCCTCGCGCCCGCTTCATCTCGGAAGGGGTAGGGATACCCTGTGCCGTCAGCCGTTCTCCAATCATTTTACAGGAAAGACCCGATAAGTACAAGTCATAGATTTCTTCCACAACGGGTGCCGTTTCCGCATCGGGAATGAGATGATGCCTGCAACGGGGATCCTTGCGGTAGCCGTAGGGCGCATAATTGCCCAGAAACTGCCCTGCCTCCATCTTCCTGCGAAAGACGGCACGAATGTTTTCCGAAAGCTCCTCGGAATACCATTCATTGACCAGACTGTTGATTTGACGGGCTTTTTTGTTGGCATGAGAAGCAGTATCCACCCCATCCACCACCGTCACAAAGCGAATCCCCCAGAGAGGAAACAGCGCATGCAGATATTTTTCCGCCGTGCCTGCGTTTCGGGTAAAGCGAGACTGCGTTTTGCATAGAATGATTGAAAATTTTCTTTCTTCCGCGTCCGCAAGAAGGCGTTGGAAGGCAGGTCTGTCCTCTCTCAGCCCCGAATAGTCCTCATCCGCATAAATGTCATAGACCGCCCACCCCTGTTTTTTGGCATATCCCAGCAAAAGTGCGCGCTGATTGCGTATACTCTCACTTTCCGCCGCTCTCTTTTCCGCATCCTCCACAGAAAGCCTGCAATAAATCGCCGCAATTTCTTTTTTCATTGCCGCCGCTCCTTTTTCTTCCTTAAAAAATTATACGGCGTTTCGGGCAAGAAAAAACCTACAGCTTTGACTGTAGGCTTTTATAATATTTCTTATAATCCGCGGAAAATATATTTCTCGCACTTCGGACAAACCGTGTCCTCGTTCACTCTGCGGCGACAGTCCAGCCCCTTGCCGCAATGAGGGCATCTATACAACTTTATTTCCAGGAAGATATCCAGCGCCACAATAATAATCGTCAACAGAATATTTCCGGCAAATACAAATGCCATTGCCGCCAGAGCATAAAGAACCAAGCTGAGCTTCTGGAACTTTTTGAACTTTGCCAATAATGCGGTGCCTTTTTCTGATAAAGCCTGCATAATTTTGACCCCCTTTTTTTATCTGATTTGTTCTTATTGTACAACAAATATCCTGCAAATGCAATAAAAAAGAAGAAAGGTATCCAAAAGCATGCGTCCATATAAAACGCACCCGTCACCCATGTCACGGGTATCGCCTGCGGCAACGGTCACAATGCCGACGGGCGTTATGCAGGCGTTGCGCCAGAGGCAGGGATTGTTTCCGTCAAAATTCTTGACCGATACGGGCAGGGAAATTCCACCCACGCCGTACTGGGGCTGAGATGGATAATGGACAATGCACGCAAATATAATATTAAAGTAGTAAATCTTTCCATCGGCACGAATGACAGAAAGGTCAACCTGCCGCTAAAAGAGGCAGTCGAACGGCTCTGGCAGATGGGAATTGTGGTGGTGGCGGCGGCAGGAAATCCGGATGGACGCAATGGCTACCGTCCGCCGCCTGCGGTAAGCGGCGGTGTGATTTCCGTCGGCGCATGGGAGGACAGAAGCTATTTCCTCGCGCCTGCGTTTCCGCTCTTTTCAAAGGAACGGGATACATTGCCCGATCTTTGGGCACCGGGAGATGATATCGTTTCGGTGCTTTCGCCCGATTTTGATTTCACCCTGCCCAACCGCAGCCGTAAAAACATCGTGGACGGAAATTATATCACCATGAGCGGCGCATCCATGGCAACACCGCTCATCAGCGGCGCAGCTGCCCTGCTGCTCACAGAAAACCCACACACGCGTCCTGCGGAAATCAAACGGCTGCTGCTGCAAAAAGCCAAGCCCTTCGGCGGTCTTCTGACAGCGGAGGTCTGCCGTACCATTTAAAAGAAAGGTGGTTCTCTTATGTCCGAAAACACGGTCTATACCCTTGCAAAAACCCTACAGAAAACGGACGGACTGGAAAAGGATTTTGCACAAATGCTTTCTGCTTTGCGAGATACGGTCGAAAAGGAATATCTTCTGAAAATCCGCTCTGCCGCCAATGCCGAAACGGCATTTGCCAAGGAGCATCCCCCGAAGGAGGTCACACTGCTGCGCGCGCTTTCCGCCTTTATGGATGAGGGCGGACGGGCGCAGCTGGACCGCATGACAAAGGGGCTAATGTTTCTGCATACCCTGCAGCATGTGCAAAGAGGTGTAGCGGATTTCTCCGAAGGCAATCTTCTGGCGGCGCGCAGTGCCGAGGGCGGCGCACCGGAAGATTTGCCCTCCGCCCAATCCGCAAGAATGGCAGGTCTGCTGCTGACATTGGCATTGGCAGAGCAGTTTTAGAGGGTGTCGACAAAGTCGCCCCCTAAGTTGAAATCAGGATTTCAACTTGTTTAAACAGAGGAATAAACAGACGAGTTCCATCGGCTAGAAAGCCTTGAAACTCACTGTTTTCCTCGATTGGGCAAAGCCCCCTCTGCGGGTTTTACTTAGGAAACGCTTCGTTTCCCAAACCCTTCCGCTACTTGTAAACATTTTGTATACAATTTAAGGGGCATTTCAGCCCCTTTTTCTAGTATATAGAATATGTATCGTATCACACAAAAACTCCAACAAAATATTATAATCATTATGATATATGATAAAATTCTTTAATAGCAGCCGTTGTGTTCGAAACAGACTCATACCTATCATTCATTTCATTTACTGTAAGATTATTATTATGCACTCCATCATAAAAATAGTTCAAATCAGAAATCAAAGACTCAACTTCATCCGCAATATCCGGATGAACCGCTTTTACAGCATTGATGTCAAATATAGGCAATTTCTTAGATGCCGTATACTTACCAACAGAAACACCTAAAGGAAATTCTGTAGAAAATATATACTTCATCTGTAGCATCAAAAGATTCACTTCTGCAACATTTCCCTCACCGGCAGACATTATTGCACAATCTAAGTATTCTTTTGCAAGCACTGCACGACGTGGAACAGATTGTGCAATTTGATATGCTTCATAATCATCTTCTACTTTGAACACTTCATCAAATAAAGATATTGTCTGAATATCTTCGGATGTAAATTCCTTCTCCGCTGTCAATTCATCACTCAAAGAAAAGTCTATTTCTGCTGTTACATCCTCTTTCATATCTTTTTCGTTAATGATAAAAGGCGCAATCATTCTAATTGGTTCACTGCCGCCTAACATCTTTTCTACTTCTTCAGACCTCTGATAACCACAATAATCTAAGAATTCACAAAGCATCGGTGTATCATAGAAACCACTTGTTTGAGTATATTCATTTGTGCCATTGAAGTTAACTGTAACCGCATCATCAAAGCCACTGATTTCAATATTTTTGTCACTATCATTTATAACATCATATACAACAAAAAAATACTTTTCTCCATTCTGTAGATTTTCATCATCAATACCAGCTGTTTTTAATTCGTCACCGGGCTCTAAAAAGAAGCACCCTTTCACATCAATCGCGATATCATCCGATTCACCCGAACTGCCACAGGCTGATAAGCCTAGCAGAATAACCACAAGCACCGCCAAAACACCTAAAATCTTTTTCATTTTAATCCTCCCAACCTTTAACTGTATTCTATTTTCGATATCTATTTTAGAATATAGAATAAATATAACAAACCCGATACAATTTAGCAAGAGGGAGGTGTAAACAAATGACTGTATTTCATCCGAAAAAACCGGAAAAGGAAGTAATCTCCATGCGGATTCCAAAGGATGTTCTGGAAATTCTGGATCAGAAATCCGTGCAGGCTAACATCAGCAGAAACGAATTTATCAATCAGTGTATTTTGTTTGCCCTTGCCCACATGGAAAACGAAGCATAAAAACCACAGCAAAAAAGCCCAGACCTTACGGTCTGGGCAATTTTTTTGACTTCGCTTAAGCGTGGTCGCTGACAACAAACATATTCATTTTTTTCAAAAGGCGGATATCCTCCTTAGAAACCTTGAGCTTTTCCTTCAAATCATCCGTTTCCTCCAGAATGTCCGATACCATCAGAAATTTGAAGCAGGCAGGCAAAATCGGCTGCGTGGATAAGCAGCAGCAAAGTCCTTCCATTCTGCCGCCATTATTAAAGGAATTGATGGCGTACATAAACATTCGCTCCACCTTATTATTCTGGTTTTCAAAATTGAAATTGATGAAGGTATCACCCTTGCGCATCGTGCCGTGATAAAGGAGCTTACACTGATAATAATTGGATAAGTCCTCAAGCGAAGCATACATATTCGCGCTGAATACACCGCTGTCCTCTCCGCCATCCTGCACCTCAATAACATTGCGCGCAATGCGGCTGCGTCTGCCATCGTAAAAGTACATATAATATTTGCTTTTGCTGAGGTTGTGCTTGATGATTTCGCCCTTCTCGCCCTTTTCCTCCCCGATTTCTTCATAATCAATCAGCTGGTTGACGGGCACCCCTAACGCCTGCGCAATCGTAAACAGGGTTTCAATATCAATGGAAATATCCCCGTTTTCGTATTTGGAAACCGTTGCCTTGCTTTTATGAATCATGCCTGCGAAGGTTTCAATGGTCAGGTTTTTCGTCTTTCGATACAGGCGAATTCTCTGCCCCACATGGATACTAACTTCTTTCATCTCTTTTCACCTACTCATCTATACTGTAAAAAAATAATCTCACTCTATTAAACCACGCGTTCCATTATAGTATAAAGTATCCAATAAAAAAAGTGTTCCGCACAAATCTTTTCGCTTTTTTATGGAAACTTAACGAATCTGTTTCTTTTTTGAAAGCAAGCGCTCGCTTTTTCTGAAACCGGTTTCGCAAAACCGCAGATGTTCTGAAAAAAACACAATTGATTTTTCATGATTTTCGCGCCATTTTTCCAAAAAAGTTTCTTTAGAATATATTATTTCCAATTTTATACAAAACGGGATATTTTTTATTGTTCATCATTATACCAGATAAAAAGAGAAAAATCTATGTTTTTATCACCGAAATATCCAAAAGCTATTTGTTATTTTTGATGAAATCTATCGTTTTTGTCCATTGTATTCGTTTTTAAACCAAGCCTCCCCCCTGTGTATATTCGCATTATGTCAATTTCATAAAAATAAGATAATTTATGAAATTTTGTGATTTTTCCGTTTTTTCTATGAAAATACATGCTTTTTTCACACTTTTTCTACTCTAAGTATAAGAAATCGGTAAATTCGTTTCACTAAACTATATTTCATTCATTTGCCCAAATCGGATTTTTCGTGCATAATATCGTTTGTAGGACAACTAAGAGAGATTTCCTTAGTGTCGGATGTAAAAGAAAGTTTTGTTTAGGAGGCGTTTACAAATTATGAGAAAGAAAACGAGTTTAAAGGACATTGCCGTAATCGGGCTGGCACTGTTTGCAATGTTCTTCGGTGCCGGCAACTTAATCTTCCCCCCCTACCTTGGTACAAATGCAGGGAGCGAGTGGTTCATCGGGTTTATGTGCTTCTTTATCGCGGACGTTGGTCTGGCTCTGGTTGCCATCCTCTCCATGATTAAAGGCGGCGATGTTTCCATTCAGGGCGTTACCAAAAAGCTTGGTGCTGTCCCCTCTGTCATTATCAATACATTAGTCGTTCTGTGTATCGGGCCCTTCCTGGCAATCCCCCGTACCGCAGCAACAACATTTGAAATGGGCGTTATGCCGATTTTCCCCAAAATCAACAGCTGGATTTTCGGCGCAGTCTTCTTCGGTCTGGTTCTGCTGTTTACCGTTCGCCCCTCCGGCGTTGTTGACGTAATCGGCAAATACCTGACACCTATTCTGGTAATCTGTCTGATGGCAATGATTGTTCTGGGTATTGTTCACCCCATTGGCGATATCAGCAATGTTGCAAAATTTGAAACAGTCAGAGAAGGCGTTATGGCAGGCTATCAGACCATGGACGTTCTGGCTTCTATCGTATTCGTCATCATCATCATCTCCGCAGCAAGGGATAAAGGCTACACAGAAACAAAGGACACCATGAGCGTTGTTATCAAATCCAGCGTTTTCGCAGCAGTTGCACTGTTTGTTATCTATGGCGGTCTGGCATTCCTGGGTGCAACCACATCCGCAGGCGGCTTTGAAGGCTATAACCAGACAGGTCTGGTTGTTGCAATCACACAGTCTCTGATCGGCAGCTACGGCGTACTGGTTCTGGCAATCATCGTATTCTTTGCCTGCCTGACCACAGCAATCGGTCTGACCTCCTCCTGCGCATCCTATTTCGCAGAGCTGACAAACAACAAGGTTTCCTATACAAAGGTAGTTATCCTGACTGTTGCATTCAGCTACATCGTATCCAACTTCGGTATTTCTACAATCATCAGCATTGCAGCACCTATTCTGAACCTGCTGTACCCTGTTGTTCTGGTTATGATTGTGCTGAACTTCTTTGGTAAGCATATCAAAAGCAACAACATTTATATCTTCGCAGCAGCCTTTGCACTGGTTGCAAGTGCGGCAGAAGTGCTTTGCGGCTTCGGTCTGCCCCTGCATTTCGTAGAAAAGCTGCCTCTTGGCTCCTTCCAGTGCGGTTGGGTAGTTCCTGCCATCGTAGGCGGTATCATCGGTAAATTCGTACCCACTTCTCAGAAAGCAGTCTCTCTGAGCAAGAGTGACAACGAATTAGGCTAATGCCTGCGGCATTCCGTCGAAATCTCTATAGAAATTCTCGCACCGTATCGAATAAGATACGGTGCTTTTTTTTATTATTTTTATTTTTTTCAAAAATTTTTCAGACAGTTCAAACTTTTTTCCGTTACAATACATCTATAAGACAGAAAACGAAAAAAATGGTTTTCACGCTGACCGGGAAGCAACAAGGAGGTAACACCTATGCAGGATATTTACGACTGCACCGTACAATACATCATAGAAAATCAAAATAAATTTTATCGTCTGGCATACAGCTATGTAAAGGAGGAGCAGGCAGCTCTGGATGTGATACAGAACGCAATCTGCCGCGCCTTGGAGGGCTGCTTTGGGCTGAAAAATCCTCTGGCACTCCGCACATGGTTTTATCGGATTCTTGTCAATGAGGCTTTGCAGTATCTCAGAAGGCAGAAGCGCGAGGTTCCTCTCGGCGAGGAGCATACCGAAGCCATGACCTACGAAGAGCCGGCATTTGATGAAGATAAGCAAGCCTATGAGGCTGTGATGCAGCTGTCAGAGCCTATGAAAACCGTCATTATCCTTCATTATTATGAGGATCTGACGCTCAAGCAGATTGCAGAAATCACCGATACCCCACTCAGCACCGTAAAGACACGACTCTACAGTGCCCTGAAAAAGCTGAAACTGATTTTGAAGGAGGAAGAAAAATGAATCCCGAAAATGGCAAAAAAACCTACGAATCCATCGAAATTCCTAAAAATTTAAACGAAACGGTCATGCAGACGATTGCATCCAAAAATAAGGAGGAACTGAAAATGAAATACGAAAGCAATGAAAATAAGAAAGCATCCGAAGCAAAGAAATCCTATCGCCCCGTCTGGAGAGGCTGTGTTGCGGCGGCAGCAGCCGTTCTGGTCGCAGGCACCATCGGGCTGAACGCAAGCCCCGTTTTTGCGGAAAACATGAGCAAGGTTCCCGTTGTGGGGCAGCTGGCGCAGGTGCTGACCTTCCGTTCCTTTGAAGGCACAGAGGGCGATGTGGAGCTGAATGTAAACGTCCCCGTTGTGAAGGGCCCCGATGGTAAGGAGCTGCCCGCAAAGGTAAATGCACGCATCCAGCAGCTGACCGCTGACTATGAAGCGCAGGCAGAAAAGGAAATGGCAGAATATAAGGAATCCTTCTTCCAAACAGGCGGCACAAAGGAAGAATGGGCAGATCGCACCATGGATTTGTATATCGATTACGATGTAAAATATCTCAGCAATGATGTTCTCTCTCTGGGCGTAACAACTGCAAAGAGCTGGGTTTCCGCGGATGAGGAGCATACCTACTACAACATTGATTTGAAGAATGATAAGGAGCTGACCCTGCAAGACGTGCTTGGCGATGATTATGCTGCCATCTGCAATAAAAGCATCGTATCTCAGATTGAAGAACGCATGGCGGCAGATGCAAACGCTTCCTTCTTCGGCTATGGTGACAGCACAGATGAAACCGATTCCCTTGGGAAGTTTGAAACCGTTGACGCAAATACCTCCTTCTATCTGAACGCAGAGGGCAAGGTTGTCATCTCCTTCCCCGAATATTCCATCGCCCCCGGATATATGGGCATTCAGGAATTTGTAATCGGCTAACACAAAAATAGCAAAACGCAAGAAGGCTATCCCGAAAGGATAGCCTTCTTGCGTTTTCATTTATACAATTCCGTCCGTCTCAGCCCCGTATACGTTCTGCGGCTTCTGATTTCGCTCGATTTTGCCAAATCCACCTCTGCATAAAGAATCCCCTCCGCGTCATCCGCCTTGGCAATCACATCGCCATTGGCATCTACTACAATAGATTCCCCTGAGAAGTCCATCTCGCCCTCCTTGCCGACGCGGTTGCACATCGCAACTGCCGTGCTGTTATGGAACGCCTGCACACGCAGCTCCCATTCAAACATTTCGGAAGGCTCTGTTTTCGTATTCACCGTCGGAATCAGAATCAGCTCCGCCCCCATCAGACTTTCCGTGCGGATGCTTTCGGGGTAATGCCGGTCGAAGCAAACCACAATCCCGATTTTCCCATATTCCGTATCGAATACATGAAACCCGTCATCGGAGGGTGTATAGTAATCCTGCTCATAAAACTGTTCTGCCTGCGCAATATGCACCATCTTCTGCACGCCCGCAATCGTGCCGTCCTTCTGAATCAGCAGACTGGCATCGTATGTCTTCCCGTTTTCGTAAAGCAAAATATTCGGCACAACCAGAATCCCGTTTTCCTGCGCCGCCCTGCAAAATGCCGCCACAACCTCCGAATCAAGCGGAATCCGATATTGCGTCACATCCTGTCCGGGGTACTGCGGAAAAAATTCCGTCAGCTGCACTTCTGGAAACAGAATCAAATCCGCCCCATTTTCTGCTGCCTCCTTGATTGCCCGTATGCTTTTTTCCAGGTTCGCAGCAGGCTTTCCTGCGTTTGCCATCTGGCAAAGTGCGATTTTCATGTTGCATCCGCTCCCTTCTCTTTTGTTTTTATCATAAATTATTTTTATCCGTTTGCTTTCGTCCGCTGCCAGCTGCCGTCCGCATCCTTGTGCAGAATTTCCTCATAGCAGTTCTCATTCCGATAAATCCCAATCATTGTCGTATCCTCATCCAGCGGCAGCGTAAAGCTGTTTTTTGCGCCAATCCTGCCATTGATGCCCCCAAAGGCAGCGTAGCAGTCAATATAAAGCTTTCCGCCCATCTGTTGGGATATCTCCATTTTCCTGATATACCCCCTTGATGCCGCAACGCCAATATCCAGCGTAATTTCTCTGCCGTCCCCCGAAACGGAATATCCATCCATATAGACAGAACCGTTTCTCAAAAACCCCGAACCGATAAAATAATCGCCGCAAAGCACCACCGCCACAATCATACCAATCATCATTTTCTTCTTCATAAAACCACCTCCGCAAACAGGAAATTGGCTATTTCGTTGCAACAATACTTATCCAATGATTTTTTGTATTTGAATACGTTTTTATCTCTGTAAAACCTGCTTCTTTCAAAGCAGCAATGAGTTGATCAGATGTGTAAATCTTCATACCATCAATCAACTTTGTCCATTTTTCATCTGCGTCATTCGTTCCGTCAGATTCGTTACAAATCAGGAATGTCCCTCCGTTTTTCAGAACTCGATTTACCTCAAAAAAACATTTTTCCAATCCCGGCCAGAAGTAAACTGTCTCAAAAGCAGAAACATAATCAAAAACCGCACCAGGAAAAGGGATAGCAGAGACATCACCTTGAACCACGCAACATTTCCCTTGTTTAATGGCGGCGGCGTTCAGTTTTTGAGATTCTGCAACACTGACCTTCGAATAATCCATTCCTGTCACATGTCCATTTCCGCATTTGCCCAACCAAGCTACAATATTTGCACCGCCTCCGCAACCAACATCCAGTACCGCAGCGTCCGAATTCACTGAGATATTTGAGAATCCCCATTGTGATAACTTGGCGTGACCGATGTTCATCATCTTCGTCATCAATTTTCCGCCAAAGCTTTGTGGCTTACGAGTATTTTCAAAGAAGTTCATTGCATTATTCCTCCTCTTTAAATTCCGATTTGTTTCTATCTCTATTTCTTAATTATACACGGGATTTGAAGCTTTTTCTACTTATCTATTGTTCTAAAATCTCTCTCAAAAAAATAATTAAAAAAATTTATAAAAAATAGGGTGTCAAAAGCCTGAGCAATTCCAAATAAGTGAAGGGAGTAATTCCAATCAACAAAAATGGAACGCCTTCCTTTGAAATTTAGAACTGAATATACAGGTCACTAAGACGTTAATTCTGATGATAGCCACATTATCGGGTACGCCATAACTTTTGTGGATGCAGAACAGCGAGAACTCCTGGTATGAGTGTCAGGTTGCTCCTGACATGGCGATGACAGTCAGAAAGATAATGATACTTCTCTACGGAGCTGGCGGAGTACCCGGCAGAGGTTAGATTCCTATGATACAGATAAGCAGTCTGTTCCTTAATGACTTCCCGAAAGCGATATGCTTGGCAAGGGATATTGAGAATAAATATTGCCACGACCGTTTAGGAAATGAAACGGTCAAGTACATAGCCGTTTTTATTGGCTATGAATAAATCGAAAGGAGGACGCAAGAGGTGTCAAACTGCAAAACGATTGCCATATGCAATCAAAAAGGCGGAGTCGGAAAGACAACGACAACGGTTAATCTTGGTGTTGGTCTTGCAATGCAGGGTAAGAAAGTCTTGCTCATTGACGCAGACCCACAGGGAGATTTAACCACCTGTCTCGGTTGGAGAGATACGGATAACTTGGGTATCACGCTTGCAACGAAACTTACAGATGTAATTAGTGAAACGATGAATGACCCGACAGACGGTATTCTGCATCACGAGGAAGGCGTTGACCTTTTACCGGCGAACCTTGAACTTTCGGCGATGGAATATAACCTAATGAATGCTATGAGCAGAGAAACCACTTTGAGGAATTATTTAAGTCAGGTCAAAGACAGATACGATTTTGTCTTGATTGACTGTATGCCTTCTCTGAGTATGGTAACACTCAATGCTCTATCTGCGGTAGACAGCGTGATTATTCCGGTGCAGGCACAGTATTTGCCGGCTAAGGGTATGACCCAGCTTGTGCAGACCATTTCAAAAGTCAAGAAGTATATCAATCAGGATATTAAGATAGACGGTATGCTTCTCACTTTGGTGGATAACCGCACAAACCTCGCCAAAAGTACGGTAGAAGCGTTGCGGGAGAATTTCGGAAATCAGATTAAGCTGTATCGCACATCTATTCCGATTGCTGTAAAAGCCGCAGAAACTTCTTCCAAAGGCAAGAGCATTTTTGCTTATGAGCCAAACAGTACGGTGTCTAAGGCATACACCGAATTTACGAAGGAGGTGTTAGCAGATGGCAGGAAGAAAGAGCGACTTCACTCTCACGAGGCTCGATGACCTTTTTACAACGCAGGCACAGAGAGAGGAAGAAAGACTTTCTAAAATCCGAGATATTCCATTAGAGCTGATTGACGATTTTCCAGACCACCCGTTCAAGGTCAGGGACGATGAAGATATGCAACAGCTTGTCGAGAGTATCAAGGAGCGTGGAGTGATTACACCGGCAACGGTAAGGCAGAAAGAGGACGGAAGATATGAACTCGTATCCGGTCACAGACGAAAACGAGCAAGTGAACTTGCCGGTTTTGAAACGCTAAGATGTGAGGTTGTTGACCTTAATCGAGATGAAGCCACAATTTTAATGGTTGAAAGTAATTTCCAAAGGTCGCAGATACTTCCCTCTGAAAAAGCCTTTGCCTACAAAATGCGATTGGACGCAATGAAAAGACAAGCAGGCAGACCTACGAAAAATAATTTAGTCCCAGTGGGACAAAATTATTCAAGAGAAGAACTTGCGGCACAGAGTGGCGAAAGTCAAACACAAATTCAGCGTTATGTTCGCCTTACAAATCTTGTTCCCGAACTGCTTGAATTTGTTGATGAGGGGCGAATTAAAATGCGACCGGCGGTTGAATTGTCGTATCTTGACGAAGATTGTCAGCGTGATGTAGTTGACGAGATTGATATGAACGACGCAACTCCCTCTCACGACCAGACTATCCGTATGCGAAAGTTTTTCGATGAGGGTAAACTCACAACCGAAGCTATCCAAGCCATTATGTCGGAGGAAAAGCCAAACCAGAAAGAGAAGATTGTGCTAAGGGGCGACAGAGTAAGACAGCTTATCCCTAAAAACATTCCCGTCAGTCAGACGGAGGATTTTGTCTGCAAAGCATTGGAGCATTACAACAAGTATCTCAGGCAACGGGCAGACCGTGACAGCAGATAGCCGATTTTGTTACTCCCCCTTCTCACACTCTACCCCCTAATACCTACTGTTTACTTGCTGAAAAGATATATTCTATCTCACTTGAATATACCTATCTCTCATAACTTATAGCTGTCTAATAAAGGGTTCGCACATTTGAAGTGTAAACAAAATGTCTGATACGATAAAAAGTTTGGATATTCGCACCTTTGCTGTTTTTCGCCCGATTGATTACGATTAAGGCGAAAGGAGTGATAGCTTATGAAAAAGAAATGGATGGTTTGTATGATTGCCTGCTTGATGATTTTGCTTGCCGGATGTAACGGTAACACAGCCAAAGAAACCGCACGAAATGACACGGATAAAAGGATTTCTTCTACGGCTGGTAATACCGAAACAACGACCGGAACAGAAAAAGCAGATGATACAAGTGATATTCCCGAAACGGAGCAAACGGTATCAAGTGAAGCAGCAACAGAGCTGAGTCCGCAGGAAAAGTCGGATGTTTCTTCTACGGCAGGTAGTAAGACGGAAACTGCAAAAAGCTATGAACCCGTTCAGGTAACGAAAAAGCCTGACAGTACCCAAGAGCAGAAACAGCCACAGCAACAACCGCAGTCAAAGCCGGGAACAACGACGGTTAAGGAAGAAGTGAAACCCACGCAGTCAAAACCGAAGGAAGAAGTAAAGCCGAGTTTTGATGTTAATTCCTCTGTCAATTACGCAAAGAGTTATGCTCAAAGTATCGGTTTGAAGTTGGACAGTACCGCTACAGATTGTTGGGATAATCCTATCACTGCCAATGCCAAACGCACAGGCATTAGGGATGACATTCAAAACAGGCTGAACAGATACAAAAATGTGGAAGGATTTACCGCAGTATGGGTATGGGCAGAAAAGGTATCCGATACGGAATATGAAATCTATATCGGCTACTGCTAAAAAACAAAATAAAATACAGTATCGGACGCACTGAGATAATCGGTGCGTTCTTTCATTTTAAGGAGGAAACTTAAATGGTAAAGACGAAAATCAAGAGAGCCGTATCGTTTGTTATGGCGACGGTTCTCAGTCTCAGTGCTTTTATGAGTATTGGGACAAGCACAGCGTTTGCCGCAAGTGGAGAAAAGACCAAAGTGTATATGGTTGATTTCCCTCGTGACGGCGACGCAAATTACGACGGAGTGTGGGGACACAGTAACCTTACTTTGAAGAACGGTTGGCATAGCGGCAGTTCCACCCATACCAACTTAAAGGCAATCGGTTCGTATTCCGGTAATATTGCCTATTGTATCGAGCCGGGTGTTTCACTCAGCTCCGGTCAGAGTATGAATAAATACGATGAAAATTATTTTAACAATATCACAGCAAACGGAGTTATCTCCGGTGATGAAATCAGACTCTTTATCGGTCGTATCTTGCAGTACGGCTATCGAGGAACGATTTCAACAAGCTGGAGGTCGCAGAACGAAAGTGCGGCAAACAGTATTGCTCACGCTTATGCAACACAGCTTCTTATTTGGGAAACTGTCGTAGGCGAGCGTGACACAAACTTTAATCACAAAGCAGCCAGTGGTTGCAGTAATGTGAAAGATGTTATCAATGCCAAACATCCGCTTCGCAGTAAGATTATGAGTTACTACAACAGTATGGTCAGCAGTGTGCAGAAGCACACAGTTGTGCCGAGCTTCTGCACTAAATCAAGCGGTTCAGCAAAAGTCAATGAGCTTGAATGGAACGGAAGCAAATATGTTGCAACCCTTACAGACTCAAACGGTGTACTCTCCAATTATGCTTTCAAGGCGAGTATCAGTGGTGTAACATTTTCCACAAGCGGAAACAAACTTACGGTGTCAATGGATAAAGCACCGAGTAAGGAATTTACCATTACCGCAAGTAAGAAAAACGGTGTCCGCAGAGGTGTTGTCGTATGGTCTGAGGGTAAGCACGGTCAAAATTCAAGCGTGCAGGATGTAGTTACTTACGCACAGGAAGTCAGCGACCCTGTAAGCGGATATGTAAAGATGAAAGTCAGCTACGGTTCTTGCCAGATTGTGAAAACATCTGAGGACGGAAAGGTAGACGGTATCAATTTTACTATTTCCGGCAACGGAGTAAATCAGACAGTCACTACAGCAAACGGCGGTAAGTTCCAGATTGACAACCTTATGCCGGGCGTATATACGGTAACAGAGCAATCTATTGACAAATATGTACCGCAGGAAGTTCACAGAGTAACTGTTGTAGCCGGTCAGGTGGCAACCGTAAACTTCAACAATGTTCTCAAGAGAGGAAATCTTCAGGTCATTAAATCATCGGAAGATAATCTTGTGGAGGGTGTGAAATTCCACCTTTACGGTACTTCCCTTGCAGGCATTGCAGTTGATGAATATGCAGTTACCGACAAAAACGGCGTTGCAACATTCAAAGATGTGCTTATCAGCGGAAGTACACCATATACGCTCGAAGAAGTGGACACAGCAATCCGCTATGTCGTTCCCGAAAAACAGACTGCACCGATTCAGTGGAAAGAGGTTACAAATCGAGACTTTACCAATATTCTTAAAAAGTTCAGCGTTACAGTAACAAAGAGCGACCGAGAAGAAGGCACTGCTCAGGGCGACGCTAAACTCTCCGGTGCTGTTTATGGAATTTATAAAGGCGACACACTTGTGGATAAGTATGTAACCGACAGCGAGGGGCAGTTCACAACAAAGGAATATGTCTGCGACAGCGACTGGACAATCAGAGAAATCACACCGAGCGAGGGCTATCTCCTTGATAAGTCAATCCACAAGGTAGGTGCAGAGCCAAAACTCTTTACGATTGAACACAATCTTGTGGCAAATGACGTGACAGAGCAGGTTATGAAAGGCAATATCGCTATCATCAAACATACCGATGATGGGGAAACCAAGATTGAGACACCGGAAAACGGTGCTGAATTTGAAGTTTATCTGAAATCTTCCGGCTCATTTGAAAAAGCCGACAAAGATGAAAGAGATACCATAGTTTGCGATGAAAACGGATTTGCTCAGACAAAGGATATGCCATACGGCGTATATACCGTTCATCAGACTAAAGGCTGGGAAGGTCGTGAGTTTATGAAAGACTTTGATGTTTTCATTTCTCAGGACGGACAGACCTACCGTTATCTTATCAACAACGCAAACTTTGAGTCATATATTAAGGTCGTAAAGGTTGATGCAGAAACAGGCAAGACAATCCCGTATGCAGGTGCAGGTTTCCAAATCTATGACCCTGCCGGTAACAAAGTAAGTATGACATTTACTTATCCTACACCGACAACCATCGACACATTCTATACCGACGCAGACGGTCAGCTTGTTACACCTGAAAAACTGGACTATGGCAAGGGATATTCACTTGTTGAGGTTCAGGCTCCGTATGGATATGTACTCGACAGTACTCCTGTTTCCTTTGATGTAACAGAAGAAAATTCCACACAGGAAGGCGGTATCACATTGATTAAGGTGGACAAGCCGAATATGGCACAGAAAGGTACGATTTCCGTTGAGAAAACCGGCGAAGTGTTCTTTGGTGTCAATGTATCCGGCGAGGAAAATAAAGATGTGATTTATCAGCCGGTATATAAGGTCAAAGGACTTGCAGGGGCGGTTTATGAAATCACAGCCGATGAAGATGTTATTACACCGGACGGTACACTTCGTTATCACAAGGGCGATGTGGTAGATACCGTAACGACCGATGAGGACGGAACAGCCAAGAGCAAGGAACTCTATCTCGGTAAATACACCGTTGTTGAAACCAAAGCACCAACAGGTATGGTCATCAACAAAGAAAAGCATTCGGTAGAACTCACTTATGCCGGACAGGATGTAGCGGTAACAGAAACCGCAACAAGCTTCGTAAACGAGCGACAGAAAGTGAGGATTTCTCTTGAAAAAATCTTAGAGCAGGACGAAACTTTTGGTATCGGCAAGAATGATGAAATCAAAAATATTAGTTTCGGACTCTATGCAAAAGAAGATGTTGTATCTTCAAGCGGCACAGTTATTCCGGCTGACGGATTGATTGAGATTATCACGCTTGATGAAAACGGAGTAGCGACTGCAAATACAGACCTTCCATTTGGCAGCTACTATGTCAAGGAAATTGCCACAGATGAGCATTATATCCTCTCCGACACACAGTATCCGTTCACATTCAAGTATGCCGGTCAGGATACCGAAACGGTTGAAATCAAGGTAAATGCCGGTAAGCCGATTGAGAACAAACTCATTTACGGTTCTGTATCTGGTAAGAAGATTGACGAGAACGGAGAAGCACTGGGCGGTGCTTTAATCGGTATTTTCAAAGCAGATGAAACCGAGTTTACAAAAGAACACGCTATTATGACTGCCACATCTGAAAAGGACGGCAGTTTTTCTTTTGCCAAAGTTCCTTATGGAAAATGGATTGTAAGAGAAATCGAAGCTCCTGAAGGCTTTGTGCTTGATGATACTTCTTACGAAGTAAACATCGGGGAGAATGAGCAGGTCATCGAAGTGGAAATTACCGACGAGTATATTCACGGTAATATTGAACTTACCAAAGTGGATGCTGATTATCCGGATAACAAACTGACGGGTGCAACTTTTGAAGTATATAAGGATGTTAATGGCGACGGTAAACTGAACGATGGCGATGAACTTATCGGAAATCTTGAAGAAACCGCAACTGGTATCTATGAGATGAAAGAACTTCTTTACGGTAAATATCTTGTAAAGGAAACCAAAGCACCGGAGGGATTTGTGCTTGATAAGGGTGTTTACTCCGCATTCATCGAAAAAGATGAAACTACCTACAAGGTAGAAAACAAAGCGGGAGTTGGATTTATCAACGAAGCAATGAAAGGCAACTTAAAAATCAAAAAGACATCTTCCGACGGTAAGGTGGAAGGCTTCACTTTCAGAGTAACAGGTGTAAACGGTTATGACAGCACATTTACAACCGATAAGAATGGCGAAATCTCCGTAGATGGACTTCGTATCGGCGAATACACAGTGTCTGAGGTCAGCGACAATGTATCTGCCGGATATATTTTACCTGCCGATAAGAAAGTGACCGTAAAGGTCGGCGAAACGGTAGAAATCGAGATGCATAACGAACTTCGTGACACACCGAAAACCGGCGATGACAGAAAGACCGGTCTTTGGGTAGCACTTGCAGGTGCTTCTGCACTCGGTATCGTTGCAACGGTTGTTGCTTCCAAGAGAAAGAAGAAAAAGGAGGGCAATGAATAATGGACGCAAAGACAATCGTAGCAGTTGTTTTGGTCGCCTTTATTATCGGCGGCTTTATCTTCTTACAGATTAAAAACAGAAAGAAATAAGAAACAAAATGGTGGGCGGAGCGTAAAAAACTCCGTCCATTTACTTTATGGAGGTGCTTTATGAATAAGCAGAGAACGGTTGACAGCAAGGTGCTTTCAATCCTCAGAGAATGCCCTGAAACAAGGTATGACGATATGCAGCTTATCCTCTGCTATTACAACCGATACAGTTATTTGAAAGTCGGCGACTTATCTCTTGAGGATATAGTCAACAACTACAAGGGCTACGGTTTACCGTGCTTTGAAACTATCCGCAGGTCGAGACAGAGGGTGCAATCTTTGTTCCCGGAACTTTCCAGACAGTGTAGTGGCTGCGACAGCAGTATTCGTGTAGTCATAGAAATTGAATAAGGAGGACGGAAAGATGAGCAAACCGACATTTCAACAGAAAACAAAGTTAATGGCGAAATTGTTTGATTCCGGCTGTAATACGGAAAAGAAACTACAACAGCTTGATATGGAGAGTATTTTGAAGATTCCGGGTATCACGATACCGGATATGGCACTCATCATCGAACTTCAGAAAGAAACCAAAGCCAACAAGCTGTTCTCATATTTGGGAGGTGGAACGGATGAACAGTCAGGAACATAAGGAAAACAGTATCCGCTTTATTGACAGTAGATATAACGAGAAATTTCGTGTAAATGACGGAGATAAAATCCTGATTCACACAAGAAACGGAACAACACTGGAGCGTGAGTGTAAGTATATCGACGATTATCACACACAAATCGGTTCGGATGTTTTTCATATCTGTGAATTTGCAGAGCTGTGTGAAAGAAACGGTCATACCGTTGAACCAGCCGGAAAGGAAAAGGCGAAACCGGCAAAGAGTAAAGAAAAAGAACGATAAGGAGGTGCAAAAGCAGTGTCAAGAAAATATGAACTCATATCCGAACTCTATGACAGAACCTGCAAGACGGTTGTTTCCAATCCGCAGAATTGGCAGAATTTCTTGCAGTCTGCGTGCAGGAACTACAAGCTGCGATATGATGAGCAGTTGCTGATATATGCACAGCGACCGGACGCAACAGCAGTTCTTGAGATTGAGCGTTGGAACAGGAGTTTTGGACGATGGGTAAATAAAGGAGCAAGAGGTATTGCGGTTTTTGCCGATGAAAACAGAGCAAGGCAGAGACTTACCCATTACTTCGATATTTCCGATACCCACGAGAGCAGATATTCCCGTCCTGTTCCACTTTGGGATATGAGGGACGAATACACAGACGATGTTATTGAAACGCTTGAAAGCACATTCGGAGAACTGGATAACAAAGTCACTTTGGGCGATGCAGTTATGAGTGCCGCACAAAATGCCGCCGAAGATAATTTGCCGGATTATCTTAATGACCTCATATATGCTTCCGAGGACAGTTTTTTAGAAGGACTTGACGAAACGATGATTGCAAGTCTGTATAAAAAGGTTGTCACAAACAGCGTGGCATATATGATGATGACAAGGCTTGGGATTGATACCGGAGAATACTTTGAAGCCGATGATTTTCGAGATGTTACCAATTTCAATACGCAGGATACGATGAATGCTCTGGGATTTGCCACAAGCGACATTGCAGAAATGGGACTTACGGAAATCTCAAAGACAGTGATGGCACTGAATCGTCAAAATCGCATAATTGAAGCAAACAGGCAATCGGAATACAATAAAGACATCAAAGACAAAAGGAGCAGCGATTATGAACGAGATAACATACACGATGGTCGGGGATTACAATCTTCCGAACCTGACTCTGCCCGAACAGCCGGAGGTAATTCAGGGCAAGTGGTCGCAGATGAGGAGAACTTATCTGAAGGAACACCACAAGGTTCAGTATTACAATCTCCTGACGAAAGGGATACTGAGCAGTCATCTGTCGGAAGTTCAGCAGAGGGCGACCGAACTGGAGGAAACGCTTATCAGACAGATGGAACAACAAGAGGGACTGACGGAGCAGATGAAAGCGGACGATATGATGAAGTGGGTTCGCTTGATGAACAATATCAGAAACTCGGCACAGGAAATCGTGAAGGAACAGGTAATATTCATTTAGAATATTATGACAGAAGTAACGAGGATAAGAGCCTACCGTTTTTCGGAAGAGATGATACTATAAGAGAAATACTCGGTACTACACCGCATTTGTCGGTTTCACTCGAAGATATTAAAGACTTCTATGAGAGAAATACCGATAGCGATACCCGTACCGAATATATCAAGAGTATCTTCAATAACGACTATACCGAACTCACATTAGAGGATGGGAGAACCGTAGGTTACAAGACATTTCAGAATGTTTTGCACCTTTGGGAAGGTCATTATGACAGTAGAACTGCACAGAGTTTTTATAACTGGAGCGTGATTGCACAGCATTTTGAAGCAATGCGGCTTTTGGGAGAATTAAATGACAGAATGAAACCGCTACCGTCGGCAGACGGACAGATGAGTTTCATATTAGGCGGTCAGGCAGAGGAAAACAAAACCTCTGCCTTTACTTTTTCTCAGGAGATTATTGACGCAGTTCTGACTCGTGGAAGTGGCGTTTATGAAGGTAAAATGCGTATCTATGAGCAGTTTCAAAAGAGTTTATCTTCAAAAGAAAATGCAGACTTTCTCAAAAACGAATACGGTTGGGGAGGTTTTTACCCTGTCATTATCGGTGCAGGTATTGACGAACAGCACGACGGGAAAGGCATAACTCTTTCAAGAGGATTTGGAAACGACGCACCGAAACTCACTCTTAAATGGACACAGGTGGAAAAGCGTATCGGAGAGCTTATCCGTGCAGACAGATACTTAAATCCAAAGGAAAAGGAGCAGTATCCGCAGTGGCTTGAGAAGCAGGAAGCACGACGGGCAGAAATCGAGGAGCAGAAAAGAAACCGAGAAATTCTTTCTACTGCACCACCTGAAGAAGGGGAGCAGACAAATGATGATGACATTATCGGTAAGGAAGTTGTGATTGACGACCGCCGATTTGTTATTGAAAGCGTCGGTAAAATAAGCGGCGATGTTTCTATGCGAGATGTTGCTTTTGAGGACAGCGTAGGTTTCCAGATTAACCGTGTAGAGAAGATTGATTATGTCCGCAGTCTGCTTGCAGAGCAAACACAGGAACAGCAATTACCTGATACCCGATATGAATATCATCTTGGAGACACGGTATATATCGGTGCTTCGGAGTATGAAATCTTATCTTTTGATGATGAGAGAGTAATGCTTTACGATACAGAAATGCCACTGTTCAACAAGGAGTTTTCAAGGGGAGAATTTGACCGCAAAGTGCAGGAAAATCCGCTGAATGACCACTTGAGGGTAACGGTATTACCTGCCGCAGAAAAAGCCGATACAGACGAAAATATCACGCATAGTGATACCGAAACCGAACAGAAAACTGATTATGAGGATGCGTTTTTCATTAACAGAGAACAGGAAAGCGTTACTTGGATGTACTTTAATCCGGACAGTAGTGCCGGCGGTCAGTATATTACAAATACGCTTTCTTTTGATGAAATCAGAAATGCTGCACAGAACTATAAATCGGCAGATGAGTTCTTTGATTACCTTGGCAGTGTCGCAAATCAAACCCTTGCCGATATAGGTACAGAATGGTTTGAAGAAGCAGATAAAGCTTTCAGGCAGACACCGGATTTTACAGAATGTACGACAGAAACAATGGAATCACTCACTGAAAATACCGAAAGAAGCGATATGGTAGCAACCAATATTGGTAAAGTACCTATTGAGGACTACCGAGAAATCATTGCAAATCAGAATGGCTTTGACAGCTACGATGAGATGTATAACGAGGGCATTCGTATCGGCAACGGGTATGATAAAGAGCCTGAACCGATAAAACCGCAGTGGGAGAATAAATCGAGCAAGGTCAAGAGTTTTGATTTGCACCCGGATATTCCGATGGCAGAGAGAAATACTTTTGATTTGCGTTCCAATCCAGTAGAGCCGGCAGGCAAGAAAGAACGCTTTCGCAGGAATATGGAAGCCATAAAGGTTCTGAAGGAATGTGAGTTTGAAAACAGATTTGCCACACCCGAAGAACAGCTTATTTTGTCGAAATATGTCGGCTGGGGAGGTTTGCCAGAAGCCTTTGATGAGAACAATTCGGCGTGGGCAGATGAATTTGTTGAGTTATATACCACACTCTCTCCCGAAGAATACACAGCCGCAAGAGAAAGTACACTGACTGCCTTTTACACTCCTCCCGAAGTTACCGACGCTATCTATAAAGCTATGGAACAGATGGGATTTATGGAGGGCAACCTGTTAGAACCGTCCTGCGGTATTGGTAACTTTATCGGTATGTTGCCAGAGTCGATGAGAAACACAAAGATTTACGGTGTGGAGCTTGATAAGATTTCGGCAGGAATTGCACAGCAGCTTTATCAAAAATCTTCCATAGCGGCACAGGGATTTGAAGAAGTGAATGTACCGGACAGCTTCTTTGACGGAGTTGTGGGGAATGTTCCGTTTGGAGATTTCAAAGTGCTTGATAAGAGATACGATAAGTATAACTTCCTTATTCACGATTATTTCTTTGCCAAGTCTTTGGATAAATTAAGACCCGGTGGTGTGATGGCACTTGTTACAAGTAAAGGTACGATGGATAAAACCAATTCGTCGGTCAGAAAATATATCGCACAAAGAGCCGACCTTTTGGGAGCAATCAGACTTCCAAATGATACTTTCAAAGGCAACGCCGGTACGGAAGTTGTATCGGATATTTTGTTTTTGCAAAAGCGTGACAGGCTCATAGATATTGAACCCGATTGGGTACAGCTTGGCACAACTGATGACGGTATCACGATGAACTCGTACTTTGTAGAACATCCCGAAATGATACTGGGCGAGATGAAAACAGTAAGCGGTCGCTTCGGAGAAGAGGTAACCTGCATACCGTTTGAAAATGCTGATTTATCAGAGCTTTTATCCGAAGCAGTAGCAAATATTCACGGAGAAATAAACGATTACGAAGTAACCGACGAGTTGGAGGAAGAAGATAATTCTATCCCGGCAGACCCGAATGTAAGGAATTTTTCTTACACAGTGGTGGACGATAAAATCTATTTCCGTGAGAACTCTCGTATGACTCCGGTGGAGGTGTCGGCAACCGCCGAGAACAGAATCAAGGGTATGATTGCGGTTCGTGACAGCGTTCGCAACCTGATTGAACTGCAAACGGAGGACTATCCGGATGAAGAAATCAAAGCCGAGCAGTCAAAACTCAACAGTCTTTATGACAGTTATACTAAGAAATACGGACTGATTAACAGTCGAGCAAATATCTCTGCTTTCAGCGACGACAGTTCCTTTGCCCTACTTTCGGCACTTGAAGTAATCAACGAAAACGGAGAACTGGAACGCAAGGCGGATATGTTCTTCAAGCGTACAATTAAGCCGCATAAGCCGGTAGAAAAGGTAGATACCGCCAGTGAAGCACTTGCTGTTTCTATGGGAGAAAAAGCCGGAATTGATATGGAGTATATGTCAAAACTCACAGGTAAAAATGAAGAAACACTCTATCAGGATTTGAAAGGTGTTATCTTCTTAAATCCGCTTCACGGATATGGAAATGTAACTGAGGCAAAGTATTTGATGGCAGATGAGTACCTCTCAGGCAATGTCAGGGAGAAACTTATCACAGCAAAAAAATCTGCCGAGGTGTATCCTGAAGATTACAAAATCAATGTGGAAGCACTGGAAAAGGTTCAGCCGATAGACCTGACTGCAAGTGAGATTTCCGTAAGGCTCGGTGCTACTTGGCTACCGCAGGAGGTAATCCAGCAGTTTATGTTTGAGTTTCTTGATACACCGAGATATGCACAGTGGAATATAAAAGTTCACTTCTCTCCCTATACGGGCGAATGGAATATCGAGGGTAAATCCTATGACCGTTCCAATGTCAAGGCATACAGCACATACGGCACAGGTCGTATCAATGCCTACAAGATAATTGAGGAAACGCTGAACCTGAAAGATGTCCGTATCTTTGACTATATCGAAGATGATGAGGGTAGGAAAAAGGCAGTTCTCAACAAAAAGGAGACGGCAATCGCACAGGCAAAGCAGGAACTTATCAAACAAGGTTTTCAGGATTGGATATGGGCAGACCCTGACCGTAGAGAGAAACTCACGAAGATGTATAACGAAAAATTTAACAGTATCAGACCTCGTGAGTATGACGGAAGTCACATCACATTTAGTGGTATGAATCCGGAAATCACATTAAGGGAACACCAGAGAAATGCGGTTGCACACATTCTCTACGGCGGAAATACCCTACTTGCACACGCAGTCGGGGCAGGCAAGACCTTCGAGATGGTAGCGGCATCGCAGGAGTCGAAGAGACTTGGACTATGTAATAAATCGCTGTTTGTTGTACCGAATCATCTAACGGAACAGTGGGCGGCTGAATACTTGCAGCTTTATCCGTCAGCAAATATACTGGTTGCAACGAAGAAAGATTTTGAAACAAAGAACCGTAAAAAGTTCTGCGGAAGAATTGCAACAGGAGATTATGACGCAGTTATTATCGGACATTCCCAATTTGAAAAAATTCCGATGTCCATTGAAAGGCAGAGGGCAATTCTTGAACAGCAGTTGAATGAATTGACGGAAGGAATTGCAGAACTAAAGCGTAACCGAGGAGAAAACTTCTCTGTCAAACAGCTTGAAAAATCAAGAAAATCCGTTAAGCAAAAGCTACAAAAACTTAACGACCAAAGCAGAAAGGATGATGTTGTTACCTTTGAAGAATTAGGTGTGGACAGGCTTTTTATTGACGAAAGCCATTACTACAAAAACCTTTATCTTTACACAAAAATGCGTAATGTAGGAGGTATCGCACAGACGGAAGCACAGAAATCTTCTGACCTTTTTATGAAGTGCCGATACCTTGATGAGATTACCGGCGGACGAGGAACAGTATTTGCGACAGGTACGCCTATTTCAAATAGTATGGTGGAACTTTACACCATTCAGCGATACTTGCAATATAATACCCTTGTAAAAAAAGGATTACAGCACTTCGATGCTTGGGCTTCCACATTTGGAGAAACGGTAACAGCAATAGAACTTACGCCGGAGGGCTATACTTTTATAGGACGATGAATTTAACTGTCCTAAATTGAAAAAATACATAAGGAAGGAGGTAAAAAGAATGTCAAGGACTTCAAGAATTACGGCACTTTACGAGCGTTTGTCGAGAGATGATGACCTTACAGGCGAGTCAAATTCGATAACCAACCAAAAGAAATACTTGGAAGATTACGCCCGTAGGAATGGTTTTGAAAACATTCGTCATTTTACCGATGACGGATTTTCGGGTGTAAATTTCAATCGCCCCGGCTTTCAATCTCTGATAAAAGAAGTTGAAGCAGGAAATGTAGAAACCTTGATTGTAAAGGATATGAGCCGATTAGGGCGAAATTATCTGCAAGTAGGGTTTTATACGGAAGTTCTGTTTCCACAGAAAAATGTCCGTTTTCTTGCAATCAACAACAGTATTGACAGCAACAACGCTTCGGATAATGATTTTGCTCCGTTTTTGAATATTATGAATGAATGGTATGCCAAAGACACAAGCAATAAAATCAAGGCTATATTCGATGCCCGTATGAAAGACGGAAAGCGTTGCAGCGGTTCTATCCCTTATGGGTATAACCGACTGCCGAACGATAAACAAACGCTTGTTGTTGACCCTGTGGCTTCGGAAGTGGTAAAGCGTATCTTTCTTCTTGCCAATGATGGCAAAAGTACAAGGGCAATCGCAGAAATACTGACCGAAGAAAAGGTTTTAATTCCTGCCGCATATGCAAAGGAATATCACCCCGAACAGTACAACGGGATTAAGTTTGCAGACCCTTATATTTGGGGCATATCTGCCATTAGAACGATTTTAAGCAGGCAGGAATATCTCGGACACACCGTTTTGCGTAAGTCTGTAAGCACAAATTTCAAACTTCACAAGAGAAAAAGCACAGACGAAGAAGAACAGTATGTATTTCCGAATACACACGAACCTATCATATCGCAGGAACTTTGGGACAGCGTTCAGAAGCGAAAGAAACGAGCGAACAGAGCTGCGGCAAGAGGTACGCATACCAACCGATTAAGCGGTTATCTATATTGTGCCGACTGTGGCAGGAGAATGACTTTGCAAACGCATTACAGCAAGAAAGATGGTTCTATTCAGTATTCTTACCGTTGCGGTGGGTATGCAAGCAGAGTGAACGGTTGTACTGCTCATTCGATTAGTGCTGACAATGTTGAAGCCTTGATATTATCATCTGTCAAACGCTTTTCAAGGTTTGTTCTTAATGATGAACAAGCCTTTGCTTTGGAACTGCAATCCCTTTGGAAAGACAAGCAAGAGGAAAAGCCGAAACACAATCAATCGGAACTGCAACGCTGTCAGAAACGCTATGACGAACTTTCCGCACTTGTTCGTGGCTTGTATGAAAATCTCATATCGGGTTTACTTCCCGAAAGACAGTATAAGCAACTTATGAAACAATATGATGACGAGCAGGCAGAGCTGGAAACGAAAATGGAAACGATGAAAACAGAACTTGCCGAAGAAAAAGTAAATTCCGTTGATATTAAGCATTTCATTTCGCTGATACGCAAGTGTAAAAATCCTACGGAAATCTCCGATACAATGTTTAATGAACTTGTTGATAAGATAGTGGTTTATGAAGCAGAGGGTGTGGGAAAAGCACGAACACAAAAGGTCGATATTTATTTTAACTATGTCGGTCAAGTGGATATTGCCTACACCGAAGAAGAACTTGCCGAGATAAAAGAGCAGGAAGAACAAGAGGAAAAGAAACGATTGGAAAAACAGCGTCATCGTGAAAAAGCCTACCGAGAGAAACGAAAAGCGAAGAAAATCGCTGAAAACGGTGGCGAGGTCGTCAAGACAAAGGTTTGTCCTCATTGTAATAAAGAGTTTATCCCAACAAGCAATCGACAGGTGTTCTGTTCAAAAGAGTGTTGCTATCAAGCAAGGCAAGACAAAAAGAAAGCCGACCGAGAAGCAGAACGGGGAAATCACTATTACCGACAGCGTGAATGTGCTGTGTGTGGAAATTCCTATTGGCCTACACACAGCCAACAGAAATTCTGCTCCGAAGAATGTCAAAGGGTAAATCACAATAAGAAGACCTTGGAGTTTTACCACCATAAAAGAGAAAAGGAGAAGTCGCAATGCAAAGATTTATCACAGACGAAAGAACGGGTATCCGATATGAGCTTATCGGGGACTATTACTACCCCTGCTTAACCGCAGAAGAAAAGCCTTTGCTTTCAAAGTACGGAAGAATGCGAGAGCGATATTTGAAAGAACACAAGCGAGTTTTATATTACACTCTGCTGACAAGCGGAAAGTTATATGAACACCTTGCCGAGATTGACACTTCGGCTTGTGATATGGCTGAATATCTTATAAAGGAAATGGCAAGAAAGCAAGGAGTTACCGAGCAATTAAAGGCTGTGGATATGATGAGATGGGTCGGACTTATGAATAATATTCGAGCTTGTGCAGATGAGATTGTACTGAATGATATTGTGTATTCCTGATGGAGTACCAACCGAAGAAGAACTGCTGTCGAGTGATGGCAGTTTTTCTTTTTCGGCAAGTGATCAAGAAGTTATTAAGTCGAGAGTGTAGTCGAAGTGGGCAAGTTGAAAAAATCACAAAAATATGGTATAATGCATTTTAATTAAGACAGCAAATCGGTATTTATAAAGGAGAATATTGATGAAACTATTTTTATGTTCGCACTTTTCAAGTGTAGGAAGTCTGATAAAGGAAGAAATTGAAA
>ERZ834859.38-NODE-38-length-146686-cov-14.567718_pt1 | contig 146686 bp, 130 predicted proteins | sample MGYA00519947_ERZ834859 | MGnify/ENA primary metagenome ERZ834859 (study PRJEB31850, sample SAMEA3708763) | human gut metagenome | biome: human gut; feature: human-associated habitat; material: faeces | place: China | collected 2014 ...
AAGTGTGGAATTTGTGCGCCACAGGCACACAAATTCTGCGCGCAGCAGACTGCAACCCTTTTGTCGGAAAACCCTCCGGGTTTTTCGACAGTCTTAAACCGCCCGCACGGGTCTCCGTGCGGGCGGAAATGCTGTCTGTGCAGCTATTATGCGTAAAAGACGTGGTCGCCGATCGTGGCCGTGTAGGTCAGGCGGCTGTTGAACCACGAGGCGTTGCAGGCCGAGGGATTGATGAAATACAGGCTCTCGCCCACCGGGTCGTACCCCTCGAAGGCGAGCTTCGCCGCGAGCTCGGCATCCTCGTCCGGCGTGAGGCTGATGCGCCCGTCGGCCGTGGGCGAAAACTGCGCCACACCGCCGCGCCGGTCGAACACGACCTCCTTGACGCTGTTGGGGAAGCGCTCGTCCGCCACGCGGTTGAGCACGACGTTGCCGACCGCGATCTGCCCGTCCATGGGCTGGTTGCCGGCCTCGGCATTGATGATGTGGCTGAGCCAATAGACATCACGCGCGCCGTAATAGCTCTCGCCGCTCTCGAGCAGCGCCTGCTCGGAGGCATCGACGCGCAGACTGGTATGGTCCTCGCTGAGCACGGCCGTGACGCCGAAGATCTTCTCCAGATCCGCCAGCGGCAGCACCACTTCCCCGTCGAGGGCATACACGCCGTCGGGCGCGTAGAAGCAGCGGCCGTTGGCCGTGTAGTACGTCTCGCCGCAGGTCGCCGCGATGTCCGCGCCGTCGACCGTGACGGTCTCGGTGTCGCCGTCCGTGACCGTGTCGCTCTCGAGGCCGAGCATCTCGGCGAACGCATCCGCCGGGAGCCAGACCGCATCGTCGAGCACGTAGCAGTAGCCGCCGAAGCGGTCGTCCACATACACGGGCGTATAGTCGCAGGTGACGGTCTCGGTGTAGTCGCCGGCGTCCATGCCGACGGCGACCGTACGCACGACCGGCGAGGTCGCCTGCGCGGCTGCCTGCACCGCGAGCTTCTCGTCGCGCTCGGGCGCGGCCAGGGACACATCCCCGCTCACGACCGCCTTTGCCGCCGGCGCGCTGCCGTCCGGCCCGGCGGCCAGCGCCGAGTTTTCACCGGCGAGCCAGAAAAATCCGCACAATAAGCCGCAAAGCAGGCAGACGATGCACATCAGCGACAGGCCCGACTTCACGGACAGGCCCGCTTTTTTCGTTCGATTCATGACGTGCAGCCTCCTTTGCTGATTCATCACAGGGCGCAAACATTTCGATTCACGCGCCCCGTTATGGATAATTATATTCATTTTTCAAACCGCACGCAATCGGCAAATTGCACAAAGCGCCTTTTTAAGTTCTGAATAATATCCACAAAAAAATGCGTAAACAACAAAATATAGCGTTATATGACACCATTATACGCAAGAAATTGTGTTGTTTACTTTGACTAAAACCGTCAATTCGACGCAAAGTGACCAAAATAAAAAGATGCAAGTTCGCAAAAAATTCTTGCAAACTTGCATTATGTCAACTATTTTTATTATTTGAAAGAATTATGTTAATCTTTTTCCCGCCTCACAGCGCCTGACGCAGCGCCTTGGCAAGCTGATCCGGGCAGGAGGTCAGCTTGCTGCCGCAGCGCACGCCCTCCATGCGCTCGATGGCCTGCTGCACCGGCATCCCCACCAGGAGCCGCGAAATGCCCTGCAGGTTGCCGCTGCACCCCCCTTGCACCTCAACTTTGCGGATAATTCCGTTCTCCACCTCCACCCGCATCAGGCGGGAGCAAACACCCTTCGGCCGGTATGTGATCGTCATGACGACGCCTCCTTTGAAATATTCCGGTGCTCAGTATAGCAGATACGGTGACATAATTCCACCCCCGAAACCATATATATTGTGGAGAATGCAATCGGAGGTGAGCAGATATGACGCTGCGGCAAAAACTGGCCTGCGTGGGGCTGACCGTGTTCGGCCTGCAGATCGCATCGGCTGCGGCGGGCGGCGCGCCGCTCGCGGACAGGCTGCGGCTCTGGCTCGACCCGGAGCAGCTGCTGCTGGCATCGGTGCGCATGGAGCTGGGTGCGCCGCCGGTGGACGCATCCCCCACGCCGGAGGCGGCAGCGGCGCTCAGCGCGGCCACGCCCGCGCCGGCCGCGACACCTGCCCCCACCGCGGACGCCGACGCCGACGAGGACGCGCCCACCACGACGGCCGACGGGCTGCCGATCGTGGCGACGAGCATCGCGGGCGGGCTGAGCATCAAAAATGAGACAGACATCGCGGTCGACGCGGCCGCGCTGCTGCAGCAGGGCCCGGCCGTCGTGCTGCCGGCGGGCGAACCGCAGATCCTCATCATGCACACGCACGCGAGCGAAGCCTTCACCCCCGCGGGGCGCGACCTCTATCCCGCGAGCGACACGTGCCGCACGGAGGACACCAATTATAATATTGTGCACGTGGGCGACGTGCTGGCCAACACGCTCGCGTCCGCCGGGCTGCAGGTGCTGCACGACCGGACGATCTACGACTACCCGAGCTACACGGGCTCGTACAACCGCTCGGGCGCGGCCGTGCAGGAGTACCTGAACCAGTACCCGAGCCTGCGCATCGTCATCGACCTGCACCGCGACGCGCTGTGCTCGGACAGCGTGGTCTATAAGACCGTGGCCGAGCTGCCCGATGCCGCGTGCTCGCAGGTGATGCTGCTCGTGGGCACGAACGCCTCGGGGCTCTACCACCCGTACTGGGAGGAGAACCTGCGCCTGGCGGTGTATCTGCAGGATGCGGTGAATGCGGCGCACCCGACGCTGATGCGGCCGATCACGCTCGTCAACGAGCGCTACAACCAGCACCTCACGCGCGGGTCGCTCATCATCGAGGTCGGCAGCAGCGGCAACACGCTGCAGGAGGCCATACGCGCCGTGCGCCTGTTCGGCGAGAGCGCCGGGCCGGCGCTCGCCCGGCTCGTGCAGTGACCGGGCCCGACACGGTGCGACATATTATAATAGGTATAAAACCACCCCCGGCGGGCGAGAATCTCCGCAGACGGAGCTTCCGGCCAAAGGGGGTGTTTTCATGCAGGTCCGCAATTACATGACCGGCGCTGCCGCCGTGACGCATCCGGACGAGCCGGTCGTCGCCGCCGCGCGGCTGATGCGCATGCGCGGCATCGGCGCGCTGCCCGTGTGCGAGGACGACGGCACGCTCGCCGGGATGCTCACCGACCGCGACATCGTGGTGCGCTGTGTCTCGTCCGGGGACGACCCGGGCGCCGTGACCGTGCGCAGCATCATGTCGCGCGACCCCGTGACGGTCGAAGCCGGCGCGGATATCCGCCGCGCGATGGAGACCATGCGCGCGGCGCAGGTGCGCCGTCTGCCCGTGACCGAGGGCGGCAAGCTCGCGGGCATCCTCTCAATCGACGACATCGCCCGCTCGGGCAGGTGGGACATGGAGTGCGCGCAGGCGCTGTGCGGCATCACGGCCAACATCTGCAGGCGGTGAGGTGCGCGGCGCACCGCGTGTCCGACGCGCACCCTAAGCCTTCTCCTTGTGGCCTCGGCCGGGGCATGCAAAGCCTTCTCCTTGAGGAGAAGGTGCTGAGCGCAGCAAAGCAGATGCGGTGGAAAGGTCATGGTTTCTTCAGCGCCGCCGGTCGTGCACCGCATATCCCACGACATCTCATCCGTTGCGGCGTGGCCGCCGTGGCACCGGTCATGTGCTCTCCCTGCGCATATGCGCAAATTTTTCTCCTCCCTTCCGGCCGCGCGGTGTCCGCGCGGCCGATCATTTTGCGCACAAATGCCAAAACCGTGCGCGGGAAATGCAGCAGAATGCACAATCTTGAGAATCATTCGCAAAAAGGGCTTTACAAATGCGGTTTCCTGTGGTATCTTCATATCAGTAATAATTCTTGTTACTGATTTGCAAGGAGGTGCTTCGATGCCCGCACGCAAAAACAGCAAAAAGCGGCAGGTCATCCTCGAAGCCCTCGCAGCGACGACCGCCCACCCCACCGCGCAGGAGCTCTACCAGCAGCTCAAGCCGGACTACCCCGACCTGAGCCTCGGCACGGTGTACCGGAATCTGAGCCTCTTCGCCGAAGAGGGCGACGCGATGAGCGTCGGCGTGTTCCGCGGGCAGGAGCGGTTCGACGCCCGCACGAACCCCCACGCGCACCTGCACTGTGTGCAGTGCGGCCGGGTCATCGACGTGCCGCTGCCCGGCGAGCCGGAGGCGCAGCTGTGTGCGCTCGCCCAGAGCGTGACGGACGCGCAGGTGCTCGGCTGCAGCATCACATTCACGGGGCTGTGCAAAGCTTGTCAGCAAGCGGCAAAGGAAACCGCTTCCAAATAAATCAACGATCGAAATCAAAAAACTTTAGGAGGAACTTACAATGAAAAAATGGGTTTGCAGTGTCTGTGGTTACGTTTACGAAGGCGAGCAGCCGCCGGTCGAGTGCCCGGTGTGCCATGTCGACGGCTCCAAGTTCATCGAGCAAAAGGCTGAGAAGTCCTGGGCTGCCGAGCACGTTGTCGGTGTGGGCAAGGCGTTCGGCGCGGACGTTCCGGCCGACGTGCAGAAGGAGATCGTCGACGGTCTGAGAGCCAACTTCGAGGGCGAGTGCTCCGAGGTCGGTATGTATCTGGCCATGGCGCGCGTTGCGCACCGCGAGGGCTACCCCGAGATCGGCCTGTACTGGGAGAAGGCCGCGCACGAGGAAGCCGAGCACGCTGCGAAGTTCGCCGAGCTCCTCGGTGAGGTCATCACCGACAGCACGAAGAAGAACCTCGAGATGCGTGTCGATGCCGAGAACGGCGCGACTGCCGGCAAGTTCGAGCTGGCCAAGCTCGCCAAGCAGTATAACCTCGACGCGATCCACGACACCGTGCACGAGATGGCGCGTGACGAGGCCCGCCACGGCAAGGCCTTCGAGGGTCTGCTGAACCGCTACTTCGGCAAGTAATTTGCCAAAACAGGAGGCACAGCCATGAAATACGTCTGTGACATCTGCGGCTACGTCTACGACCCCGCAGCCGGCGATCCCGACAACGGCGTCGCCCCCGGCACGCCCTGGGAAGCCGTCCCCGAAGATTGGGTCTGCCCGCTGTGCGGCGTCGGCAAGGACCAGTTCAGCCCCGAAGCATAACGCAAAACGAGAAGAGGAAGCCGGTCACTCGGCTTCCTCTTTTTTGCCTTGCGTGCTCGGATATATATCGTTGGGAAATTGACAACCGACGCGGAAAATGCTACACTACGCTTGTCGTACGACAGAAATCGCGGCCGCTGCGGCGGCTGCCTCGAAGGGGGACAAAAACCATGAAATACTGTTCTCAGTGCGGTGCGCAGCTGGTCGATGAGGCCGTCGTCTGCCCGCAGTGCGGCTGCCCGGTGCAGCCCCAGCGCGGCTTTGACCCGAACGCCAGCCCGAAATCGCGCCTGATCGCGCTGCTGCTGTGCGTCTTTGTCGGCGGTCTCGGCATCCACCGCTTCTATGTCGGCAAGATCGGCACGGGCGTGCTCTGGCTGCTCACGGCCGGATGCTTCGGCATCGGCGCGCTGGTCGACCTGATCATGATCGCCTGCGGCACATTCACCGACAGTGACGGCAAGCCGGTCACAGACTGGCAGACCTGAACGCTGCACAAAAAAATCGCTCCCCGGCCGGATGGCTGGGGAGCTTTTTGCACATTTTACGGGTCGATCTCGATGATGTAGCCGGTCTTGCCGCTGTAGAACTGCGGGTACTTGGCGGCGGGATCACCGATGCAGTCGTTATAATACCAGCCGTCGCTGCGGCGTGCGATGAGCACATAGTTCTCGGCCGCGCCGTTGGTGTCGCGCACGGACGGCTCACCGGCAGCCCAGTTATAGACCGGGTCAACGTTGTCCTTGACCCAGGCGAGCTCGCCGCTGTCGGTGCGGTGCAGGCCGATCCAGACATAGGTCAGGCCGGACTCGTCGGCCAGCTGGGCGACGCGCGTCCACTTCTCGGCGCTGTCGATCACGACGAGGTGGCCGCCCTTGGCCTCGGCCGCCGCTTCGGCGTCGGCCCAGGAGACGTCCGCCGTGACGACTTCATATGTCGGCTCCGGCTTCGGCGTCGGGGTGGGCGTGGGCGTCTCGGTCGGGACGACGGTCTCGACGGGGACGGTCGGCGTCGGGGTGGGCTCCGCCGTGGCGGGCGTGCCGAACACGCCGAGCGAGCGCAGCAGCAGCACGGCCAGCACGGCCGCGCAGATGATGAGCACGGTCAGCAGGATGCCCGCCTTGTGCGACTGGCGCTGCTCGGCCGACGGCTGCTTTTTCGGCTTGGCCGGGGCGGGACGGTAGGCCTCCGGCTTTTTCACAGGCGGCTTTTCCGGCTTGTGCTCCTGCTTCGGCGCGGGCTTGGCCTCCGGCTTGGCAGCCGGCTTTTCCGGACGGAATTTATTCGGCAGCGGCTGCGGTTCTGGCTTGCGCTCGGGCTGCGGTTTCGGCTCGGTGACCGGGGTTTCCTCTGGCTTTGCTTCCGGTTCGAGTTCGGCCTCCGGCTCAATGACCGGGGCTTCCTCCGCCTCGGTCTTCAGCTCAAACTTCAGCTCAGACTCAGCTTCCGCTTCGGGCTCGGCCGCGATCTCCGGCTCAGCCTCCGGCACAGGCGCGGCGGCCTCCTCGGCGAGGATGTCGAGCATCATGCGCTCGACCTCGCTGAGCTCCTGCTCGGGCTTGTTGAACATCTCCTGCGCGGTCGGCACACTGCGGCGCTGCTCGGCGTCATACTGCTCGAGCGCGGCGCACAGCTCCGCCGGCGTGGCGTAGCGGTCGTCCGGCTTGCACTGCGTGGCGCGCGCGATGATCTCCTGCAGGCCGCGCCCGGCCTTGCGCGCCGGGGGCAGCGCCTCACCGTTCATGCGGCGGCGCAGCGCGTCGGTCTGATCCTCAGGCAGCGGCGCACGGTCGTCCGGGTAAAACGGCAGACGGCCGCCCGACACGCCCGCATACAGCAGCAGGCCGAGCGAATACACATCGGCCGAGGCGTCGAGCGTGCCGCTCCAGAACACCTCGGGCGCCATGAACTCCAGCTCCTCGGTCGTCCAGTCCTTCGTGTCCGTGCGGGCGGGCGCGCCAAGACCGACCGTGCCGTCTGCGGCGCGGCTGATGTTGTCCGGGCGGATGCCGCCGTGATATGTCCCGCGCTCCGCCAGGATGCGGCACAGCGCCTCGGCCAGCGCGGTCAGCTCCGCGCGCGAGAGCGTCTGCAGCCGATCGCCGAGCAGGCAGGCAGGATCCAATGCGTGTTTGTCCATGTGATACGCACCTCTTTATGTCCGTGTTGGCATGTTTACATAACTTTATAAATAGTAACACACTTATGACGACAAGTCAATTCAATCTGACGCGCCGGGCACAGGTTTGTTCCGCCCGAGGCGGCCGAACCAACGGAAGGTCATCGGCCAGATGCCGGCGGCAAAAATGACCATGAGCGCATAGCGGATGAGATTGGCAATATTGTGCCCGCCGCACAGCGCGAGCAGCGGCGCTTTGAGCACGGTGCGCAGGCCGATCGTGATGGCGAGGCCGAGCACGGCCTTGAGCACCTGCGCCCACCAGACGGCGCGCACGTCAAAGTGCACGTACCGCCGGTCGAGCCAGTAGGAAAACGTCATGCCCAGCACCGCGCCGAGCAGCGTGTAGGCGTTCTTGCGGCCGGAGGCGAGGTTGGCGGCGTCCACGTCCGCGGGAAACGGCCAGAGCTCGGCAAAGAGCAGATACGCAAGGCCCAGCACGGCCATGACGCCGAAAAGCCAGTAAAGCCGGTTCGGGTGGCTGTCAATGTCCCGAAAGAGCGGGTAGAGCGCAAACACCAGCACGAGCCCGATGCCGAACGACACGCCGACATCCAGTGGCGTGTGCACGCCGAGGTACATGCGCGAGAACGCCGTGAGCACGATCACGGCGGCGCAGACCACGCGCAGCCACGTCCGCTTCGTCCAGCGGCCGAGGCAGCCGAAGGAGGCAAAGACATTCTGCGTGTGTCCGCTCGGGAACGAGTAGCCGGTGGCCTCGGCCCGGGCGCTCTCGACGATCTGGAAATTCGGGTCTTTCACCCACGGGCGCGGGATGCGGAACACCAGCTTGAGAAACTGGTTGACGATCGTACCAACGAAGCCGACCGTGAGCATATAGTACCCGCAGGACTTGCTCACGCACCAGAACACGATGATGGCGACGGCCATGAACACGATCTCGCCGCCGCAGTTGGTGAGCGCGCCGAGCACCGTGTCCAAAAACGGCGTGCGCAGCTTGGCCAGCGCATATAGTAACTGCATGAAACGTTTCTCCCCTCTGTGTCTGTCTGCCGCCATTATAGCAAAGCGCGCCGCCGGATTCAACCGCAAAGGAAATTGACAGCGGCGGATGACGATGGTAGGATAAGGGCAGAATATATCAAAATGGAGGCATGTCCCATGGACATCGAAAAAACCATCCGTGCCCTGACCGGCCGCGGCTTCGCCGTGCAGCATTTCGCCACGGGGCGCGAGGCGGCGGACTATCTCGACGGCGCGATCGACGGCACGACTGTCGGCATCGGCGGCAGCAAGACCATCGACCAGATCGGCCTGTACGACCGGCTCACCAGGCACAACACCGTCTGGTGGCACTGGCGCACGCCGGGCTTTGACACGCTCGACCACGCGCTGACCGCGCCAGTGTACCTCAGCAGCGCCAACGCCATCACAGAAGACGGCCAGATCCTCAACATCGACGGCCGCGGCAACCGCCTCGCCGCCATGGTCTACGGCATCGGCAAGACGGTGTACATCGTCGCGGGCACGAACAAGATCTGCCCGGACTTTGACAGTGCCCTGTCGCGCGCGCGCAACACCGCCGCCGTGCAGAATATGCGGCGCTTTGACGGCGACCAGCCGTGCCACACGGCCGGGCGCTGCCTCGACTGCCGCAGCAAGAGCCGCGGCTGCAACGCGCTGCTCGTGCTCTGGGGACAGATGATGGACATGGCCAAGGTCGAGGTCGTGCTCATCGACGAGCCGCTCGGCCTGTAAGGAGGAAAGGCATGAAGGTATTCAAGCGCATCAAGTGGAGCTACGTCGTGCTCAGCGCGATGTTTTTGCTGCTCGGCATCTATCTTGTCGTGAACCCCGAGACGTCGCTGGTCATGATCTGCCGCATTCTCGGCGCGGCCATGGCCGTGTTCGGTGTGATGAAGATCGTGCTCTATTTCATCCGCGAGGTCGAGGGCGTGGCCATCCGGTTCGACTTTGCAGTCGGCCTGTTCTGCATCATCCTCGGCGCGCTCATGCTCTGGCGCGCGCCGGCGCTGACGGACATCCTCTCGGTCATGATTGGCCTGCTCGTGCTCGTCGACAGCGTCTTTAAGCTGCAGGTCGCCGTCGATTCGCGGCGCATGGGCGCGCACTCGTGGTGGGTCACGCTCGTGTGCACGGTCGTGTGCCTGGTGCTGGGCATCCTGCTGGTGTTCAACCCCTTTGACGGCAAGCAGGTGCTCACGATCATGATGGGCGTGTCGCTCATCGTCGACGGCGTGCAGAACCTGTGCACCGTCGTGTATGCCGCCATCTTTGTCAAGGACGTGAAGGCCGCCGTGCACGACTTCGTGGACGACGCCACTGCCGTCGAGACGACGGGCGAGGTCCTCGGCGAGGACGCACCCCAGTCCAAGCCCGACGAAGGACCGAAAGCACCGTGAGGCGTTAAATTCTGCTCAATTTTACCGGACGCGGGAATTTCTCCGCGTCCGGCTCTTTACTTTTTTGCCACTTTGGTGTAAAAAAGAAAATATCTTGCGAATCGAAGAAGTAAGGGGGGAGCTTCCGATGCTGGAGCAGAATTTTCAGAGTGTGTACGAGAAGTTTAAGCTGCAATTTTTTCGCCGCCTGTTTTCGCAGGTGCGCGAGCGCGAGGGCTCGCTGAGCGCGATGGAGGCGTTCTCCGTCGAGGTCATCCACGAACTCGACGCGCCGACCATCGGTCAGTTTGCGGATTTTCTCGGCATCTCGCAGTCCAACGCGACCTATAAGGTCAACAATCTCATCCGCAAGGGCTACATCGTCAAGGAGAACTCCGACACCGACCGGCGCGAATACCACCTGAAGCTGTCGGACAAGTTCTACTGCTACAACGGCCTCATGCAGAGCTACATCGACACCGTGCTCGCGCGCATCCATGAGCGGTTCACGCCCGAGGAACTGGCGACGTTCGAGCACGTGCTGGCCGTCATGAGCGACGAGCTGATGCCCGAGTGCGACGTGCCGAAAAAGTGACCACACGCCCGGAAGACCGGCGGCAGCCAGATTGGCTGCCGCCGGTTTTTTGTTTGCGGGCAGGCAGAGATTCCTGTTGGCAGTTTCGGTGATACGCCCTTGGCTCCCCTGTGTAAGGGGAGGCTTTGGCCTCAATCCCGGTCGAGCGGAGGCACAAGGACGATCGCCTGCGTGCGTGACGTCAGGGACGCCCTCCGTTTTCTTGTATTTGCGGGCGAAGTGTGGTTTAATAAGGAAAGAAAACGATAGAAACGGAGCATCGCCATGACGATCGCAGTCATCGGCGCGGGCGCGTCCGGCATGATGGCCGCGCTGACCGCCGCCGAACAACCGGAAAATAAAATCCTGCTCTTCGAGCGGCAGGCGCGCGTGGGGCGCAAGCTCGCCGTGACCGGCAACGGCCGCTGCAACCTGACGAACACCGGCGCCGCGCCTGAAAACTACCACGGCGCGCAGCCGGACTTTGCCGCGCCGGCGCTCGCGGCCTTCCCGCCGGAGGCGGCGCTGCGCTGGTTCGCCGCGCACGGGCTCATGACCGTGACGGAGCCGGGCGGGCGCGTGTACCCGCTCTCGAACGCGGCCAACAGCGTCGTGGACGTGCTGCGCTTCGCGCTCGCGCGGCCGAACATCGCCCTGCGCGCGGGCGAGGCCGTGACGGCCGTGCGCCGGCAGGGGCGCGGCTTTGTCATCGAGACGGAAAGCGAAACGATCCCCGCCGACCGCGTCATCATCGCGTGCGGCGGCGCTGCCGGGGCGAAGGCCGGCGGCGTGCGCGACGGGTATACCCTGCTGCAGAGTCTCGGCCACCGGCGCACGGCGCTGCACCCCGCGCTCGTGCAGCTGACGACCGACCCGACGTATCCCCGCGCGCTCAAGGGCGTGCGCGCAGACGCGCGCGTGACGCTCACGCGCGGCCGGGCCATCCTCGCGCGCAGCGCGGGTGAGGTGCAGTTCACGGAAAAGGGCGTGTCCGGCCCGGCGATCTTTGAAATTTCCCGCGCGGCGAGCTGCGGCGGCGAGGGCCAGACCGTGACGCTCGACCTGCTGCGCGCACACAGCGCGCCGGACTGTCTGGCGTTTTTGCAGGCGCGGCGCGCGGCCGCGCCCACGCTCCCGTGCGAAGAGGTGCTGACCGGCACGGTGCACAACCGCGTGGGCAAGATGCTGCTGCGCTACGCCGCCGTCCCCGGCGGGCGGCCGCTCGGCGACGTGACGGACCAGGAACTCAAGGCGCTCGTGCGCGCGGCGAAGGGCTTCGCGCTGCCGGTGCGCGGCACGGAGGGCTTCGAGAGCGCGCAGGTCACGGCCGGCGGCATCCGCACGGACGAATTTGACCCCGCGACGATGGGCAGCCTTCTCGTGCCGGGGCTGTACGCCTGCGGCGAGGTGCTGGACATTGACGGCGACTGCGGCGGCTACAACCTGCAGTGGGCGTGGGCCAGCGGCCGTGCGGCCGGGAGGGCGTGCCGATGATCGCAATTTCGAACCTGAAGCTCGCCCCCGGCGCGGACGAGGCGCAGCTGCGCACCCTTGCCGCCGGGGCGCTGAAAGTCCAGCCCCTGGATATCACCGGCCTGCGCATCCGCAAAAAGTCGCTCGATGCGCGCAAAAAAGACGATATTCACTATGTTTACACCGTCGGCGTGACCGTGCGCGGGGATGAGCGAAAGCTCGTCCGCCGCTGCCGCACCGCCGCGATCGTGCAGGACAAGACCTACCCCATCCCCCGCATCGCGCCGCCGCAGCCGCGCCCCGTGATCGTGGGCTTCGGCCCGGCGGGGATGTTCGCGGCGCTGCTGCTCGCGCGCGCGGGCGCACGGCCCATCGTGCTCGAGCGCGGGCCGGACGCGCAGACGCGCAGCGCGCAGATCGCGGCGTTTCGCGCGGGCGGGCCGTTCGACCCGGAGTGCAACGTGCAGTTCGGCGAGGGCGGCGCGGGCACATTTTCCGACGGCAAGCTCAACACCGGCACACACGATGCGCGCATCGGCTTCGTGCTCGCGGAGTTCGCAGCGCACGGCGCGCCGGAGCACATCACCTACGACGCCAAGCCCCACATCGGCACGGACGTGCTCGTCGAGGTCGTGCAGAACCTCCGGCACGAGGTCATCGACCGCGGCGGCGAGGTGCGCTTCGGCCACCGCGTGACAGGGCTGTCCACGGAGGATGGACACATCGCGGCGCTGACCGTGGCCGGGCCGGCCGGTAGCTACACGCTCCCGGCGCGGCAGGTCATCCTTGCGATCGGCCACAGCGCGCGCGACACGTTTGAAATGCTGCATGCGCAGGGCGTGCCAATGGAGCCGAAGCCGTTTTCCATGGGCGTACGCATTGAGCACCGGCAAGCCGATATCAACGCCGCGCAGTACGGCGCGGCGGCGGAGCGTCTGCCGGCGGCGGACTATTCCCTCTCCTGCCACCTGCCGGACGGGTCGAGCGCGTACACGTTCTGCATGTGCCCGGGCGGCGAGGTGTTCGCCGCCGCGTCGGAGGCGGGCGGCGTGTGCACCAACGGCATGAGCAATTCCCGCCGCGACGGGGAAAACGCCAACGCCGCCGTGCTCGTGACGCTGCGGCCGGAGGACTTCCCGGACAAAAGCACCCTCGGCGGCATGTACTGGCAGCGCAGCATCGAGCAGCGCGCCTTTGCGCGCGGCGGCGGCAATTACCACGCCCCCGCGCAGCTGGCGGGCGACTTTCTCGCCGGGCGCGCGAGCACCGGCCCGGGCCGCGTGCAGCCGACGTACCGCCCCGGCGTGACGTGGTGCGACCTGCACGACGTGCTGCCTGCGCGCATCACGGACACCCTCGCGCAGGCGCTGCCCGCCTTCGGCAGGAAGCTGCGCGGCTTTGACGACCCGGACGCCGTACTCACAGCGCCCGAGACCCGCTCGAGCAGCCCCGTGCGCATCGTGCGCGGGGAAGATCGGTGCAGCACCGGCGTGCCCGGCCTCTACCCCTGCGGCGAGGGCGCGGGCTATGCCGGCGGCATCACGAGCGCCGCCGTGGACGGGCTGCGCTGCGCCGAGAGCGTGATCCGGGCGCTCCAAAACGAAGCATGACCTGTGCCGAACGGCACATCCTAGTATATAAGGAGGTTTCCACGATGAAAAACGAAGCGTTTGCACCCACGCCGGAGCTGCTGGCCAAAATGGACGCCTGGTGGCGCGCGGCGAACTATCTGTCCGCCTGCCAGCTCTACCTGCTCGACGACCCGCTGCTGCGCCGGCGGCTGACCGAGCGCGACATCAAAAAGAAGATCGTCGGCCACTGGGGCACCGTGCCCGGCCAGAACTTCATCTACACGCACCTCAACCGCGTCATCAACGAATACGACCTCGACATGATCTACCTCTCCGGCCCGGGCCACGGCGGCAACGCCATGGTCGCGCAGGACTATCTCGACGGTTCGTACACCGACGTGTACCCGAACATCACGCGCGACGAGGCCGGCATGCAGCGCCTGTTCAAACAGTTTTCGTTCCCCGGCGGCATCCCGAGCCATGTCGCGCCCGAGACGCCGGGCTCGATCCACGAGGGCGGCGAGCTGGGCTACTCGCTCGCGCACGCCTTCGGCGCCGTGATGGATAACCCCGACCTGATCGCCGCCTGCGTCGTCGGCGACGGCGAGGCCGAGACCGGCCCGCTCGCCACCGCGTGGCACGGCAACAAGTTCGTCAACCCCATCACGGACGGCGCGGTGCTGCCGATTTTGCACCTCAACGGCTTCAAGATCGCAAACCCGACGCTCTTTTCCCGCATCAGTCACGAGGAGCTCGAGATGTTCTTCCGCGGCTGCGGGTGGGAGCCGCGCTTCGTGGAGGGCGGCGACCCCGCCGAGATGCACGCCAAAATGGCCGAGACGATGGACTGGGCCATCGAGGAGATCCACGCCATCCAGCAGCACGCGCGCACCGCGCACGACACCACGCGCCCCTACTGGCCGATGATCGTGTTCCGCGCGCCGAAGGGCTGGACCGGCCCGAAGGAAGTGGACGGCAAGCAGGTGGAAGGGTCATTCCGCGCGCACCAGGTGCCGATCGCCATGGACAACCCCGAGCACCTCGTGCAGCTTGAGGAGTGGCTGCGCAGCTACCACCCCGAGGAGCTCTTTGACGACAACGGCACGCTCATCCCCGAGCTGCAGGCGCTCGCGCCGAAGGGGCAGCGCCGCATGGGCGCGAACCCCCACGCCAACGGCGGGCTGCTGCTGCGCGAGCTGCGCATGCCGGACTTCCGCACATATGAGCAGCCCGTGCCCGCGCCCGGCGCCGTCGAGGCGCAGGACATGACCGTGCTCGGCGCGTTCGTGCGCGACATCATGCGTGAGAACATGGACGCGCGCAACTTCCGCATCTTCGCCCCCGACGAGACGGCCTCCAACCGCCTGAGCCCGGTGTTCGAGGTCACGGGCCGCCGCTGGGTCGCCGAGGCGACGGACAACGACGAGTTTCTCGACCCGGACGGCCGCGTCATGGACTCCATGCTCTCGGAGCATATGTGCGAGGGCTGGCTCGAGGGCTACCTGCTCACCGGCCGCCACGGCTTTTTCAACAGCTACGAGGCCTTCATCCGCATCGTCGACTCCATGGTCGCGCAGCACGCCAAGTGGCTCAAGGTCTGCAACCAGCTGCCCTGGCGGCAGGACATCGCCTCGCTCAACTACGTGCTCGCCTCGAACGTGTGGCAGCAGGACCACAACGGCTTCACGCACCAGGACCCCGGCTTCCTCGACCACGTGGCGAATAAGAAGGCCGACGTCGTGCGCATCTATCTGCCGCCGGACGCAAACTGCCTGCTCAGCTGCTTTGACCACTGCATCCGCAGCCGGAACTATATCAACGTCATCGTGGCCTCCAAGCATCCGCGGCCGCAGTGGCTGACCATGGAGCAGGCCGTGCGCCACTGCACGCAGGGCGTGAGCATCTGGGAGTGGGCCAGCAGCGACCAGGGCGCAGAGCCCGACGTCGTCATGGCCTGCTGCGGCGACACGCCGACGCTCGAGACGCTCGCCGCCGTGACCATCCTGCGCGAGAAGCTGCCGGAGGTGCGCGTGCGCGTCGTGAACGTGGTCGACCTCATGAAGCTCCAGCCACACGCCGACCACCCGCACGGCCTCACGGACGAGGACTACGACCTCATCTTCACGAAGGATAAGCCCGTCATCTTCGCCTTCCACGGCTACCCGAAGCTCATCCACGAGCTGACCTACACCCGCCACAACCAGAACATGTTCGTCTGCGGCTACGTCGAGGAGGGCACGATCACGACGCCGTTTGACATGCGCGTGCTCAACGAGCTCGACCGCTTCCACCTCGTCATCGACGTCATCAAGCGCCTGCCCCAGCTCGGCAACCGCGGCGCTTACGCCGTGCAGCAGATGCGCGACAAGCTCGTCGAGCACCGGCAGTATATCGCCGCGCACGGCGTCGACCTGCCCGAGATCGCCAACTGGCAGTGGACCGGCAGCACCAGCGCCGCCACGAGCTCCGAGCGCTGAGACTGTCGAAAAACCCCGGAGGGTTTTCCGACAAAGGGCTTGCACTTTTTTGCCGTCTGCGGGCGGCAAACTCTGCGAGGCTTTTTGGCACGCTGCGCCGCCCGCCCCGGATGGGGCGGGCGGCTTTCTTTTCCATTCCGGCCGGCCGAATTTTCCGTTTTCCGGCTGCAAAACACACCGAATGACTCGGCGCACTCCGCGATTTTCCCACGAAAGCATCCGCTTTTCTGCCCAGAAAAGCAGGGAAAATTTTGTGCAAGTCCACAGTTTTTCGTCAATTTTCATGTTAAAATTTAGATTTTCCGTTTCTCCCTTGTGGAAAATATGCAATTCCGCTATAATAGTGCCTTGAGGTGATTTTCATGTTCAAAATCGTCAATAACGAAAGATTATCTGACAATATGTTCCGCGTCACGTTCGAGGCCCCGCTCGTCGCCCGCAAGGCACAGCCGGGTCAGTTCCTGATGTTCCGCGTCGACGAGTTCGGCGAGCGCATGCCCATCACGATCTCTTCCTACGATCGTGAGGCCGGCACCGTGTCGGTCATCATGCAGCGCGTCGGCAGCACGACGGCCCTGCTCGCCAGCAAGAAGGCCGGCGACTATGTGGCCGACGTTGTCGGCCCGCTCGGCAATCCCGCCGAGTTTGACAACATGCACAAGGTCGTGGTCGTCGGCGGCGGCTCCGGCTGCGCCATCGCGTGGCCGCAGGCCAAGGAGGCGCACCGCCTCGGCTGCGATGTCGACATCATCGCGGGCTTCCGCACCAAGGGCATCGTCGTGCTCGAGGACGAGATGCGCGCCTGCTGCGATCATCTGTACATGATGACCGACGACGGCACCTACGGCGAGAAGGGCTTCACGACCGTCAAGCTCAAGGAGCTGCTCGAGAAGGCCAAGGCCGAGGGCCAGCAGTACGACCACTGCATCTGCATCGGCCCGCTGCCGATGATGAAGTTCGTCTGCCAGATCACGAAGGAATACGGCGTGGCCACGATGGTCGATATGAACTGCATCATGATCGACGGTTCCGGCATGTGCGGCGGCTGCCGCCTGACCGTGGACGGCAAGATGAAGTTCACCTGCGTCGACGGGCCGGAGTTCGACGGCCACCTCGTCGATTTTGACGAGGCGATCGCCCGTTCCAAGATCTATGAGGCACAGGAGCAGAAGGTGTTCGAGCGCCGCCACCACTACTGCAATCTGCAGGCCATGGCCGACGCCGAGGAAGCCGCGCAGAAGAAGGAGGAGAAGTGATCATGGCGAATATGTCTCCCAAAAAGAATCCGATCCCGGAGCAGGACCCGAACGTCCGCAATAAGAATTTTGAAGAAGTCGCGCTTGGCTACACCGTCGAGATGGCGGTCGATGAGGCCAACCGCTGCCTGAATTGCCCGCGCCCGGCCTGCATGCAGGGCTGCCCGGTCAATGTCAAGATCCCGCAGTTCATCGCCCGCGTCCGTGAGCAGGACTTCAAGGGCGCTTACCACAAGATCCTCGAGGACAGCTCCCTGCCCGCCATCTGCGGCCGCGTCTGCCCGCAGGAGAAGCAGTGCGAGAGCAAGTGCGTGCGCGGCATCAAGGGCGAGCCCGTCGGCATCGGCCGTCTGGAGCGCTTCGTCGCCGACTGGAACCGCGAGAACGCCGACGAGATGCCCGAGAAGATCGCCACGAACGGCCACCGCGTCGCCGTCATCGGCTCCGGCCCGTCCGGCCTCGCCTGCGCGAGCGACCTGGCCAAGCTCGGCTACGACGTGACCGTCTATGAGCACTTCCACAAGGCCGGCGGCGTGCTGGCTTACGGCATCCCCGAGTTCCGTCTGCCGAAGGCCATCGTGCAGAAGGAGATCGACAAGCTCGTGGCCATGGGCGTCAACATCGTGTGCGACGCGACCATCGGCAAGTGCATGAGCATCGACGAACTGCTCGGCAAGGACGCCGACCACCTCCTCGGCGACGACAAGTACGAGGCCGTGTTCATCGGCTCGGGCGCCGGCCTGCCGAAGTTCCAGAACATCCCGGGTCTGAGCTACTGCGGCGTGTTCTCCGCCAACGAATTCCTCACCCGCATCAACCTCATGCACGCTTACGACGAGCGCTACGACACCCCGCTCATGCCCATCCACGTGACGGCCGTCGTCGGCGCGGGCAACGTCGCCATGGACGCCGCGCGCTGCGCCAAGCGTCTGGGCGCGGACGTGACGGTCGTGTACCGCCGCGGCGAGGAGGAGATCCCCGCCCGCAAGGAAGAGTACGAGCACGCGAAGGAAGAGGGCATCAACTTCCACCTGCTGTGCAACCCGGTCGAGATCCTGGCCGATGACAAGGGCTGGGTGCGCGGCCTCAAGTGCATCCGTATGGAGCTCGGCGAGCCCGACGAGAAGGGCCGCCGCCGTCCGATCGAAGTGCCGGGCAGCGAGTTTGAGATGGCCTGCGACTCCGTCATCATGGCGCTGGGCACCTCCCCCAACCCGCTGCTGCGCAAGGCGACGCCGGACCTCGAGTACAGCGACCGCGGCGGCATCGTCGTCAAGGACGACACCGTGACGACCATGAAGGACGGCGTGTTCGCCGGCGGCGACGCCGTCACCGGTGCGGCCACCGTCATCAAGGCGATGGGCGCCGGCAAGAAGGCCGCCGCTGCCATCGACGCATACATCAAAAGCAAGTAAGTGCATACATAAGATCAGCGGGCATCCGACGGATGCCCGCTGATTGGTTTTCAAACTGGTAGCCTTCCCCTTCGGGAGCAGTGCTTGGGGTGCGGAACAGGCGCGCGCCCCTTGGCGCCCTTGTGTAAAGGGCGCTGGCAGCCGTCAGGCTGACTGAGGGATTGACACGTTGATTCTTGCACTGGCTTCGTATCTGCACCCCCTCCGTCGCGGCACAAAGTGCCGCGCCACCTCCCCTTACGCAGGGGAGGCTTTTCCTGCGCAACCGGTAGTGCAAAGCGGATCTGTCCTGAGGGGCACACACATCAGAAAAGCCTTCCCATGAAAGGGAAGGCTTTTCATTTCCGTCGTTTATGCCTGCGCGGGGAGATTGAGCACAAAGGCCATGAACTCCAGCGGCTCCGGGCCGTCGTTGCGCAGGAAATGACTTTCGCCGTCGCCCGTGAAGGTCACGGTGCCGGCGTCCACGGTCGTCGTCTCGCCGTTGCTGCGGTAAACACCGCGGCCGGAGAGGAAGTAGTACACTTCGTAGTTGCCGTGGTGGGTGTGCTCGCCGACTTCGCAGCCGGGCTGCAGCACCATGCGGGCGCAGACCGTGCCGGCGCCGAGCATCTCCTCCGGGGAGAGGAGCGCATAGCGCTCAAGGTGGCCGGTGCCGCCCTTGAGGTGCTCAAGGCGCTCGGGCGTGTCGGGGAGCTTGCGGATGAATGCCATAGAGATCAGCCTCCTGTTTCGTTTCTGCTCTATTCGTAGCACACGGCCGCGAAAATTGCAACCGTTTTTCGCGCGGAGGCCGGCTGGGAATCGCATTTAAATATAAAAAATCCACGCACATGGCGTGGTGTCATCCGGCTCTATGGCTTCTCACTTGCTGCTGGGCTGCCAGCTGCTGTCCGAGAAGATCAGATCGTCCAGGTCCTGGACTTGGTTGGTACGCATAACGTTATCACGCTCCTTTCTTTTTCAGTTACTTATAGTTTACCAGAGAAAATGCAAGATTACAAGCGAATGTTTTCACAATTCCTACAGATTTTGCCTAAAATTTTGCAGCAAAACGCACAAATCCGGGGCGCTTCCTGCAGGAAGCGCCCCGGTCAGATTCATTTGTACAGGTCGAGGAACTCCTCGAGGCAGAGGCCGTTGCCCATGATGTACGCGGCCGCCTCCTTGCCGACGTAGCGGAAGTGCCACGGCTCATACATGACGCCGGTGATGTCCTGCTTGTCGGCGGGATAGCGCAGGATGAAGCCGTAGTCCTGGCAGTGGGCGTACATCCACTGGTAGAGCGCGGTCTTTTCGAGCTCCTTCGTCTTGACCTCGTAGAACTTGTCCGTGATGTCGGCGCACAGGCCGAGCTGATGCTCGCTCGTGCCGGGACGGTTGACGATGCGGGCGGCCGCGGCCTCGTCGCCGCCGCACTGGCTGACCTTGCGGTTAAAGAGATACGTCTGCTCGTTATAGCTGCGGTACGCGCTCGACAGGCACACGCTCAGCCCCTCGGCGCGCGCGCCGGCGATGAAATCTTTCAGTGCGTCCACGGCGCGGGCGTCAAAATACCGGCCGCTCTCGAGCTCGGCAAGATCCTCCGGCACGGCCTCACCGATGGAGTTTTGCGCATTGACGAGCGTGAGCTCCCAGCTGCCGGTGTTGACCTTCGGCAGGCCGTTGTCCGGCTCGGGCGTGGGGGTGGGCACGACGGCCGCGGCCGGGGCCGGGGTGGGCGTGGCGGCGGCGGACTGCGCCGGGGCATTCATCGGCGGCAGCACGCGCAGCGCGATGACCACGGCCAGCGCCAGCACAAGTGCGACGCACAAGACGGTTTTGAGAGCTTTTCGCATATCCCCACATCCTCGGTGACAGGTTTCGGCACATAGTGACCAAAAATATGGTATCACGTTTCCGGCGGCGGGTCAATCCCAAAACCACGGCAGCGGGCCGCAGCCCTTTCCAACGAGAACCCATCTCATTGGAAATATCATTCTCCAATATACGTGAAGCGGCGGACGGTCTGCCCACCGCGCTCGATCATCTCGCTCCACATGGCGGCGGGGCGCACCCACACGCCGCGCTCCCCGTAGAGCGTGCGGTAGACGACCATCGGCTCCAATGTTTCCGAGTGCGTGGCGACAAAGAGCAGCTCGTATTCCTTCCCCTTGAAGTGCCGGTAGCGGCCGGGGCGGAGCGTCTGCGCCGCGCTCATGCGTTGTCCTCCGGCAGGCCGAAGCTCTGGATGAGCAGGCGTGTGAGCGCGTGCGCCCCGTCGCGCGTGAGCATGATGCTGGCGACCTCGCCGACCGTCTTTTCCGGCATGTCGATCAGGCCCTTGGGCTGGGGCGTGTAATTGTGCTGCATATACATATGGTAAAAGCTCAGCGAGCACTCCGAGCGGTTGTCATTGACCGAGACGTTGAACACATTGGCAAACTGGGGCTTCATGATGCGCACCTCCTGCAGATTTTCTGCGCCCATTATACCACAGCGGCGACGGAAACGGGTGGGTAATTTTTGCACATTATCGGGAAAGATGTTCAAAATCTATTGCGGTATGGGACAATTTCCTGTATAATGTGTCTACCAGTATGCGACTTTTTTAACATGGAGGGGAGAGCCGTTTGAAAGACCTGAAGTATCTTTACGAATTTGAAAAGCTGCTCGAGAGCGCGAACAACCCGCTCGTGCAGCAGGCGTGTGCCGAGGGGAAGCACGCGCTGGCCTACACCTGCTACCACATGCCCGAGGTGCTGCTCAACACCGGCGACTGCTTCTCGGTGCGGCTGCGCGCGCCGCTGACGGGATCGCTGGACATCTCGTCGTACTACATGTCCAACTTCATCTGCGACTACTGCAAGTCGCTGCTCGAGCGCGGCATCGAGGGGGGCTACAACTTCCTGTCCGCCCTGCTGGCGACGGAGACCTGCTCGGAGATGAACCGCGCGCTCGAGCACTTCGAGCTGCTGCACCTCGTGGACAACGAGCAGTTTTTCGTCACCTTCCTCGACATGCCCTTCAAGGTCACGGACAATACCGTGCGCCACTATGTCGACCAGCTCCGGCGCAAGGTGCTCGAGCCGCTGCATGAGGTCTACGGCGTGGACGTGTCGGACGACGCGCTGCGCAAGGCCGTGGCCGAGCACAACGAGGTCTGCCGCATCCTGACCGAGATCGGCCAGCTGCGCAAGGAGGAAAACCCGCGCATCACAGGCTATGAGTACCACATTCTCAACCTCGTAAGCTACTGCTGCCCGAAATACCTCATCGTTGATAAGCTGCGCGAGACGCTCGAGGAGCTGCGGCACCGCGAGCCCGACGCCAGGCCGAACTTCCGTGTAAAGATCGCCGTCGTCGGCAGCGAGATCGACGACCCCGGCTTTACCAAGCTCGTGGAGGAGGCGGGCGCGCTCGTCGTGGTCGACCGCTTCTGCTTCGGCTCGACGCCCGGCCGCGAGGAAATTCATCTCGACCCCGACCTGCCGGTGCTCGAGAGCATCGCCCGGCACTACCTCACCACGAGCCAGTGCCCGCGCTACATGCAGCGCGAGAAGGTGGAGGGCCGCTGGCGGCTCGTGCGCGACCTGTGCGAGGAGTACCACGCGCAGGGCGTGCTGTACGAACAGCTCAAGTTCTGCGAGTACTGGGGCTATGAGCGCGCGCTGGCGAGCCACGTCATCACGCACGACTACGGCATCCCGTCCGTCGCGGTCGACCGGCAGAACGCCACCGGCGGCAACGGCCAGCTGCGCACGCGCGTGCAGGCATTCGTCGAGAGTCTGGAGATCAAGCAGCTCCAGGCGCAGAGAGGAGGCAAGTGACCATGGCTGACAAGGAAAAACGCTCCCTGCGGGAATTTCTCCGCCACATCAATGACTATACTTACCGCTTCAACCCCGAGAAGGGCCAGTTTCGCTACCGCGAGCTGCGCGGCGTGCGCGACACGGCGTTCGATTTCTACATGTGGCTCAAGTGCTGGAAGGACATGGTCGCCTTTGTGGCCAAGTGCCCGGTGTCGGCCGTGCGCGCGCTGTTTCGCTACCAGTGGTTTGCGACCTATCTGACCTACCCGAACTTTGTCGACCGCGGCACGCTCGGTATGCGCGGCAACCAACTGCGCATGGCCCGCGCGCAGTACGACCGCATCGTGAAAAAGGCCACCGACCTGCTGCGCATCTCGTTCGTGGCCGACGAGCACTTCCACCCCGGCAACAAGCTGTCTAAGAAGGTCGTGCTCTTTGACGAGCTCGTCCCCGGCGAGATCATGGCCGGCTTCCCGAACCTCATCTACCTGCCGGCGCAGGTGCTGCCGGTGTTTCTGTGCTCCATCCTCGACCAGCAGATCACCCCGCCGTACCTCGACGCGGCCGAGAACTTCGGCATCCCGGCCGACGTCTGCCCCCTGCCCTCGGCCGAGGCCGGCTGCGCCCTGCGCGACGAATATCCCAAGCTCGGCACGTGCTTTGTCGCCTGCAACATGCCGTGCGACGGCAGCGTCGCCACGACGTCGTATCAGGACCGGTACTTCAACCTCCCGACGTACTACTTCGGCGTGCCCATCCGCTACAATGAGGAGGCCGTGCAGGACTACGCCGTCGAGGAGCTGCGGGGGCTCATCCGCTTCATCGAGGAGCAGACCGGCGAGACGTTCGACTGGGACGCCTTTTTCAGGGCCATGAAGGTCTACAATCAGGAGACGGAGTACGAGCTGCAAAAGTGGGAGGTCAACCGCACGCCCTACCCGCAGATGACGGGCGAGACGTTCTGGATCTACCGCATGTTTTTCTACCACCTCTCCGGCGGCATGGACCCGCATTTTCTCGACACCGACCGCCGCGTCAACCGCATCATGATGCGCGGCTACCAGCAGAAAAAGCCCTGCGCCCCCGCGATGCGCCACCGCTGCGTCGAGTGGTCGTGCCCGGCGAACTTCTACCCCGACTTCTCTGTTTGGGCGGAAAACTGCTGGGGCATCAACGTCGTGGCGAGCATGGAGTCGCTCATTTCCGACATCATCATCAACACGGAAGATCCCGATCAGGCGCTCGCCGACCTCGCCCGCAGCTACCAGCGCACCACCATGCGCAAGCACACGAAGGGCGGCTACGCGAACGTGCTCGATGAGCTGTGGATCGTCTGCAAGCAGTACAACGCCGACATGGTGCTCATGTACGACCAGATCTCCTGCAAGGGCATGGACGGTCTGCGCGGCGTGTTCGAGGAGCAGGCGGCCGCGCGCGGCGTGCATATGCTCTGGGTGGCGCAGGATCTGCTCGATTCGCGCACGATCTCCAAGCGCGACATGCGCCGGCAGGTCAACCTCTACATGCAGACCGTCATGGGCGAGGAGCCCGTGCGGCCCGACCTCGTGGACTTCGACGATGCGCTGACGTGGTAAAAGCAAATCCATCGAGAACCTGAAAACAGAAAAACTCCCCGCCATCGGGCGGGGAGTTTTTGCATATTTTTCATGCCTGCGGCTGTTTTTTGATGTCAAACCGCCACACGGCGACGGCGTAGGACACGAAGGCGATGGCCTCGATGACCATGCACGAGTACGAGCGCGCGAGGATGTCATACGTGAACCAGAACGGCGAATTGGTCAGGTAGAGCAGGCGCGTGCGGCGCATGTCGCGCGTCCAGAGCGCGACCGTCGTCATGCTCATGGCGATGCCGGGCAGCAGGCTCATCGGCCCCGCCCACGTGAGGACGGTATTGACGACGTACAGCGCCAGAAACGCCCACAGCCACGCGCGGCTCTGCGCCCACTTGCGGTCGTTGAAGTAAAACACGACGCTGCGCGCGAACGACAGGATGTTGATGGTCGCGGCGGTTGTCGCACCGAGCAGCCCGTAGTGCACGATCCACATCAGGCAGGCGGCGGCCTGCGCGGCGAGGATGACGCGGCGGTTATTGAATTGTACCGAAGCAAACACGATCAGGCTGCCGAGCAGACCCAGCGCCTGGTTGAGCCAGAAACCCATGTGCCCACACCCTTTCTTCCCGCGGGAAAGAGTATCATAACACAACCGCGCGGGAAAAACAACCCTCCGCGCGCGTTTTTTGCGCTTCCTCGTGGTACAGGCCTTGACAACTGTCCCAAAAACGGCTACGCTATTTCTATATTCGCAAATTTTTCAGAAAGAAGAATGTCCATGTCCCCCGCGCCCCGCGGCCAGAACGCCAAAAAAATTGCCCTGCGCTACCTCTTTTTCACGCTCGGCCTGCTCATCAACTCCTTCGGCATCGCCTTCATCACGAAGAGCAGCCTCGGCACGTCGCAGATCTCGAGCCTGCCGTATGTGCTCAGCCTGCGCTTCCCGCTGAGCTTCGGCGGCTTTACCTTCCTCATGAACACGGTGTTCATCCTCATCCAGATCGCCATCCAGCGGCGGAACTTCCCACCCGTACAGCTGCTGCAGATCGCGGCGAACGTGCTCTTCAGCGGATTCATCGACGTGAGCATGGCCGCGCTGAGCTGGCTGCACCCGGCCGGGTGGCTCGTGCGCGGCGGGTGCATGCTGCTCGGCTGCGCCATCCTCGCCTGCGGCATCAGCATCGAGATCGCGCCGGACGTCATCACCGTGCCCGGCGAGGGACTCGTGCGCGTGCTCGCACAGGCGACGGGCAAGGACTTCGGCCGCGTGAAGCTCGTGTTCGACGTGTCGCTCATCGTCATCGCGTCCGCGCTGTCGCTGCTGTTTTTCCGGCGGCTGCAGGGCGTCGGCATCGGCACGGTCGTGTCGGCGCTGATCGTCGGGCCGCTCGTGTCGCTGTTCGGCCGCGTACTGCCGGGCCTCGGCCGCATCCGCGCGCTGGCCATCTCCTGAATATGCAAAAAACACCCCGCCGCGACCGGCGGGGTGTTTCTATATTTAAATGGTATCGCTCAAAACCACGCGGCGATCTGCTGCCAGACCGGCAGGCTGACCAGCCAGCGGATGAGCGGCACGAACAGCAGCGCCGGCAAATAGTCCGCCACCTTGATCTTCGTCGCGCCGGTCTGATTGAGGCCGATGGCCGCCACGAGCAGCGAACCCGCGCACGTGAGGTCTGCGACCGCCGCCTCCGAGAGCAGCGGCGCGATCGCCCCGGCCAGCAGCGTGAGCGCCCCCTCGACCACGAACACCGCCGCGCCCGCGAGCATGACGCCCGCGCCGAGCGTTGTGGCCAGCATGGCGCAGAAGACAAGGTCGATCATCGACTTGGTGAGCAGGATGCTGTTGTCGCCGCGGATGCCGGCATTGAGCGAGCCGTTGACCGCCATGGCGCCCACGCAGCACAGCAGGCTCGCAGTCACGAAGCCCTCGGCCAGCGACGGGCCGCCCTCGTGCCGGTGAACGTGCGCCTCGACCCACGTGCCGAGGCGGTGGATCGCCCCGTCGATGTTCAGCAGCGCGCCCGCGGCCGCGCCGAGCGTCATGGCCACGATGACGATGAGAATGCTCTGGCACGCAAACGCGCCCGAGATGCCGATATACAGCACGCACAGCCCGAGGCCGATCATGACCGTCTTGCTCACGCGCTCGGGGATGCCCCGCTGAAACAACAGACCGACCGCACCGCCGGCCACGATGGCCAGCGCGTTGACGATGGCGCCTGTCATGCTCATGAATATCCGCTCCTTCCCGCCGCATCCGCCTTATTTCGTGTCCGCCTTATTTAAATAAGGTATCCATACCGGGCACGGCGCACCTGCAAATGTACCGCTCTACGATAGCACAACCGCCCGGCGGTGTAAACACCCAAATGCGGCAAATTCAGCCGCGCGGTGGGATCCTGGACGCTTTGAGCTCATTCAAAAACAGCTGCCCGGCAGTGGACAGGCCAGTCTTCTGCTTATAGATGACGCCGATGGTGCGCTGCAGCTCCGGAGAGAGCCGGCGCGCGGTGAGGCGCTGGCCGCTGCGGCGCAGCACGGCCTCCGGCAGGATGGACACGCCGAGCCGGCTCTCAACCATGTTCAGGATCGTGTAGTCGTCGGCCACGCGGTACTGCACGTTGATCTGCGGATGGCGCGCGAGCAGCTCGCGGATGCAGCCGCCGCCGCGCCCCTCCTCAAGGAGGATGAAGGGCTCGGCCGCCAGCTCATCGATCTGGATGAAGATGTTCTCGCCCAGCGGATGGCCCTCGGGCAGGACGGCGAGCATGGTGTCCTGATAGATCGGCTCGCAGGCAAACGGCGTCGTGCGCGACATGTCCGTGAAGCCGAAATCGACCACGCCCTCGCGCACCCAGTCCTCGATCTCGTAATACAGGCCCTGGTAGAGCTCGAAGCGGATGCGGCTGTGCTGCCGGCGGAAGCGCTCCATGGCCGGCGGCAGCAGGAAGCTCGACACGCTCGTGAACGTGCCGAGGCGGATCGTGCCCTGCTCCAGCCCACTGAAGCCCGCCGCCTGCGACTGGAGCATGCGGTAGGCGTTGACCGTGTCGCGGATGTACGGCAGCAGGTGGCGGCCCTCGTAGGTGAGCGTCACGCCCGAGCGCGAACGCACCAGCAGTGTCACGCCCAGCTCCGCCTCCAGCGACTTGATCATCTGGCTGACGGCCGACTGCGTGTAGCCGAGATCGCGCGCCGCGTCCGAAAAACTGTTGCGCTCAAAGGCCTTCAAAAAGGCGATGTATCGGTTCATAAGCACCTCACAAATTAGAAACGCTAATTTAACTATCAGAAACATTTGCTTTACTTATCCATAAAGGCATTATATAATGGGCACTGTCAGATAGCAAGCGGGAATTTTCGTGACCGCACACGAGCCTCTCCGCCCGCTGACAAAACACGCAATCTCTCCCCCAAGCAACATGATAATTCCTTTTTCCAACTCCATTTCTCCTATGGAAACGTCCCTGCCGGTTTGTCCGTTCCGGCAGGGGCGTTTTCCGCTTTGCGGGAGATTTGCGTGGGCAAGATATTTGTCAGATTTACCCCGCACGACCGGCGCGCTGCCAATGCCTCCCCCGTGCAAGGGGAGGCGGCAAAAATCTCCGATTTTTGACGGAGGGGTTGTGGATACCGGCTGCGGTGTAAGATTTTGACGTGTCAATCCCTCAGTCAGCCTGACGGCTGCCAGCTCCCTTTGCAGCACAAGGGAGCCAAGGGTGCGGGACGGCCGCGCTGGGGAAAACGATAACGCCGCTAACAGACAAAGCGGCCCTCCCGGATCGGGAGGGCCGCTTTTCACTTGAGATCATGCCACGGCGGTTAATCCACGACCGTGACGGCCACGGTGGTGGCCGCGGCGATGGCGTCCGCCTGCAGGGCGTCGGCCGTGACGGTCTGCAGCGGCAGGCCGCCGAGCGCCGACCAGTCGAGCGTGCCGGAAACGCCGCGCACCGTCAGCTCCGTGAGCCCGGTGAAATCCTCCAGCCCGGACGTGCTGTCCAGCTCGCAGCGGATGAGCGTGAGCGACGTGATCGCCCGCTCGCGGTCGAAGCTGCGGAAGAAATCGCCGCGCAGATCGCAGTCCACGAGCGTGACGCGCGTGAGCGAGGACTTGTGCAGCACGATGAGCAGCTCGCGGCGCGTGCAGTGCGAGAGCGTGACGTCCTGCAGCTTCGTGAGCGCGCGCAGCTCGGACAGATCCGACACATTCGCGCCGTTGAGACTCAGCTTCCGCACGTTCAGACAGCGGCCGAGGCCGGTGAGGTCGGTGACGGCGTTGCCGTCGGCCGTGAGGGCCGTGAGCTTCGGCAGCTGCTCGATGCCCGACAGGCTCGTGAGCCGGTTGGCGCTGACATCGAACACCTCCACACCGCAGGCGGGCAGGCTCTCGAGCGAGGTCAGCGACTGAAACTGCACCGAGGCCGCCGTCAGGCTCGGAAAATACGCGAGGTCGGACAGGTCGCGGATGTCGCCGCGCCGCACGGTGACGGTCTGGCCGGAGGGGTCGATCATCTCCGCCGTCTCGACGCCGGCGGCCGCCGCGTCCACGCCCTGCTGCGGGGCGGCGAACCAGTACCGGTCGCCGCAGACGTACAGCGCCGTGAGGCCCTTGAGGTCCGCGACCGTGAGCTCGCCCGCGGGCTTGCCGGCATAGTCGCGCGCGGCCTGCTCGAGCAGCGGGTTCTGGAACTGGGCGACCGTGTCGTCCGCGAGCGTCTGCACCGCGACGGTCTTGGCCGTGAAGCGGTAGAGCAGGCCCGTGAAGTGGCCGACGATGCCGGCCGCGATCAGGCAGCCGGCGAGCACGACGGCGATGATCGCCGCCGCGAGGCCGCGGCGCCTTTTCTTCGGCCGCGCGGGCTTTGGCGCTTTGGCAGGCTTTTCGCGCTTGACCCGGCGGGGAGATTCGCCGCGGGGCGTTTTCTCCTTCGCCTTTTTCGCGGGCGCGGGCGCGTCCGGCAGCTCCGGCGGCTCGCCGGCGAATTTGCCAGCATCGAGCAGCTCGGCCGAGAAGAGCTTGTCGTAGAAATATTCCTCGCTCGGATAGGTATACTTCATGAGCGCGAAGAGGTTGCCGATCTGCATCTCCATGCCGGGCGAGAGCTCCGTCGGCTCGAGGTAGACGTTGATGACGGGCTTGCGCTTGGTCAGGGCATAGTGCATCTCCTTGCGGCAGTTGTCCGAGCGCAGGTACGCCGGGGACAAAAACGCCAGCACGAGCTGCGCGCGCTCGAGATGCGACGCGATGCTCTCCGGCCACTCGCTGCCGGCCTCGATGCCCTCATCGTACCAGACGCGAAAGCCGCGCGACTGTAAGGTGCGGATGATCTCGAGCACGGCCGCGTCGTTCTTGTGCGCGTAGCTGACGAAGAGATACGGCAGCGTGCCCTCGTAGGGGCGCAGAAGGGTTTTCACGAAACCACCTCCGGAAAAATTTCAAAAATGGACTGGATTTTGTTCGTGTATCACACACATTCGTGCCCGGAAAGGGCTTTGAGCCCGGCGAGGTACGCATACGGCACGCGCAGCCCGCCCCGGCCGGAGCCGAGGGCGATGTCCGGCTTGCGCAGGCCGTGATAGTCCGAGCCGCCGGAGGGCGCGAGGCCAAAGCGCGCGGCCAGCGCCTGCGCGATCTCCGTCTGCTCGGGCGTATAGGTCGTATAGCGCACCTCGACGCCGAGGGCCCCGGCATCCGCCGCCGCAGCGAGCATGGCGGCGCGCTGCGCATCGTCAAAGCGGTACTTGAAGATGTGCGCCACGACCGGCACGCCGCCCGCCGCGCGCAGGGCGCGGATGGAATCCGCGAGCGGGATGTTATAGCGCGGGACGTAAAACGCCTTGCCCCGGCCGAGCAGGCCGCGCATACCGTCGGACACCGAGGGGATGCACCCGCGCTGCACGAGCAGCGCCGCGATGTGCGGCCGGCCGAGCACCGTCTGCCCCGGGAAGGCCGCGTGCAGGTCGTCCATCGTGATGGGGTAGCCCGCGTCGTGCAGGCGCTGCACCATGGTCTCGTTGCGGGCATTGCGCTCGTCGGTCGCGCGGGTCATGAGCGCGCGCAGCGCGGCATTGCCCGTGTCCATGAAGTAGCCGAGCAGGTGCACCTCCTCGCCGCCCCAGACGGTGGACAGCTCCACGCCGGGCACGACCTCGATGCCGCAGCGCTGCCCCGCCGCGAGGGCCTCCGGCAGGCCGGCGAACGTGTCGTGATCCGTGACGGCCACGGCCCGCAGGCCGAGCGCCGCCGCCTGCTGCACGACGGCGGCCGGCGCGTCCGACCCGTCGGACGCGAGCGTGTGCGTGTGCAGGTCAATCCGCTCCATGGCACACCTCCAGCCCGTCTGGCAGCGCGTCGCCCTGCCAGAGGACAAAGACCGTGCCGTCCGTGACGCGCACCGTGGCCGCCGCGCCGGTGAACGAATTGCTCACGCCGAGCGGCATGGCGCACCGCAGCTCCGCGTCCGTGATCTCGTAGAGCAGGCCGCGCAGCGTGACGCCGCGCGCGGCATCGCCGCTGCTGAAGACGGACACCGTGCCCTCCATGCCGGCGGGAAAGGCCAGCGTGCCGTTTTGCACCGCCGTGACCACCCAGCCGCAGCCGATGAGCCAGCCCTGCGCGCCCGCGTCCGTGAGCCCGCGCAGCGTCTGCAGGCTGGCGATCGTCTGGTCGAGGCGGCCGCCGAGCGCGCCCGCGATCACAAACTTCCGGCGGCCGTGCGCCAGCGCCCAGCGCACGGCGAGACCGAGGTCGGTGTCATCCTTCATGACCGGGTGCGTCTCCACGTTCGGGTGATCCGGCCGGTAGCCGAGGGAGTCAAAGTCGCCCATGACGAAGTCCGGCTCAATGCCGCGCGCCTTCAGCGTGCGGTAGCCGCCGTCGGCCGCGATCACGTAGTCCCCCGGCCGGGGGCTCAGGCGCACGCCGTCAAGACTGGCCGCGCCGACGATATAGCAAATGTTTTCCAAATTCATTCCAGCTTTCCTGAATTTTCGTCCGATATTGTACCACATTCCGCGCGGCGAGAAAAGAATTGCATGTAAACAGTATTTGTTAGATTTTAAACTCGCCAAAAATCAAAAATTTTATTTCTATTGTTACTGATATATGATATAATTCCGACGTTGGCAGCACGACGGATCTCCCCCGCGCCGCTGCCGCCCCCACCTCTGCGGCCCCGCCGCAGTCAGAAAGGAGACACGACCGTGTCAGAAAAAGTTTTCAACAAGGTCCTTGCCGCCAACCGCGGCGAGATCGCGGTGCGTATCTTCCGCGCGTGCTACGACCTCGGCATCCACACCGTGGCCATGTACTCCAAGGAAGACGAACTGAGTCTGTTCCGCACCCGCGCCGACGAGGCGTATCTCGTCGGTGAAAACAAGAGCCCTCTGGGCGCGTATCTCGACATCCCCGAGATCATCGATCTGGCCAAGCGCCGCGGCGTCGACGCCATCCATCCGGGCTACGGTTTCCTGTCCGAAAACGCGGACTTTGCCCGCGCCTGTGAAGAGGCCGGCATCACGTTCATCGGGCCTCCGAGCGACGTGCTCGGCAAGATGGGCGACAAGCTCTCGGCCAAGCAGATCGCTATGGAATGCGGCGTGCCGGTCATCCCCGGCTGCTCCGAGCCTCTGCGCGACGGGCAGGAGGCACTCGAGAAGGCCATCAGCTTCGGCTTCCCCGTCATCCTCAAGGCGGCGGCCGGCGGCGGCGGCCGCGGTATGCGCCTGTGCGAGATGCCCGAGGATGTCATCCCCGCGTTCGAGCTCGTTAAGAGCGAGGCGCGCAAGGCCTTCGGCAATGACGACATCTTCATCGAGAAGTACCTCGTGCAGCCCAAGCACATCGAGGTGCAGATCCTCGCCGACCAGTACGGCAACGTGCGCCACCTCGGCGAGCGTGACTGCTCGCTGCAGCGCCGCTACCAGAAGGTCGTGGAGTTTGCGCCCGCGTGGAGCGTGCCCGAGAGCATCCGCGAGCAGCTGCACGCCGACGCCGTGAAGATCGCCGAGGCCGTCGGCTATGTCAACGCCGGCACGGTGGAGTTCCTCGTCGACCGCGACGGCAACCACTACTTCATTGAGATGAACCCCCGTATTCAGGTCGAGCACACCGTCACCGAGATGGTCACGAGCATCGACCTCGTGCGCGCGCAGATCCTCATCGCCGAGGGGCAGCCGATCAGCCACCCGGAGATCGGTCTGGGCGACCAGAACAATCTCAAGGTCAACGGCTACGCCATCCAGTGCCGCGTGACCACCGAGGACCCGGCCAACAACTTCGCGCCCGACAACGGCAAGATCGAGGCCTACCGCTCCGGCGGCGGCTTCGGCGTGCGTCTCGACGGCGGCAACGTCGGCACGGGCTCGATCATCTCGCCGTACTATGACTCCCTGCTCGTCAAGGTCACGAGCTGGGACTGCACCTTCCCCGCCGTCTGCCGCAAGGCCACCCGCGCCATCAATGAAGAGCACGTGCGCGGCGTGAAGACGAACATCCCCTTCGTGACCAACATCCTCACGCACCCGACCTTCGTCGCCGGCAAGTGCCATACGAAGTTCATCGACGAGACGCCGGAGCTGTTCGAGTTCACCGAATCGCGCGACCGCGCGACCCGCGTGCTCAAATACATCGCCAACATCCAGGTCAACAATCCCGACGCCGAGCGCCACCAGTACGACACGCCGCGCTTCCCGAAGGCGCAGCGCGAGATCACGAAGCAGGACGGGCTCAAGCTCCTGCTCGACACCGACGGCCCCGAGGCCGTCAAGGACTGGGTCCTCGGCCAGAAGAAGCTGCTCATCACCGACACGACGATGCGCGACGCGCACCAGTCCCTGCTGAGCACCCGCCTGCGCACCCGCGACATGCTCAAGGGCGCCGACGGCACGGCCGACATCCTCGCCGACTGCTTCTCGCTCGAGATGTGGGGCGGCGCGACGTTCGACACCGCCTACCGCTTCCTGCACGAGTCCCCGTGGGAGCGTCTGGAGATGCTGCGCGAGAAGATCCCGAACATCCCGTTCCAGATGCTGCTGCGCGGCTCGAACCTCGTCGGCTACGCGAGCTATCCGGACAACCTTGTGCGTGCCTTCATCGCCGAGTCCGCCCGCGAGGGCATCGACGTGTTCCGCGTGTTCGACTCGCTCAACTGGCTGCCGAACATGGAGACCGCCATGGACGAGGTGCTGCGCCAGGGCAAGTTCCTCGAGGGCACCGTGTGCTACACCGGCGATATCCTCGACCCGACGCGCGACCGCTACACGCTCGAGTACTACGTCAACTTCGCCAAGGAGCTCGAGCGCCGCGGCGCGCACATGCTGGCCATCAAGGACATGTCCGGCCTGCTCAAGCCCTACGCCGCCAAGAAGCTCGTGAGCACCCTCAAGCAGGAGATCGGCATCCCCATCCACCTGCACACGCACAACACCACCGACAACCAGATCGCGACCTATCTCATGGCGGCCGAGGCCGGCGTGGACGTGGTCGACACCGCCATCGGCCCGCTGGCCAACCTCACGAGCCAGCCGTCGATGAACGCCGTCGTCGAGTCCCTGCGCGGTCAGGAGCGCGACACCGGCTTTGACCCGCAGCGCCTGCAGGAGCTGGCCGATTACTGGGCCGACGTGCGCCTGCGCTACGAGAGCTTCGACAAGGGCCTCAAAGTCCCCGTCACCGATATCTACCGCTACGAGATCCCCGGCGGCCAGTACACGAACCTGCAGCCGCAGGTCGAGTCGCTCGGCCTCGGCCACCGCTTCGCGGAGGTCAAGGAGATGTACCGCACCGTCAACATCATGCTCGGCGACATCATCAAGGTCACGCCGTCGTCCAAAATGGTCGGCGACCTGGCGATCTTCATGGTGCAGAATGACCTCACGCCCGAAAACATCGTCGAGCGCGGCGAGACCCTCGCCTTCCCCGACAGCGTCGTGAGCTACTTCAAGGGCATGATGGGCCAGCCGCCCTGCGGCTTCCCGAAGGATCTTCAGCGCGTCGTGCTCAAGGGCGAGAAGCCCATCACCGGCCGCCCCGGCGACCTGCTGCCGCCCGTCGACTGGGACCAGCTGCGCCGCGAGATCGTCAAGTTCTACCCGAACTACGAGGAGCCGCGCTCCCTCATCTCCTACGCCATGTACCCGAAGGTCTATGAGGAGTTCATCAGCCACCGCAAGGAGTATGGCTACATCATGCGCATGGGCAGCCACGTGTTCTTCAACGGCATGGCCGTCGGCGAGATGAACAAGATCAACATCGAGGACGGCAAGACCCTCATGATCAAGTACATCGGCCTCGGCGACCGCAACGACGACGGCACGCGCAACGTGCAGTTCGAGCTCAACGGCATGCGCCGTGAGGTCTCCGTGCCCGACCCGACCGCGACCGACACGGCCAAGACCGTCGTCATGGCCGACCCGAACGACAAGAGCCAGGCCGGCGCATCCATCCCCGGCATGGTGTCGAAGGTCAACGTCAAGCCCGGCGATCAGGTCAAGGTCAACGACGTGCTCGCCGTGATCGAGGCCATGAAGATGGAGACGAGCGTCGTCGCCCGCATGGACGGCACGATCGACGAAGTCTTTGTCAAGGGCGGCCAGACGGTCAAGGCCGGCGAACTGCTGCTGACGATCAAGTAAATCCCCGGTTTCCCAAGCGGAGCGCACCGTCGTGCGCTCCGCTTTTGCGCGCGAAAAAACAAAGGCAGATGGCAGTTTTTCAAGCCTTCTCCTCAAAGGGGAAGGCTTGAAAAGGCACTCCGCTGTGTTTTTGTCCATTTTGCCGCTTTTGTCCCCATCCGCGCCGGAAAGACTGGAAATGCCCGGAGCATTATGTTATAATCTTTGAACCATCATGATGAGACTGGGGCAGTGTCGCCGCAGGCGCCCAGATCTGAGAGGAGTTTTTTTCGTGCTTGTGCCCTATTCCTGGTTCCAGATCCTCTGGTACTTCTACATCTATGGATTTCTCGGGTGGTGCTCAGAGGTGGCCTTCGCCGCCGTCGCGCACGGCAAGTTCGTCAACCGCGGCTTCGTCAACGGCCCGATCTGCTCCATCTACGGCTTCGGCGTGATGAGCGTACTGCTCGTGCTCGGGCCGCTCAAGAGCAGCTTCTGGCTGCTGTTCGGCGGCAGCGTGCTGTTCACGAGCGCCATCGAATACCTCACCGGCTGGGTGCTCGAAAAAGTGTTCCACGACAAGTGGTGGGACTACTCCAAGCGCCCGCTGAACATCAAGGGCTACGTGTGTCTGGAGTTTTCGGTGCTGTGGGGGCTGGCGTGCGTGTTCGTGGTCGATGTGTTCCAGCCGCTCGTGGCCAAGGTCGTCGACCTCATCCCGAAAAAGCTCGGCTGGGCGCTGCTCGGCATGTTCAGCGTCCTGTGGATCACAGACAACATCATCACCGCCATGGAGATCCGCAAGCTGCCGAAAAAGCTGCGCGCCCTGCAGGCCATCGAGGATTCGCTCACGGCTATCTCCGACGAGATCGGCGAGGAGATCTATATTCGCGCCTCGGACGCGAAGGACCGCGGCATGGAGGTTTACACCGACGCGAAGGAAAAAGGCGCCGAGATCGCGGAAAAAGGCGAGCAGATCGCCGAAAAGCGCGCCGAGAACTCGCTCATGCGCCGCAGCGAACTGCTGGCCCGCCGCAGCGAACTGCTGCAGCGCCGCGAGGAGCTGCTGGATCAGCGCAACATCGTGCACGAGCGTATCGCGCAGGCGTTCCCGGCGCTGCGCGAAGGCAAGACCAACGGCCCGGCCTTCACGCGTGTGCATGAGCACGCGCAGCGCCGCAAGCAGCTGGCCAAAGCCCTGAAGGCAAAGGCCAGAGAACTCAAGAACAAGGCCAAGGACCGCTCCTGACCTGACACGGGAAAAGGAGATAACTGAAAACCATGAATCTCTATCTGATCGGACATGATTACCGCTACGCGGCGGAGCAGATGCTGCTGACGCTGTTTCCGGATGAGCGCCCGGTGTATCCGGACGGACGGCCGACCGGCGACCGCGCGGAGCTGCGGCTCATGTCCGGCGCAAAGGTGACGACCGCGACGTGCGTGCTCGTCTATCAGGGCCGGACGGCCAACGGCCGCACGAGCGTGCCCAACGAGGAACTGACCGACCCCAACGAGACCGACCGGCGGCTGCAGGGTGCGGTCAAGCGCGCGTTTTACCGCGCGGCCATGGGCATCGGCCTGCCGCACCGGCCGTGGGGCATGCTCACGGGCGTGCGCCCCGGCAAGCTCATGACCCCCCTGCTCGCGCAGGGCATGGGCGATGTGCAGGCCGCGCGCTATTTCGAGCGGCACTACGACGTCGCGCCCGCGCGCGCCGCGCTCGTCGTGCGCACCGCCCACGCTACGCTGCGCGCCATGGACTCGCTCGGCAGCAAGGACGTGTGCCTGTACGTGGGCATCCCGTTTTGCCCGACGCGCTGCGCCTACTGCAGCTTTGTGAGCCAGTCGGTGGAAAAGAGCATGGCGCTCGTGCCGGAGTTTCTGCAGGCGCTCGCGCGCGAGATCGCGGCGACCGCCGAGGCCGTGCACCGCGCCGGTCTGCGCGTCGTGTCGCTCTACATCGGCGGCGGCACGCCGACCACGCTCTCGGCGCGCCAGCTCGACGCGCTGTGCACGCAGCTCGACGCGGCATTCGACCTCAGCGCCCTGCGCGAGTTCACCGTCGAGGCCGGCCGGCCCGACACCATCACGGCCGACAAGCTGCACGTGCTGCGCGCGCACCGGGTCGACCGCATCAGCGTCAACCCGCAGACGCTCGACGACCGCGTGCTCGAAACGATCGGCCGCCGCCACACGGCGCAGGACATCTATGACGCGCTGCACCTCGTGCGCACGACCGGCGGCTTTGCCGTGAACATGGACCTGATCGCCGGCCTGCCCGGCGACACGCCGGACGGCTTTCGCACCACGCTCGAGCAGGTGCTCGCGCTCGCGCCCGAAAATATCACCGTGCACACGCTCTCGCGCAAGCGCGGCTCGAACCTGATGGCGCAGGACGCACCCATCCCCGACGGGGCGCAGGTCGGCGAGATGCTCGACTTTGCCAATACCGCGCTCGACACGGCGGGCTACGCGCCGTATTACCTCTACCGGCAGAAGTTCATGTCCGGCGGATTTGAAAACGTCGGCTGGACGCGGCCGGGACAGGAGAATCTCTACAACATCTGCATCATGGAGGAGCTGTGCAGCATCCTCGCCATGGGCGGCGGCGCCTCGACGAAGCTCGTGTGCCCCGGCGGCCGGCTCGAGCGGCACATCGACCCCAAATATTCCACGGAATACATCGCCAATATCGACCGCATCTGCGCGGCCAAGGCAAAACTGGAGGCATTTTTCCTATGAGCTATCAGATCCAGGAGATCAACCGCCGCATTCAGACTGACCCCAAGGAATTCGTGGACGCGTGCGACGCGGCCTATGCCGAAAAGATCGAGCGCGCGGCCCGCGCCATCGCCGAGAATGTGCGCACGTGCCCGATCGTGCTGCTGTCCGGCCCGTCCGGCAGCGGCAAGACCACCACGGCCATGAAGATCGCCGAGGCCCTGCGCGGGATGGGCATCGGCAGCCAGAGTCTCGCCATGGACGACTATTTCCGCACCGTGAACCCGCGCACCGCGCCGCGCACGCCGGAGGGCGACATCGACTTCGAGTCCCCCGCGTGCCTGGACATGGACCTGCTCGGCAAGCACCTCAACGCGCTCGCCCGCGGCGAGGAGATCCACCTGCCGCGCTACAATTTCGTCACGCGCGTGCAGTCCGGCCCGATCGGCCGGCCCATGCGTCTCGGCAAGGACGAGGTCGTCGTGTGCGAGGGCATCCACGCGCTCAATGACGACATCGCCGCCTACTGCCCGGATGCGTTCCGGCTGTATATCAGCGCGCGCTCCGTCGTCGTCGACGGTGACGGGCAGGAGATATTCAAGGGCACGTGGATGCGCCTGCTGCGCCGCCTCGTGCGCGACAGCAACTTCCGCGGCACGCCCGCCGCCGCGACGCTGGACATGTGGGCCAACGTCCGCCGCGGCGAAAAGCGCTTCATCTCCCCGTTCAAGGAGCGCGCGAACCTGATGTTCGACTCGTCGTTCCCGTGCGAGGTGTCCATTATGAAAAACTTTGCCGCGCCCCTGCTCGCGGCCGTGCCCGAGGGCGCGGAGCGCTATGCGGAGATCCGCAGCATCCTGCCGGCGCTCGAGCGCTTCGAGACGATCGACCCCGCCCTGCTCGCGCCCGAGAGCATGCTGCGCGAGTTCATCGGCGGCGGCGTGTACAGCTACTGAGCGCGCGGCGCTGAATCCTGCAAATACAAAAAGCCTTCTCCTCAAGGAGAAGGCTTTTCGTTTTCCTGCGCCGGGGACAATTTTTGTGACAGCCCCCGAGAACCGGGAAACAGAATTTGTAAGTTCTGAACAGAATCCCGAATCGTGTTTTGGTGTAATTTACAAATATTATAAATGCTATTCCATTTTCCGAATCATTCTGCTAAAATAAGGATGAGGTGATGAGGATGAGGATATAAACCGATATCAAAGTGTAATATTTTAGAGAGTAAAATGAAAGCCAATTTAAACCAAGAGGAGGTAAGTATGAAAAAAATTATCAGCTTTTTTTGCGCTATTTCATTATTAATCGGAATTGCCCCCTTGAACACACTTGCATTTCATGACATTGAGCAATCCAAAAGCGAAGGCGCACTTTTGCTGGAAAAATGCGGTTTTTCCAGTGACTACGTCTCTCTGCTCGCTCTTGATGTTGAAGAAGATTTGAATGACCTTTCATTTTTGGGAATTGAAAATAACAAAATTGAAATTGCAGACATCGACGAGAATAGTATGATTACATATCGCTATTCCATTACAGATGACACAACCGATAAGTACAAAGTTACAAAGCTACCAGACGGTTCCATTGTTGTTGATATTACAGAAGGCAATCTCAGCGACCAAATTACAAAGTTGGCAGATGGTACTGTTTTGATAAACGGTATTGATTACGGTGCGATTGTTTCACCGCGAATGTCAAATACTGAATATTCTCATTCCATAGCGGGATCTGTTGCTGACTACACAAAATATCTAGGAAAGACAAGCAACGCCAACGTAGAGTTGTCAAAAAAAATCGTCAGTTACACAATAACTGCGCTATGTGCACTCTTGGCTACATGCTTTGGAATACCTAGCAAATTCGCCACTCTGATGGCAGAGGTTTCTAAGAGTGTTCTTCGAGCAGCAAATGCCGGAAACCCAACATCAAAGTCCGTATCATATGAACAACACAAATATGAACGCTATGACTCCATTGGAACTGACCGTTACTATCGGTATATCGCATATTGTTATCCTGCTGTAAATTTTGGTGGAACAGTCTCTCAAGAAATCTATTACCAGCACACCTATTTTACCTAACAAATCCGATTGCACACACATAACCTGTAACAGGAGGTATCGTATGGAACCGTTTGCGCTTTTGAAAATGATGGGGATCTTTGTGACCGGCGGCATCACCGGGCGGATCGTTCTGTATCTGCTCCTGCTCGCCGCCGGCGTCGGCGTCCGGTGCGCCCTGCAGCGCCGGCGCGATTTCTGGACGGCCGCGGGCATCAGCGCAGGGCTGTGGCTCGTGTGCGAGATCATCGTGGACATCGGCTCGGTGCATGAGATGTCGATCAGTCTGTTCAGCGCCGCCGCCACACTGGGCGCGCTGGGCTTCTCGTTCGCGCTCGGCCTGGGGCTTGCCGCGCTTGTCTGCCGGCTGCTGCGCCGGAAGCAGCTTGTGTGACCCAATGGCAAGCGCCCCCGCGGGGAGTTTCCCGCGGGGGCGCTTTCAATTTTCCACCGTGCCGTCAGCTCAGCCTCTGCATGAGCGCGTCCCACAGCTCCAGCAGCCGGAAGCGCACGACATAGCCGCCGTCGGACTCCGTGACGAGGCGCACATCGTCATCCGAGAGCGCCTGCACCGCTCGCTCCGGGAGCCCTGCCGCCTGCGCGCACAGCGGCGGGAAAATGACGCACCACCAGTTGTGCCCCGCGCCCGCGCCGAGGGTCACGCGCAGAGACGTATACACCCCCGCCGGGAGGGCAAACGTGCCGTAGTCGCGCGTCGGGTAGTGCTCGGCGCCGAGGGAGACCCGCACCGGCCGCTCCCCCGCCGCCGTCTGCGCCGCGCGGGCGATTCCGTCGAGATCGTCCGCGATGCGCAGCCGCGCCGTGTCCACATCCGTCACGCCGGCAAGCTGCGGCTCGAGATAGGCCAGCACCGCGTCACGCACCTGCAGCTTCACGGCCTGCTCGGTGTCGTCGTCCGAGACCGCGATCACGTGCAGCCGCACGAGCCGCGACGCCAGCAGCGCGCTGCGCGCCTGCGCCCACGTGCCGGTCAGCAGCGTCACGCACACGGCCAGCAGCAGCGCCAGCTCCCACGGGCGCAGCGCGCGGCCGGAATCGGGATGAATGGAGAGAGAATGGGTATGCATCGTATGTCCGCCTTTCTGAGATGAAAAACTGCCGGTACCGGGCATCTGTGCTCAGTATCGGCAGTTTTGTTCGCTTTTAATCCTCAGACCTCAAGGCGGTCGATGGTTTCGGTCAGGAAGCACTCGGCATAATCGCGCGCGAGCCGGCGCTTGGCATACGCCGCGCTGTCGGCATCGGCAAAGATGCCGAACACGGCCGAGCCCGTGCCGCTCATGACCGCGCCGAGCGCGCCGCCGTCGAGCAGACGGCTCTTGATGGCCGCGATCTCGCCCTCGCGGTGGGTGAGCACGTCCTCAAAGACGTTGTACATCCGGCGGGCGAGCCGGGGCATGTCCCCGTCGGCGAGCGCGGCGCAGATGCCCTCCGTGTCCGGACGGCAGCGCGAGGTGCGCGCGTCCACGCGGTGGAACAGCTCCGGCGTCGAGATCGGAAAGTCCGGCTTGCAGATCACGACCGGCATGCGCGGCATGGGCGTGACGGGCGTGAGCCGCTCGCCGCGGCCCTCGGCCAGCATCGTGCCGCCCGCGACGCAGTACGGCACGTCCGAGCCGACCTGCGCACCCATCTCCTCGAGCTCCGCGCGGGTGAAGCCTGCGCCGGTCAGCCGCTCGAGCGCGCGCAGCACGGCCGCCGCGTCCGACGAGCCGCCGCCCAGCCCCGCGCACACGGGGATGCGCTTGTGCAGCCGGATGTGCACGCCGCAGGTAAGCCCCGCGCGCGAGAGAAACACCTGCGCCGCGCGCACGGCCACATTGGCCGCCCCGCAGGGCAGGTAGCTGCGGTTGGTCTCGGCGCGGCAGACGCCCGTGTCGTCGAGCGTGACGGTCACGTCGTCGTGCAGGTCGACGCTCTGCATGACCATGCGCAGGTCGTGAAACCCGTCGGAGCGCGCACCGAGCACGTCCAGCGACAGGTTCAGCTTTGCCCACGCGGCCTCCGTCGTCGTGCCGGTCACAGTTTTTTCAGCTCGAAGAGCAGATCCATCAGCTCCGCGCCGTCGTCCACGTACGGGCCCTTGCGGCCGTTGGCCTCGGAATACGGCAGGCCGGAGCCCTCGCTCACGCGGCTGTCATAGAGCACGAACGGCACGGGGTCGGCGCCGTGCGCGCCGTTGGCCATATACGTCATGTGGTCCGAGAGCAGCAGCAGGCGGAAGTCCTCGCCCGCGGCGCGCAGCGCCTCGGTCACGGGGGCGACGACGTCGGCGCTCAGGCGCTCGATGGAATAGATCTTGTGCTCGAGGTCGTGGTTGTGCGTGGCCTCGTCCGGGCCCTCGAGATGCAGGGCCACAAAGTCGTGCTTTTTGAGCACGCCCAGCGCGGCGGCGACCTTCGCGGCGTAGTCGGTGTCCCACTCGCCGGTCGCGGTCGGGACGGTGACGGCCTCCAGCCCCGTCAGGATGCCGATGCCGTGGCACAGCGGCACGGCCGAGACGACGCCGCCGTCCGAGCCGTAGTGCTCGGGGAAGTTCGGCAGCGCGGCCGCCGTGCCCTCGGCCCAGAACCAGACGCCGTTGGCCGGGAGCTTGCCGGCGGCGCGGCGCGCGACGTTGATCGGGTGCTGGTCGAGAATGTCGAACGCGCGGCGCATGAGCTCGCGCAGCACGTCGGCGTTCGGGCAGCCGGTGGGCAGGATGGGGCCGATCTCCTCGCCGAGGTGGTCGTGCGGCGGGGCGAGCTGAATGCCCTTGATGTCCACGTGGCTCTGCACCGCGAGGTGGCGGAACGACGAGCCCTTGTGGATGACCATGCCGGCCTGCTCGGCCAGCGGGCGGAAGTCAGGGTGGTCAAAGAGCATCGTCACGAGCTCGTCCGACTCGCGGCCCTCGATGCTGCCCGCGCTGTGGGAGATGATGTGTTTGTGCTCGAACGGCACGTCCTCATCGGCATACGTGACCATGTTGCAGCGGTAGCACGCATCGCCGGGGGCGAGCCGGATGCCGGACGCCGCCGCCTCGAGCGGGGCGCGGCCGAAAAAGTACTTGCGCGGCGAGCAGCCGAAGATGGACATGATGGCCGTGTCGCTGCCGGGGGCGAAGCCCTCGGGCACATTGCGCACGCTGCCGAGGATGCCGTGGCGCGCGAGGGCATCGATCGCGTCTTTTTTCGATGCTTCGAGCGGCGTGCGGCCGCCGAGCGTGTCGAGCGGATGGTCGGCCATGCCGTCGCCGATGACGAGAATGTATTTCATACTGTATCCCTCTTTTCGGAAGATTTTTCTCCGCGGGGTGCCCTGTGGGATGCCGGGACCCGCGGTTTTTTCTGCCCCACAGTATATACTATTTCCCCCGGTTTGTGAAGCGGCATGGCGCGTTCCGGGGCATTTTGCTGCTATTTGTAGAATTCAACAAAATTATTTCAATCATTAAATTAGGTATTGGCAATTTTTCGTCATCATGATATAGTAGAATACTGTTAAGTATCCGCTAAGTTTTCGCTAAGAACTTGCCCCGGCATTGCCGGGGTTTTCCGCAGATCGGGAGGGACAGCAAATGTCGATCGGACAATATCTGCTCGGCGGCGCGGCCGGACTGGTGTTCGGCCTGCTCGTGGCCGCCGGCAACACGCTGCTGACGCGCCGCAGCCTGCAGCGCGCCAGGCAGAGCCAGGCCACCGTCATGGGCACCAGCGGCCTGCGGCAGGTCATCAACCTCGCCGCGCTCGTGCTCGTGTACCTGCTGCGCAAGGTCGTGCCGCTGCCCCTGGCCGGCACGCTCATCGGCACAGCCGTCGGCCTGTCGGGCGGCAGCATCGCCGGCGTGTGGATCCTCGCGCGGAAAATGGACGACACCATCCCCGCCGAGGGCGTGGAAGTGCCGGACGCGGAGACGGCCGAGCTGCCCGAAAACACTGCACAGGAACGCACGCCGGACACCGACCCGGCGGACGAACGGAGGGACGACACCAATGGGTGAGACGAATGTACTGTTTTCCATCGGCCCGCTGGAAGTGACCGGCGCGGTCGTGACCATGTGGGTCATCATCGCCGTACTGGCGCTGCTGTCGTGGCTGGCCACGCGCAGGCTGCGCGACGTGCCCGGCCCACTGCAAAACGCCGCCGAAATGGCCGTCGAAAAGCTGCAGGGCTTCTACGGCGGCATCCTCGGCCCAGCCAATGCCCGGCGCTACTTCCCGATGATGGCGACGTTTTTCATCTTCATCGTCGTGTCCAACTACATCGGGCTGCTGCCCGGCGCGGGGCAGGTGTTCACCGTGCCGACGGCCACGCTGTCCGTCACGGCGGGCCTGGCCATCATCGCCTTCTGCATGACGCACACCGTCGGCATCCAGCGCCGCGGGCTGGGGGGCTATCTCAAGAGCTTCATCAAGCCCTTCCTGCTCATGCTGCCGCTCAACCTCATCGAGCAGATCGTGCGGCCGTTTTCCCTCGCGCTGCGACTGTACGGCAACCTCTACGGCGAGGAAATGGTCACGCACGAGCTCGGCAACCTCTTCCCGCTCGTGCTGCCGCTGCTCATGCAGGTGCTGAGCCTGCTGTTCTGCCTGATCCAGGCCGTCGTGTTCACGATGCTGCTGTCGATCTATATCGAGGAAGCCATCGAGGAGTGACGCCCTGCATCCCATAACCACGCAAGGAAAGAAGATTAGATAGCTAAGAAACATTAGGAGGAAAAGAGTTATGTCAACCGGAATCATTGCGATCGCCGCCGCGCTCGCCATCGCCATCAGCACCATCGGCCCCGGCATCGGCCAGGGTCTGGCCGCCGCCCACGCCATGGACGCCATCGCGCGCCAGCCCGAGGCCGCCGGCACCATCCGCTCGAACATGATCATCGCCATGGGCCTGCTCGAATCGCTGACGATCTACGGCCTGCTGATCGCGTTTCTGCTGATCGGCAAGCTCGGCTGAGAAGCCCGGAACAAGGGAGGCACACGCTTTGAGCATCAACATCTCCGAACTGATCTGGACGGTGATCTGCTTTTTCGTGCTGCTGGTGGTTTTGAAAAAGCTGCTGTTTGACCCGCTGGTGTCGTTCATGGCCGCGCGCGACGCGCGCATTCAGGACGGGCTCAACGCCGGGCGCACCGCCCAGCAGCAGCTCGACGCGGCCGCGCGCGCGCGCAGCGAGGCGCAGCGCAAACAGGCCGCCGCGGCGGACGCGCTGCTGGCCGAGGCCAAGAGCGCGGCCGAGCGCGCGCGCGCCCAGGCGCTGCAGAGCGCGCACCAGGAGGCCGCGCAGGCCACGCGCGCCATGCGGGCGCGTGTGCGCGACGAAGAGACCGCCGCGGCCGCCGCCGTGGACGCGAAACTGCCCGAGCTCGTCACGGCGCTGACCGGCGGGCTGCTCGGCAGCGACGCAGCCGAGCGCAATGCCGCGCAGATCCGCCAATGGGTCGCCCCCGCGCATGAGGGCTGAACCATGAATGAAATGAATCGAAAGGGGGCGCCGACGCCATGGAATTTCTGAGAGCCATCGGCCCCGTCTTCAACTTCCTGCTGCTGGCAGGCGCGCTGTTTTTCCTGACGCGCAAGCGCATCCGCAAGCTCTTCCGCGACCGGACCGAGCGCATTGCCGAGGCGCTCGGCCGCGCGGCCGACGCGCAGGATCAGGCCCGCCACACCGCCGAGGACATTGCCGAGGCGCAGCAGACGGCCGACGCGCAGGCGCAGTGCCAGCTCGCGGACGCGCAGCGTCAGGCCGCGGCCAACACCGCAGCCGCCGACGCCGAGACCGCCCGTCAGGCCGAGGCCGTGCGCCGCAGCGCGCAGCAGACCGAGGCGCAGCTGCGCAGCGACATGGAAGACCGCGTGAGCGACGCGGCCATCGGCCGCATCACGGCGGCCGCCGCCGGCGTGCTGGCGCAGGATGCGTTCGCACCCGCGCGCGCAAACCTCGTTGACGACTTTCTCGCCCACATCGGCGAGCACCTGACCACCCAGCCGAGCGACGCGCTCGCCCTCGCCGAGACCGGCACGCTGACCGTGACGGTCGAATCGGCAGAGCCCCTGAGCGCCGCCGCGCTCGACGCGCTCACCGACACGCTCACGCGCGCCTACGGCCACGTCACCGTCATGACGACCGTGCGCCCGGAGCTGATCGGCGGCGTGTGCCTGCGCATCGGCGACACGCACTATGACGGCACGCTGCGCCACGCGCTCGACCTGCTCGAGCAGGACGCGGCCAACAGCGTCCTGCACACCACGCAGGAAACGCCCGACCTCGCCGCGTGCATCCGCGCCAAGCTCGCGGACACGCACGTCGGCATCGACGTGTTCCAGTCCGGCGTCGTCACGAGCCTGTCGGACGGCATCTGCCGTATCCGCGGTCTGGCCGACGCCATGGCCGGCGAGCTGCTGGCCTTTGACGGCACGCTGCGCGGCATGGTCATGGACCTTGGCCGCGAGGACATCGGCGTCGTCCTGCTCGGGCCCTACGGCCACCTGCAGGAGGGCGACCGCGTGCGCCGCACGGGGCAGATCATGTCCGTGCCCGTGGGCGAAGAAATGACCGGCCGCGTCGTCGACGCGCTCGGCCGGCCGATCGACGGCCTCGGCCCGATCCGCACGACGGAGCGCCGCGCCATCGAGAGCCCCGCGCCCGGCGTCATCGCGCGCAAGGGCGTGAGCGTCCCGCTGCAGACCGGCATCAAGGCCATCGACGCGCTCGTGCCCATCGGCCGCGGCCAGCGCGAGCTCATCATCGGCGACCGCCAGACCGGCAAGACCGCCATCGCCATCGACGCCATCCTCAACCAGAAGGACACCGGCGTGCTGTGCATCTACGTCGCCATCGGCCAGAAGGAATCGACCGTCGCGGGCGTCGTGCAGAAACTGCGCGACCGCGGCGCCATGGCCTACACCACCGTCGTGTGCGCGCACGCATCCGAGACCGCGCCTATGCTCTACATCGCGCCCTACGCGGGCGCCGCCATCGGCGAGTACTTCATGTACCGCGGGCGCGACGTGCTCATCGTCTATGACGACCTGTCGAAGCAGGCCGTGGCCTACCGTGAAATTTCCCTGCTGCTGCAGCGTCCGCCCGGACGCGAGGCCTACCCCGGTGACGTGTTTTACCTGCACTCCCGCCTGCTCGAGCGCGCCGCGCGCCTGAGCGAAGAAGCCGGCGGCGGCAGCATGACCGCCCTGCCCATCATCGAGACGCAGGCAGGCGATATCTCGGCCTATATCCCGACGAATGTCATCTCCATCACCGACGGGCAGATCTTCCTCGAAACGGATCTGTTCCACGCCGGTGTGCGCCCGGCCATCAACGTGGGCCTGTCCGTGTCGCGTGTCGGCGGCGCGGCGCAGCTCGGCGCGATGAAGCAGGTCGCCGGCCGGCTGCGCATGGATCTGGCGCAGTACCGGGAGCTGGCGTCGTTCGCGCAGTTCGGCTCCGATCTCGACAAGGCCACGCGCGACACGCTCGCGCGCGGCAGCCGCATGACCGAGCTGCTGAAACAGCCGCAGTACGCGCCCATGGACGCGGCCGATCAGGTCGCGGTGCTCTTCGCCGCCGGCGAGGGGTACACGGACACGATCGCCGTCGAGGACGTGCCGCGCTACGCCGACGCCCTGCTCGCGCGCATCCACCGGACGTATCCGGAGCTGCACGACCTTGTGCACAGCGGCAAAAAGCTCCCGCCCGAGGCGCTCGAGCGCCTGCGCGAGCTCGCAGCCGAGACGCTGAAAAATCTATGAACCACCATTCCCGCCGCCGGCAGAGAGGAGTTGACGCCCCTTGACGAACCTGCATAAGATCCGCGCGCGCATCCGCAGCGTGAACAGCACGCAGCAGATCACCCGCACGATGAAGATGATCGCCGTGTCGAAGCTGCGCAAGACGCAGACGAGCCTTGCGGGCGTGCGCCTGTTCGCGGACAAGAGTCAGGCCGTGCTCAACGCCCTGCTCGCCGGCGACGCGAGCTTTGAGCACCCGTATCTCACGCCCCGGCGGCACGTCGGCCGCGTGTGCTACGTGGTCTTCTGGGGCAACCGCGGGCTGTGCGGAGCGTATAACCAGCTGCTGCTGCGCCACCTCGAGGGGCTCGTGCGCGCCGAGGCGCGCCCCTGCTCCGTGATCGTGTGCGGCCGCTGGGGGCGCGACGTGCTCGCGGGCACCGACCTGCCCGTGCGGCAGATCTTCTCCGAGCTGAGCGACACGCCCACCATGGCCGAGGCGCTCGAGATCGCCGAGGCGCTCAAAAACCTCTACCGCACCGGTGAGGCGGACGAGATCCACCTCGTCTACCAGCACTTTGACTCCGTGCTGCACCAAACGCCGACGCACCGGCAGCTGCTGCCCGCCGCGCCGGAGGCCGACGCGCCCGCCGCGAACAACAACTACCTATTCGTGCCGGACGCGCAGACCGTGCTCGACAACGTGCTCGAGCTGTACCTGAACAACACGGTCTACGCCGTGATGCTCGAGGCCCGCGTGGGCGAGCACGCCGCGCGCATGACCGCGATGACCGCCGCCACGGACTCGACGGCGGAGCTCATCGAGGACCTGAATCTGGAGTTCAACCGCGCGCGTCAGGCCGCGATCACGACGGAGATCTCCGAGATCGTCGGCGGCAGCGCCGCGCTGAAAAAATCGGACAAATCGGACTAACACCGCGGCGGCAGCGCCGCGTCCCACGAAGGGAGAACGTATGGAAAACGGTATCGTCAAAAGGGTCATCGGCCCGGTGGTGGACGTGCAGTTCCCGGCCGGAAAGCTGCCGGAGATCAACAACGCCATCGAGGTGCACGCCGGTGCGCGCCGCATCGTCATGGAGGCGGTGCAGCAGCTCGGCGACAACGCGGTGCGCTGCATCTCGCTCTTTTCCACCGACGGGCTGCAGCGCGGCTGCGTCGCCGTGGACACCGGCACGAGCGTGAAAATGCCCGTCGGTGAGGCGACGCTCGGCCGCATGTTCAACGTCATCGGCGAGCCGATCGACGGCAAAGGCCCCGTCCACGCCACGGAATATCTGCCCATCCACCGCGAGGCCCCGGCCTTCACGGACATCGCCCCCGCGACCGAACTGCTCGAGACCGGCATCAAGGTCGTCGACCTGCTCGCGCCCTATGCCAAGGGCGGCAAAATTGGTCTGTTCGGCGGCGCAGGCGTCGGCAAGACCGTGCTCATCATGGAGCTGATCCGCAACATCGCCTACGAGCACGGCGGCTACTCCGTCTTTGCCGGCGTGGGCGAGCGCTCGCGCGAGGGCAACGACCTCTGGAACGAGATGAACGAATCCGGCGTCATCAGCAAGACGGCGCTCGTCTTCGGCCAGATGAACGAGCCGCCCGGCGCGCGTCTGCGTGTGCCGCTCTCGGGTCTGACGATCGCGGAAAACTTCCGCGACGAGTCCGGGCAGGATGTGCTGCTGTTCATCGACAACATCTTCCGCTTCACGCAGGCGGGCAGCGAGGTGTCGGCCCTGCTCGGGCGCATGCCCTCCGCCGTCGGCTATCAGCCCACGCTCGCCACCGAGATGGGCAAGCTGCAGGAGCGCATCACCTCCACGCGCAACGGCTCGGTCACGAGCGTGCAGGCGATCTACGTCCCCGCCGACGACCTGACCGACCCTGCCCCGGCCACGACCTTTGCCCACCTCGACGCCACGACCGTGCTCGACCGCAGCATCTCGGAGCTGGGCATCTACCCGGCCGTCGATCCGCTCGGCTCGACCTCGCGCATCCTCGAGCCGGACATTCTCGGCCGCCGGCACTATGACACCGCGCGCGCCGTGCAGCGCGTGCTGCAAAAGTATAAGGACCTGCAGGACATCATCGCCGTGCTCGGCATGGACGAGCTGAGCGTGGAGGACAAGGCCGCCGTCAACCGCGCGCGGCGCATCCAGCGCTTTTTGTCGCAGCCGTTCCACGTGGCGGAAAACTTCACGGGCATGGCCGGCAAGTACGTCCCGCTCGACGAGACCATCCGCGGCTTCGAGGCCATCCTCGGCGGCGAGTGCGACGACATTCCCGAGCAGGCATTTTTGTTCTGCGGCTCGATCGACGACGTGCTGTGCAAGCGCGACGCGCTGCAGTGAGGTGCGCCATGGCGGACACACTGCATCTGGAGATCGTCACGGCCGGCGGTGCGGCCGTGGACACGCAGGCCCAGCAGGTCACGCTCCCCCTCGCCGACGGGGAGGCCGGCATCCTGCCGGGCCACGCGCCGCTGCTCGGTGCGCTCGTGAGCGGCGTCGTGCGCTATACTTCCGGCGGCGCGGAGCACTACTGCGCCGTGAGCCCCGGCACGGTGAACGTCGCCGCCAACACCGTGACCGTGCTCGCCCGCACGGCCGAGCCCGCGCCGGACATTGACCTGCCCCGCGCCGAGGCGGCGCTGCGCCGGGCCGAGTCGGATCTGGAGGTGCGCGGCATGGAGATGAACGTCTCCACGGCCGAAGCGGCCCGCGCGCGCGCCCACGCGCGCATCCGCGCGGTAAAACTCTGGCGCGAAAACGGATAAAAACCCGGCCGGAAGCCCCCGCACTGTCCCATGCAGCGGACAGCCGCGGGGTTGCAATTTCACCTGGGATATGAGAAAATGTCTGCGTATTCGCTTACGCAGACATTTTTGCGTTCCCCGCCCGACGTGGGCATTCCCAGCGCAGGAAACGGGGGGCACGCCGGTTCGGAGCGGAGGTGGCGGTATGCAGTCAGAGCACAACGCACGCCGCCGCAGGTGCGCGCAGTCCTGGCCTCCCCTGTGTAAGGGGAGGTGGCGCGGCGCTTTGCGCCGTGACGGAGGGGTTGCAGACACCCCCACGCTTTTATCATCAAACAGGAGATGTGACCCATGGCCCAACCCACTCGCGGCCGCAATTCGCAGGCCAAAAATCATCTGATCACCATCGTGCTCGCGCTCATCATCGCGGTCCTCGCCACGTGGTTCGGCTACGGCCGCGACCACGCAGCCGCCGACCCGAGCGCCACGGCTGCGCCCGGCGTCACCGCCACGGCCATGCCCGGCGACGGGCTGACCGTGACGTATCTCGATGTCGGCCAGGGCGACTGTACGCTGCTGCAGTGCGACGGGCAGGTCATGCTCATCGACGCGGCCGAGGGCAACCAGGCCAACAAGATCACGGCCTACCTCAAGCAGCACGGCGTGACGGCCATCGACTACCTCGTCTGCACGCACGCGCACGCCGACCACTGCGGCGGCATGAAGGCCGTCATCGCGGCCTTCCCGGTGCGCACGCTCTACAGCTCCGTCACCTCGAGCAGCAACGGCGCGTTCCAGCGCGTCATGCGCGCGGCCGAAACGGCAAACCTCGCCATCACCGTGCCGAACGTGGGCGACACGTTCTCCCTCGGCAGCGCGACCGTGACCGTCCTCGGCCCGCAAAAGCACTACAGCGACGTCAATAACCAGAGCCTCATCCTGCGCGTGGACTACGGCAGCAACGCCTTCCTCTTCACCGGCGACGCCGAGTACGAGAGCGAGACGGACGTGCTCGACGCGGGCGAGGACGTCCGCTGCGACGTCATCAAGGCCGGCCACCACGGCAGCCGCACCTCCACGGGCTACCGCCTGCTGTACGAGGCGCAGCCGAAGTACGCCGTCATCAGCTGCGGCGCGGACAATGAGTACGGCCACCCGCACGACGACACGCTCAGCCGCCTGCGCGACGCGGACGTGACCGTCTACCGCACGGACCTTAACGGCACGATCGTCTGCCGCTCCGACGGGGTCGACCTCACCTTCACCACCGAGAAAGAAGGCTGATCCCCTTGCACCGCACCCTCTCGGCGGCGGGCGCGTTCTGGCTCGCCGCGTTCACGTATTTCATCTGGGGCTTCACGTTCCTCGCCTCGCGCATCGCGCAGGACTACGGCACGCTGTTCGTGCTGCTGTTCTGGCGCTTCGCGCTGGCATTCCTGCTGCTGAACCTGCTGCGCCTGACGGGACGCTTCCCCGTGCGCTTTCGCTCTCGGAAGCTCTGGCCCGTGCTGCTGGCGGGCCTGTTCGAGCCCGTGCTCTACTTCCCCTGCGAGCAGTATGGCCTCAAGCTCACGAGCACGTCGTTTTCCGGCGTCATGGTCGCGCTCATCCCGCTGTGCTCGCTCGTCTACGGGGCGATCTTCCTGCACGAAAAGGCCACGTGGCAGCAGGTCGTGTTCTCGATCCTCTCCGTCGCGGGGGTGATCGTGCTGGCCGTCTACGCCACCGGCATCGGCGCGGGCAGCTTTCTCGGCTTTCTCATCCTGCTCGGCACCGTCTTTGCCGGCGCGGGCTACATAGTGGCCAGCCGCGCCTGTTCCGGCAGCTTCACCGCCTTTGAGCGCACGTACATCACCTGCGGCATGGGCGCCGCCGCGTTCGGCGTGCTGTCCGTGCTCGAGCACCGGCACGACCTGAGCGCCGTCGTGCTGCCGATGACGCACGCGCCGTTTGCGCTGGCCATCGTGTTTTTGAGCGTCGTGGCCTCGGTGCTGTCCTACCTCGCGCTCAACCGGGCGCTGGAAGTACTGCCCGTCGCGCGCACCGCAGCGCTCATCAACTTCTCGACCGTTGTGTCCGTGCTCGCCGGGGTGCTCCTCCTGCGCGAGCCGTTCGGCTGGGTCAGCGCCGTGGCCTCGGCCGCCATCCTCGTCGGCATCTGGGGCGTGCAGCGCTTCGCTGCGCCGGCAGTGCCGGATACCGCCGAGAGCGCCGAACCGCTGTCCCCGTCGTGAGCAGGCCGGTCGTTTGCCCCACTTCCAGTCTAGTATGCTTTTGCATTACTTGTCAAGCGAGAATTGCTGATTTTGCATAATTCTAGTTTTCCACAATCTTTCCACATTTCCGCCGGTTTCCCACAGCGGCTTTCTTTCCCCCTGGCTTTCTTTGAGAGAGACAGGGTAAGATATGCTTTGCCGTGTGTTCCTGCTGCAGGGTAATACACGGTGTGGTACGGTACGGTACTGTACGGTATGGTACGGTGCCACGTGACGTACACACACCGTACCCGTGACACAAGCGCCCCGCCGCGCCGGGCATTTCCGGCCGCAAACCCGATAAATATTCATTTCAAAGGATGACCCCTATGCAATCTACCAAACAGAAGATCGAACGCGCCGCGCTGGCTGGTCTCGCCGCGGCGAGCATGGACGAACGCGAGCGCTCGACGGACATTTCCCTTGCCGAGCTGGCCGCGCTCGTGGAGACAGCCGGCGGCCAGCCCGTCGTGACGCTGCTGCAGAATAAGCCCACGCCTGACCCGCGCACCTTCCTCGGCGAGGGCAAGGTGGCGGAGCTGCGCGAACTCATCGTCGCCAACGACTGCGACCTCGCGGTGTTTGACAATGAGCTCTCCCCGTCGCAGATGCGCGTGCTGGAGGAGGAACTCGGCGTGCGCGTGCTCGACCGCTCGGGCCTGATCCTCGACATCTTCGCCCAGCGCGCCCAGACGCGCGAGGGCCAGCTGCAGGTGGAGCTGGCGCAGTACCAGTACCTTCTGCCGCGCCTGACCGGTATGTGGACGCACCTCGTGCGGCAGACGGCCTCCGGCGGCTCGTCGCCGATCGGCACGCGCGGCCCGGGCGAAACGCAGCTTGAGACCGACCGCCGCCACATCCGCCGCAAGATCCAGAAGCTGCAGGCCGAACTCGAGGACGTGCGCAAGATCCGCCGCACGCAGCGCCGCCGCCGCGAGAAAAACGCCCTGCCGGTCGTGGCCCTCGTCGGCTATACGAATGCCGGAAAATCCACGCTGCTCAACTGCCTGACGGGGTCGGACATCCCGGCCAACGACCGCCTGTTCGACACGCTCGACACCACGACCCGCCGCTGGCGCATCGACGCCGCGCAGGAGGTGCTGCTCTCGGACACGGTCGGCTTCATCCGCAAGCTGCCGACGCACCTGGTCGAGGCGTTCAAGGCCACGCTCGAGGAGCTGACGTATGCCGACGTGCTCCTGCACGTAATTGACCTCTCGAACCCCGAGTGGGAGGCGCAGGCGGAGGTCGTCGACCGGCTCATCGACCAGCTCGGCGCGGCGCAGACGCCGTGCATCCGCGTGTTCAATAAGTGCGATGCCTATCTCGGCATCCTGCCGCACGGGGAAAACATCGTGTGCATCTCGGCCCGCAGCGGTGAGGGCGCGGCGGAGCTGACCGAGTGCGTGCGCGCCATCCTCGGCCGGGCCGACCACCATGTGACGCTGCTGCTGCCGTATGCGCAGGGCGCGCTGCTCGAGACGCTGCACCGCGACTGTGCCGTGCTGCACACCGACTACCGCGACGACGGCATCGCGCTCGAGGTCATCATCCACCCGGAGCAGTGGACGCGGTTCGAGCCGTTCGTCATCGCGGGCGAGGAGGGGTAATATGGACAGCTACCGCATTCCCACGAAATCCGGCGCGTCGGAGTACGTGGACAAACGCTCGCGCTTTCTGGGCCTCGTGCGGCCGGTCGGCTCCGAGGACGAGGCGCGTACAATCATCGCCGCGTGCAAAAAGCAGTATCACGACGCGCGGCACAACTGCTGGTGCTACCTGCTGCGCGACGGCACCGAACGCTACTCCGACGACGGCGAGCCGCAGGGCACGGCCGGCATCCCGATGCTGGAGGTGTTCCGCCGCGCGGGTGTGACGAACGTTGTCTGCGTCGTCACGCGCTACTTCGGCGGCGTGCTGCTCGGCACGGGCGGCCTGCTGCGGGCGTATACCGCCGCCACGGCCGATGCCCTCGCCGACGCCGGCATCTCGGAGGTGCGCCGCTGGCTCGCCTGCGAGGTCAGCACGCCCTACGCGCTCTATGAGCTGGTGCGCGCGGCCGTCGCCGCGCTCGGCGGCGTCGTGCAGGAGACGCAGTATGCCGCCGCCGTGACGGTCTGCGCCCTGCTGCCGGAGGAAGCCGGCGAGACCTTTGCCGCGCAGGTGCGCGACCTGACCGCCGGCCGCTGCGCCGTGCGCCCCGTCGGCGAGACGGAGCGCGCCGTCCCCCTCGCCGGCGCGGGCTTGTGAGCGCGTGTGCACAGTACCTGTGCGCGCCGCACGCCGGAGTATAGGAGTATATAAGTATCGCAAAGCCCTCCCAAATCGGGAGGGCTTTCGTGCCGCTGCGCACCTTTTGCCTTCCCCCTTGCGGCGCGAATGATCGACGGTTTTGAAATATTTGAGCCGCGGGGAAGCCCGAGGGGGCAAGGCCCGCCTCGGATGAAATCCTGCATCGCGGCAGCCACGCCGCGACGGATGAGGTGCGCGTCGAACGCACACGGAATCCCAGCCAAAATATTGCATAAACATTCTGCTTGACGAATATCTATCCGCATCCATTTTCCGCGGATCTTTACCGCGCTTGCAGGCCAAAAACGATCGTGAAAAAATTGGCACTCGATTTGGAAACTTTTTTCTGCATTTTTTCAAAAAAAAAGAGGGAAATGCACGGCAATGTCGTATCAGAGTATTGCAGCCGGAAATGGCGCAAGGCGCTCCGGCCGCAACCATGGATTTTATGTGGAAACGGAGGGATCCCTGTGCCCTGCCCAAGAGAAAAACGCGAGGCCGCCGAGGCGCTGTTCATCGGCCCGCACGGCCTGCTGAGCACGCAGTCCACCGGCCGCCCGACGCCCGAGCCGCCGTGTGAGATGCGCACGTGCTTTCAGCGCGACGTCGACCGCATCACGCACTCGAAATCGTTCCGCCGCCTGAAACACAAGACGCAGGTGTTCCTGCGCCCGGAGGGCGACCATTACCGCACGCGCCTGACGCACACGCTCGAGGTCGCGCGGCTCGCGCGCACGATCGCCCGCGCGCTCGAACTCAACGAAGATCTCACTGAGGCCATCAGTCTCGGGCACGACCTCGGCCACACGCCGTTCGGCCACGCGGGAGAGCGCGCGCTCAACGCGATCTATACCGGCGTCGGCTTTCGGCACTATGAGCAGAGTCTGCGCGTCGTCGACCGCATCGAGCGCGACGGCCGCGGCCTGAACCTCTGCAACGAGACGCGCATCGGCATCCTCAACCACACGACCGGGCAGCCGCGCGGCACGCTCGAGGCCGACGTCGTGCGCCTGGCCGACCGCGTGGCCTACATCAATCACGACCTCGACGACGCCATGCGCGGCGGCATCGTGCAGCCGGAGGACGTGCCCGCCATCGTGCGCGAGCGCGTGGGCGAGCGCAACAGCGTGCGCATCAACTCCATCCTCACGGACATCATCGCCCACAGCGGCGACGGCGAGCTGCGCATGTCGCCCGATATGCGCGAGGCCGTGGACGTGTTCACGACCTTCATGTACGAGGGCGTGTACTACAACCCCATCGCCAAGGGCGAGGAGCGCAAGGTGCAGAATATCCTCGGGAGCATCTGGGAATATTATGTCAACCACATTGACGAGCTCCCGGTGGTCTATCAGTCCATCGCGGACGACGAAGGGCCGCAGCGCGCGGTGTGCGACTATGTGTCCGGCATGACCGACAGCTATGCGCTGGAGGTGTATTCGGAACTGTTCATCCCCGCCGCCTGGACCATTAAATAAGGAAGTACATACAACGGAAACCACAGAAAGAAGGTGACGCACGTGGCCTTTCCGGAATCCTTTCTGCAGGAGCTCGCCGAGCGCAACGACATTGTCGATGTTGTGAGCGGCTACGTGCGCCTGACGAAAAAGAGCGGGTCGAACCTCTTCGGGCTCTGCCCGTTTCACAGCGAAAAAACGCCGTCGTTTTCCGTCTCGCCGGATAAGCAGATCTACCACTGCTTCGGCTGCGGAAAGGGCGGCAGCGTCATCAGCTTCATCATGGAGATTGAGAACCTCTCGTTCCCGGAGGCGGTGGCGTTTCTGGCCAACCGCGCGGGCATGCAGCTGCCCGAGCAGTCGAACGACCCCGGCGCGAAAAAGCGCCAGCGCCTGCTCGCGCTCAACCGGGACGCGGCGCGCTTTTTCCACGCGCAACTCAAGACCCCGGCCGGCCAGCCGGCGCGGGACTATCTCGCCCGCCGGCAGCTCACGGCGCAGACCGTGACGCGCTTCGGCCTGGGCTTCGCGCCCGACACGTGGGACAGCCTCGTGCGCGCGATGAAGGCGCTCGGCTACTCCGAGCAGGAGCTGTTTGACGGCGGGCTCGTGCGCCACGGCCGCTCCGGCGGCGTGTACGACACGTTCCGCAACCGGCTCATGTTCCCGGTCATCGACGTGCGCGGCAACGTCATCGGCTTCTCCGGGCGCATACTCGGCGACGGAGAACCCAAGTACATGAACAGCCCGGAAACCATCGTTTTCAGCAAGAGCCACAATTTGTTTGCGCTCAATTTGGCTAAAAAGTCGAAATGCGGGTATATCATACTGGCAGAGGGCAACATCGACGTGGCGAGCCTGCATCAGGCGGGGTTTGACAGCGCGGTCGCCTCGCTCGGCACGTCGCTCACGCCGGAGCAGGCGCGGCTTCTCTCGCGCTACACGAGCGAGATCGTCATCGCCTACGACAACGACGGCGCGGGGCAAAAGGCGTCGCAGCGCGCGATCGGCATCCTCGAAAAGCTCGAGGTGCGCGTGCGCGTCCTGCAGATGCAGGGGGCGAAAGACCCCGACGAATATATCAAGGCCTTCGGCGCGGACGCATTCCGAAACCTGCTCGAACAGTCGGAAAACCACATCGACTACCGGCTCGGCGCGGTGCAGCGAAAATACGACCTCCAGGTCGACGAGCAGCGCGTGGCCTTCGTCAAGGAGGCGGCGGGCGTGGTGGCCGAGCTGCCCGGCAGCGTCGAGCGCGAGGTGTACGCCATGCGCGTCGCGGAGACGGCGGGCATGCCCGCCGCAGTCGTGACCGACGAGGTGCAGCGCCAGCGCAAGCGGCGGCTCAGCCGCGCGCGCAAGGAGCGCGAGCGCGACCTGCTGCGCCCCGCGACGGCGATGCAGCCGCCCGGGCGGAGCATCCGCTTCGACGATCCCCGTTCGGCGGCCGCCGAACAGGGCATCATTAAATTATTGTATCTCGACCCCGGCCTGTTCCGGGATCGGACGAATGTGCCGGACGCGGCGCAGTTTTCCTCGCCGGAGCTGCGGCACATTTACACCGTCCTGCTCGCCCACGGCGGCACGGGCACGGTACAGATCGCGGCGCTCTCGGGCGAGCTGAGCCCGGACGAGCTGGCCCTGCTGACCGGCATCATCCAGCAGCCGGCGGAGCTTGCCAACGGCGCGCGCGCGCTCGACGACTACATAAGCATCCTTCAGACCCAGGCCACCGCCGGCGCAGCGTCGTCGGAGGCGGACCTGCTGGCCTTTGCAAAGCAACTCAAAGAACATAAAGGGTATGGTGGTAAAGATGGAACAGAAAGAACTTAACAACCTCTCGGCTGAAGAACTCGACGCCATGGCCGACGCGCTGCTCGCAGCCGACGACGCCAAGCAGGCGGAAACCAAAGCCGCTCCCGCCGCGAACGAGCCCGCGGAGGACAAGCCTGCGACCGAAAAGCCGGAATCGGAAAAGACCACGGAAGAAAAGCTCAACGAGCTCGTGGAAAAGGGCAAAAAGGCAGGCAAGCTCTCGAGCAAGGATCTCATGGTGCTCGAGGACATGAACCTCTCGAGCGAGGAGACGGAAAAGTTCTATGACCAGCTCGAGAGCCTGAACATCGACGTGCTCAGCGACGACGCGCTGCCCCCGGTGGACGAGGACGCGCTGCCCGAGCTCGAGGAGCTCCAGGAGATCGAGGAAGTCACCGAGGAAGAGATGAATGAGACCGAGGCCATGGCCGACACGTTCTCGACCGACGACCCGGTGCGCATGTACCTCAAGGAGATCGGCAAAGTGCCGCTGCTCACCCCGGAGGAGGAGCAGGAGCTGGCCAAGCGCATGGCCGAGGGCGACGCGGAGGCCAAGCACCGCATGGAGGAGGCAAACCTCCGTCTGGTCGTGTCGATCGCCAAGCGCTATGTCGGCCGCGGCATGCTGTTTCTCGACCTCATCCAGGAAGGCAACCTCGGCCTGATCAAGGCCGTCGAAAAGTTTGACTACACGAAGGGCTACAAGTTCTCCACCTACGCCACGTGGTGGATCCGGCAGGCCATCACCCGCGCCATCGCCGACCAGGCGCGCACCATCCGCATCCCCGTGCACATGGTCGAGACGATCAACAAGGTCATCCGCGTCTCCCGTCAGCTCCTGCAGGAGCTCGGCCACGACCCGAGCGCCGAGGAGATCGCGGCGGAGATGAACATGCCGGTCGACAAGGTGCGCGACATTCTCAAGATCGCGCAGGAGCCGGTCTCGCTCGAGACGCCGATCGGCGAGGAGGAAGACTCCCACCTCGGCGACTTTATCCCCGACGAGGACGCCTCCGAGCCGAGCGAGGCAGCGAGCTTCTCGCTGCTCAAGGAGCAGCTCATGGAGGTGCTCGACACGCTCACCCCGCGCGAGAAGAAGGTGCTCGAGCTGCGCTTCGGCATCGTCGACGGCCGCACCCGCACGCTCGAGGAGGTCGGCAAGGAGTTCAACGTCACGCGCGAGCGCATCCGCCAGATCGAGGCGAAGGCCCTGCGCAAGCTCCGCCACCCCAGCCGCAGCAAGAAGCTGCGCGATTTCCTGAACTGAGTCCGGATAGGACAGCGCCCTCCGGGCGCGGCGGGTCAGCCCGCCGCGCCCGGATTTTTTCTGTGCGTCCAGACCTTCCTGCAGAGAAAGCGATCCGGCCTGCCCAAAAATCTCAGCGCCGCCGACGGTGCGTTGATGCCGTCCCGCGCCCGGTTTTGCCGCCGCAAAACCGCCCATTTCCCCGCCCCGAAACGGCCGGAAAAATAATTATGAACAATCTATCAATAATATAGGAAAAGGCCTTGACTTTCCGACCGGCCGGGTGTAAATTAGCACTCGAAGGTCAGGAGTGCCAACAGTCGGCAGCTCCGAGTGCCAGCGGAGGAGATCATGGACATCAGCAGCCGCAAAAAGAAAATACTTGCCGCGGTCATCGAGGAATACATCCGCACGGCGGAGCCGGTCGGCTCAAAGGCCATCGCCGCGAGCGCGGACCTCGGCTGTTCCTCGGCCACGATCCGCAACGAGCTGGCGGAGCTGGTCGCCATGGGCTATCTCGAGCAGCCGCACACGTCGGCGGGCCGCGTGCCTACCCCGCTCGGCTACCGGATGTACGTCAACGAGCTCATGGAGCACAAGGACCTCACCGCCGAAGAGACGCAGGCCATCACGCAGAGCCTGACGGGCCGCCACCAGCGCGGCGAGCTCATGACGGACGCGAGCCGTCTCGCCTCGCAGCTGACGAACTACCCCGCCGTGACGCTCACGACGAGCGCCGGCGTGACGATCCGCCGCTTCGACCTCATTTATCTCGACGCGAACAGCTTCATCATCGTGCTGCTCCTGAGCGACGACACGGTGAAAAACAAGCTCGTGCACCTGCCGGTCTCGGCCGAGCAGAGCATGATGCAGAAGCTGGCCACCGTCTTCAACGCCCACTTCACGGGCATCCACGAGAGCGACATCACCCCGGTGCTGATCCGCTCGGCGGAGCGCGCCGCGCAGGACAACCTCGGCATCACGGCCGTGATCGCGGCCTTCGCCATCGAGGTGCTCACGGGCGCGGGCGCCGCGCAGACGTACCTCGTCGGCGAGTCGCAGCTGCTGCACCAGCCGGAGTTCCGCGACCCTGACAAGGCGCACCGCCTCATGAGCTACCTGTCCGACGGCAGCAACCTGCTCGACATCCCGATGGAGCAGCTCGGCGGCGACAATGAGGTGCGCGTGCTCATCGGACCGGAAAATGTGGCCGAGGAGCTGCGCGACAGCAGCGTCGTGCTCGCAACGTATGACGCGGGCGAAAATATGCGCGGTCTGATCGGTGTGGTCGGCCCGACGCGCATGGACTATTCCAAGGTCGCCGCGAAGCTCAGCTTCATTGCGGCCGGCCTTTCCAAGCTGCTCGGCGGCGGCACGCTTCCGCCCCCCGGGCTGGACAACAAGCTGATCATTAAGGGAGACGATACAGATGAGCACGAAAACGAACGACCCGAAGCAGACGGCGCCGGAAACGGCTCCGGCCGCTGAAGACGTAAAGACCGACACGGCCGCCAAGACCGAAGAGACCGAAGAGACCGAAGAGGCCCCGGTCGAGAAGGCTGAAAAGAAGGCCGACAAGAAGGAAGCCAAAAAAGAAAAAGAACCCAAAGAAAAGAAAGAGACGAAAAAAGAGATCGAAGCCGATCTCGCGGCGGAGAAAGACAAGTACCTCCGCCTGCTCGCCGAATATGACAACTACCGCCGCCGCAGCACCCGCGAGCGCGAAGCGATCTACGCGGACGTCCGCTGCGACACGCTCAAAAAGTTCCTGCCGGTGTACGACAGTCTGTCCCGCGCTCTGGCGCAGACCCCGGCAGACGATCCCGCCCGCAAGGGCCTTGAGGGGATCATGAACCAGTACAACACCGCGCTCAATCAGCTCGGTGTGACAGCGATCGAAGCCGTCGGCCAACCATTTGACGCCAACCGCCACAACGCCGTCATGCACATCGAGGATGATGCTTACGGCGAGGGCGTTGTCGTGGAGGAGTTTGAAAAGGGCTTTTGCATCGGCGACCGCGTGCTGCGGTATTCCGTCGTGAAAGTCGCAAACTGATCCCATATAAATTCGTATACACAATCTGCTTTCAATACAGGAGGAAATCATTATGAGTAAAATTATCGGTATCGACCTTGGCACTACCAATAGCTGCGTCTCCGTCATGGAGGGCGGCGAAGCGACCGTTATCCCCAACGCGGAAGGTCATCGCACCACCCCGTCCGTCGTCGCGTTCTCCAAGACCGGCGAGCGTATGGTCGGCCAGGTGGCAAAGCGTCAGGCCGTCACGAACCCGGATCGCACGATCAGCTCGATCAAGCGCGAGATGGGCTCGGATTATAAAGTCGAGATCGACGGCAAGAAGTACACCCCGCAGGAGATCAGCGCCATGATCCTGCAGAAGCTGAAGGCCGATGCGGAAGCCTATCTCGGCGAGCCCGTGACCGAAGCCGTCATCACCGTGCCGGCCTACTTCACCGACGCGCAGCGCCAGGCGACGAAGGACGCCGGCAAGATCGCCGGCCTCGACGTCAAGCGTATCATCAACGAGCCGACGGCGGCCGCGCTGGCCTACGGCCTCGATAAGGAGACCGACCAGAAGATCATGGTCTACGACCTCGGCGGCGGCACGTTCGACGTCTCCGTGCTGGAGATCGGCGACGGCGTCATCGAAGTGCTGGCCACGGCCGGCAACAACCGCCTCGGCGGCGATGACTTTGACCAGTGCATCACCAACTACCTCGTGCAGGAGTTCAAGAAGAGCGAAGGCATCGACCTCTCGGGCGACCGCGTGGCCATGCAGCGCCTGAAGGAAGCTGCCGAGAAGGCGAAGATCGAGCTGTCCGGCGTGACGAGCACGAACATCAACCTGCCGTACATCACGGCGGACGCGACCGGTCCGAAGCACCTGGACGTGACGCTCACGCGCGCCAAGTTCAATGAGCTGACCGCCCACCTCGTCGAAAAGACCGCAGGCCCGGTGCGCCAGGCCATGAGCGACGCCGGCATCAGTGCGTCCGACCTGACGAAGGTCCTGCTCGTCGGCGGCTCGAGCCGTGTCCCGGCCGTGCAGGAAATGGTCAAGAAGCTCACCGGCAAGGAAGGCTTCAAGGGCATCAACCCCGATGAGTGCGTGGCTGACGGCGCTGCCATCCAGGGCGGCGTGCTCGGCGGCGACGTCGCGGGCGTGGTCCTGCTCGACGTGACCCCGCTGTCCCTCGGCATCGAGACCCTCGGCGGCGTGTTCACGAAGCTCATCGAGCGCAACACCACCATCCCGACCAAGAAGAGCCAGGTGTTCTCCACCGCGGCCGACAACCAGACCTCCGTTGAGGTCAACGTCCTGCAGGGCGAGCGTGAGATGGCCGCTTACAACAAGAGCCTCGGCCGCTTCCAGCTCGACGGCATCGCTCCGGCCCGCCGCGGCGTGCCGCAGATCGAGGTCACGTTCGACATCGACGCCAACGGCATCGTGAACGTCTCCGCCAAGGACCTCGGCACCGGCAAGGAGCAGCACATCACCATCACCTCCTCGACCAACATGTCCAAGGAGGACGTGGAGAAGGCCGTCCGTGAGGCGGAGCAGTACGCCGCCGAGGACGCCAAGCGCAAGGAAGAGATCGACACCCGCAACCAGGGCGACCAGATGGTCTACCAGACCGAGCGCACGCTCGAGGAGCTGGGCGACAAGGTCGACGCGGCCGAGAAGGCCGAGGTCGAGAGCAAGCTCAACGAGCTCAAGGAGACCCTCAAGGGCAGCGACACCGCAGCCATCAAGGCCGCGACCGAGGCGCTGACGCAGGTGTTCTACAAGCTCAGCGAGAAGATGTACCAGCAGGCCAACCCGCAGGGCGGCCAGCCGGGCGCAAACCCGGGCTGTGACCCGAACTGCCAGAGCGACGACTGCTCCAAGGGCGGCGACGGCCAGCAGTACTACGACGCGGACTACACCGTCGTCGACGACGACAAGAAGTAAACACCCCGCCCCCGTCACGGGCAAAGCAAAGCGGGCGCGCCGAACAAGCGCGCCCGCATTTGGAGCTTTTCCGCCCCCTAAGGGGGCGTCTATTTCACATCAGTTGAGGTTCATGTATGGCTGAAAAACGAGATTATTATGAAGTGCTCGGTGTCGAAAAGGGTGCATCCGAGGACGAGATCAAAAAAGCCTACCGCAAGCTGGCCAAGGCCAACCACCCGGACCTGCATCCGGGCGATAAGGAATGCGAGGAGCGCTTCAAGGAGATCAACGAGGCCTACGAGGTGCTGTCCGATCCCGACAAGCGCGCGAAGTATGACCAGTTCGGCCATGCGGCGTTCGACCCGTCCGTCGGCGGCCCCGGCGGCGCCGGTTTCGGCGGCTTCGGCGGCTTTGGCGACATTTTCGGCGGCGGCTTCGGGGATATCTTCGGCGATATCTTCGGCGGCGGCTTCGGCGGCGGGCAGACCCAGCGCAGCGGCCCGCGCCGGGGCGAAAACCTGCGCGTGCGCCTGAACATCACCTTTGAAGAGGCGGCGTTCGGCTGCGAGAAGGAGATCAACGTCGGCCGCGTCGAGCAGTGCCCGGACTGCAAGGGCACCGGCTGCGCCCCCGGCACGACGCCGGAGGTCTGCCCGGACTGCAAGGGCACCGGCAGCGTGCGCACCACGCAGCGCACCCCGTTCGGCGTGGTGCAGACCAGCGGCGCGTGCAAGAAGTGCGGCGGCCGCGGCAAGATCATCCACCAGCCGTGTCCGCGCTGCGGCGGCCGCGGCGCCGTGCGCAAGAATCAGACCATCAAGGTCAAGATCCCGGCCGGCATCGACGACGGGCAGACGCTGAATCTGCGCGGCAAGGGCAACGCCGGGCTGGACGGCGGGCCGGCAGGCGACCTGCTCATCACGGTCTTTGTCAAGCCGCACCCGCTCTTCGAGCGCGACGGCAACTCCGTGCTCATGGAGATGCCGGTGTCGTTCGCGCAGGCCGCGCTCGGCGCTGAGATCGAGGTGCCGACCATCGACGGCCGCGTCAAACTCACCATCCCCGAGGGGACGCAGCCGGGCAGTGTGTTCCGTCTGCGCGGTAAGGGCATCCCGTACCTGCAGAGCAAGGGCGGCGGCCGCGGCGACCAGTTCGTCACGATCACGGTCACCGTGCCGAAGAACATGACATCCGAGCAGAAGGAGCGCCTGCGCGCCTATGCCGACGCGATGAACGAATCGGTCAGCGAGGGACGCAGCGGCATCTTCGGCAGCAAGAAAAAACGCTGAGTAAATAACATAGAAAGCCGGCCGCAGTGTGCACTGCGGCCGGCTTTTTGCGCACCACTGGGGCAATGCGGCAGGCAAATACGGGCTTTGCGCGCCGCGGGATTTCTGCTATAATGGGCGCAGACTTTTTTTCGGGAGGTGCAGCCATGGACACGCACAGACTTTCCCAGACGGTGCAGCCGCTGCTCGGCTGGTTTCAGACGCACGCGCGCGCGCTGCCCTGGCGCGCCGACCGCGAACCGTACCACGTGTGGCTCTCGGAGATCATGCTGCAGCAGACGCGCGTCGAGGCCGTGCGCGGGTACTACGCGCGCTTTCTCGCGGCCGCGCCGGACGTGTTCGCGCTCGCGGCGCTGCCGGAAGCGCAGCTACTCAAGCTCTGGGAGGGGCTGGGGTACTATAACCGCGCGCGCAAGGCGCAGGCCTGCGCGCAGGAGATCGCGGCGCGCGGCGGCGTCTGGCCCGACACGGTGGAGGGTCTGCTGGCCCTGCCGGGCATCGGCCCGTACACGGCCGGGGCGATCGCCTCGATCTGCTTTGAGCGGTCGGCCGCCGCCGTGGACGGCAATGTGCTGCGCGTGTGCGCGCGCGTGCTCGACGACGCGACGCCCATCGACTCCACCGCGCACAAGGCCGCGCTCACCGCGGCGCTGAGCGCGTGCTACCCCGCCGGGCACTGCGGCGACTTCACGCAGGCGCTCATGGAGCTCGGCGCGACCGTCTGCGGCCCGAACCGCGCGCCGCAGTGCGAGGTCTGCCCCATCGCAGCGCTGTGTCTCGCCCGTGCGCACGGCACGGCGGCTGCCCTGCCGGTCAAGGCGCCGAAGCGCGCCAAGCGCGCCGAGGACTACACCGTGTTCTGCCTGCGCTGCGGCGACCGGCTCGCCGTCGAGCGGCGGCCGGAGCACGGCCTGCTCGCCGGGCTCTGGGAGCTGCCGAACACGCCGGGCCTGCTCGACGAGCGGCAAGCGGGCGAATACGCCAGCGGGCAGGGCCTCGGCGATGTGCGGCTGCGCAGCGCGCGCAACGGCAGGCACATCTTCACACACATCGTCTGGACGATGCGCTGCTACACGCTCGAGTGCTCGGCCATGCCGCCGCGCTACCGTTGGGCCACGCCGGACGAGCTGCGCGAGGAGATCTCGCTGCCGACGGCGTTCCGGCAGTTTGTGGACGCAGAATAACAAAAAGCCGCCCCTGTCATGTTCGACAGGGGCGGCTTTGCATTTGCTCGCCGCTCAGCGCCAGAAGTCGTCGTTCCGGTCGCGGTACTGCGGCGGCAGGGGGTACTGCATGCGGCGGAAATAGTCAAACACCGTCTCGCGCGTGACGCGGCGGTCGTCGCGTGACGAGCGGTTCACGCGCCGGATGCCGAACACGTACAGCGCGATCAGATACGCATAAAACAGCAGCGTGAAGCGGCTGTCGCCCTCCTGCGCGAAGGCCAGAAAGTCGTAGCACCCGTGCAGCAGTATCGGCACGACGACGCTCAGCGCAAGGTAGGCCTTCCGGTCCTCATCGCGCCCCCAGTAGTCGGAGAGCTTGGCATAGCCGTAGAAATAACCCATAAACACGCCGAAGATCGCGTGGCCGGGCACGGCCGTGACCGCGCGCACGAGGCCGGTGGCGAAGCCATAGCTGTAGACATACTTCACGTTCTCGAACGCGGCGAAACCGAGCGCGACCATGACGGCGTAGACAATGGCGTCAAACTGATAGTCGAACGCCGGGCTGCGCCACGTCGTGCGCAGGAAGAGGAACTTGCACGTCTCCTCCGTCAGGCCCGCGACGACGAACGCCTCGAGAAAATAGCCAAGGTAGACATTGCGCACGTTCAGCCGCTCGATGACGGCGCTGAGGATGAGCTCGACCACGATGGCCGGCAGGCACGAGAGCGCGCCGTAGCCCAGGAGCTTAGCGAGCAGGGCCGGCGGCTCTTTGTCCGTGCGGTCCTTTCGGTAGATATACACCACCAGCACGACGGCCGGCAGCAGCGCAATGAACATCAAAGGATCGATCATGGGGAAAACCTCCGATCAGGAATATGCGGGAGCAGGATTCTACATTGCCGTTCGTCAATGCCTCCCCTGTGTAAGGGGAGGTGGCAAAATCGAAGATTTTTGACGGAGGGGTTGTAAATACAAAGTCTGTGCAAGGCCGGATTTATCAATCCCTCAGTCAGTCTGACGGCTGCCAGCTCCCTTTGCACAAGGGAGTCAAGGGGCACAATACCAGCGAAAAAAGCACCCACGCGCCGGTCAGAACAGCAGCCAGATCAGCAGCGGGATCGTCACGGCGGACAGGATCGTATTGAGAAAAATGCACTTGGACGCGAACGCATCCGACCGGTCATACTGCAGGCACAGCGCCGTGACGACCATGGCCGACGGGCACGCCGCGAGCAGCACCGGAATGCCGAGCAGCGCGCCGCTGACAAACGGCCGCAGCACCAACCACGTCAACAGTGGGCACACGAGCAGCCGCACCGCCGACACCACGTAGACCCGCCAGTCGGCGAGCGCGGCGCGCACGGAGATCGCGCCGAGCGACGTGCCGATGATGAGCATCGACAGCGGGATCGTCGCGCCCGCGAGCGTGGAGATCGTGTCGGCAATGACGGCGGGCACATGGATGCGCGAGAGCAGCAGCACGACCGACAGCAGCGTCGCAATGACGGGCATATTGAGCACCTTGCGCCAGTCGAAGCGCGCGCCCGCGCCGCCAGAGAGCTGCGCCGCGCCGATGGAATAGAGCGCGAGGTTGAACGGGATGTTCGCCAGTGAGGAGAAAAAGACCATCTCGTCGCCAAAGATCGCAGCGACGACCGGCAGGCCCACAAAGCCCACGTTGCCAAACGCCGTCACGAGCCGCGTCGCGCCCACGTCCTCGCCGCGCGTGCGCAGCAGCCGCGGCAGAAACCACGCTGCGGCGATCTGCAAAACGGTCGCAGCCGTCAGCACGAGGACGTAATCGACAATGTCGCGGCCGGTGAAATCCGGCACGCTCAGCACGGAATTGAGGATCGTCGCCGTGAGCAGGACGTTCATCACCAGCGGCGTCACGCGCTTATTAAACTCCGGCCCTGTGATGCCGATGCGCGCACAAAGGTAGCCAAGCAGCATGATGAGCACCAGCATGGCCATCTTGGCAAAAACAACGGACAGATTCATGTTTCGTTTTCTCTTTCTCTTCTCGAATTCTCTCGCCGGGCGGCGCATGGTGCTACCGACCCAGTGTAGAATAGTATAAGCGCGGCATTGCACCTTGTAAAGAAGCAATTTTCCGATTTCTTATCGCGCCAATTTTCGCCGATTTTCGAAAGTGCGGTGCGTGGTACTTGCCAAATGCCGCCCGGCCTGTTACACTGACAGAAAAGGGGGTGTGCGCATGAAGAAAACCGTCATCACCGTTATCCGCATCATCGTCATCGTCGCCATTCTGGGTCTGCTGACCTACGGCGGCTTCGTGGGGATGAACCGCGTGTCCGGCACTGGGGACTACACCATCGACCAGTACGCCGCGACCGACGACGGCGGTCTGCTGACCGTGACGAAGGGCGGCACGGCGCTGCACGTCAAGTGCTCGGCCGACCAGCTCGCCGTCGTTGAGACGCAGCCGGACGGCACGTTCCACCTGTCGTTCTCCTACAGCCAGATCACGAACAAAGGCACGCTCAAAGACATCACGCCCGCCGGGTAACAACCGGCCGGGCGCGATCCTTAACAATTCTGAATTTTACGCGCACGCTTGCAAAATGCCCGCCGGAGCGCGTATAGTAAAGGCAGTAATTAACAGATTTTCGGAAACCGAATGGTTTCCCGGAGGTGACTTCGTATGCAGACAACCGACCCCCGCCGCACCCCGCGGCCCGACAGCGAGGAGCGCACGCCGAAGCCGGACGCGGCCGACCGGCCGCGCCCGGCCAGACGCCGCGCGCCGCAGCGCCGCGGACCGAGCCAGTCGACGCTGGTGTTCGCGGCCGTGCTGATCGTGATCGTGCTGGTGGCCGTGCTGGTGCTCGTGCTCGTGAGCCAGCATGACCGCGCGCCCAAAAACGATCCCGCCGCGCAGGCCACGCCCACCGCGCAGGTCACGGAGCAGGACACCGTGCTCGCGGAGGCGAAGCACCTCGCCGCGCAGTATGACTATGACAAGGCCATCGCCGCCGTGACGGGCTTTGCCGGGTGGGAGAGCGTGCCGGAGCTGCAGCAGGCCAAGGCCGATTTTGAGGCGCAGAAGGCGCAGGCCGTGCGCTACGCCGACCCCACGACCATTCCGCACATCTTTTTCCACACGCTCATCGCGGACACTGCCCGCGCCTTTGACGGCGACCCCGAGCAGGGCGGCTACAACCAGTTCATGGCCACGATCAAGGAGTTCAACGCCGTGCTGCAGAGCCTGTACGAGCGGGGCTTCGTGCTCGTGGACATCCACGACGTCGCCAGGCCGCAGCAGCAGGCCGACGGCTCGACGAAATACGTTGCGGGCGACATCTACCTCCCCGCCGGGAAAAAGCCCATCGTCCTATCGCAGGACGACGTGTGCTACTACGAATATATGACCGACAGCGACAGCGACGGCAAGCCCGACAAAGGCGGCGACGGCTTTGCCTCGCGCCTGCTGGTGAAAGACGGCAAGCTCACGTGCGAATACGTGGACGCCGACGGCCAGACGCTCTACGGCAGCTACGACCTCGTGCCGCTGCTGGATGATTTCCTGGACCAGCACCCGGACTTTTCCTATCGCGGCGCGCGCGCGACCATCGCCGTGACCGGGTATCAGGGCGCGTTCGGCTACCGCATCAGCAATGATTATAAGGAAAAGCTCGGCGACGAGGCCTTTGCGCAGGCGTGCACAGACGCGCGCGCCGTGGCCGACGCCCTGCGCGCCGAGGGCTACACGATCGCCAGCCATAGCTACGGCCACCTGACCTACGGCGACATTTCGCCCGAGCGTCTGGCCAGCGACGCGCAGAAGTGGAACGACCAGATCGCGGCCGTCATCGGCGAGACCGACGTGTTGCTCTACCCCTTCGGCAGCGACATTGCCGGCGTGGAGGCCTACAAGGGCGCGAAGTTTGACACGCTCTACGGCCTGGGCTTCCGCTATTTCTGCAACGTGGACTCGGCCGAGCACTGGGTGCAGATCCACGACGGGTATGTCCGTCAGGGCCGGCGCAACATCGACGGCTACCGGATGTATTACCAGTCGAATCTGCTCGACGACCTGTTCGATACCAAGACCGTCTGGGACGATGCCCGCCCGACGCCCGTGCCGAAGATCTGACCGGCAGCGCCACAAACTCCAGCCCAAACACGACAAAATCCCCTGACCAAACGGTCAGGGGATTTTGCTTGGGATGGGAAAAATAAAGGGGGGAATTTATCGACCAATCAGTCCTTGCGCTCGTCGCCCCAGAAGAACAGGGCCACGGTGCCCGGGCCGGTATGGCTGCCGATGGTGGTGCCGACGCTGTAGATCTCGACCTTCCCGTTGAGCTTCGGGAACTTCTTTTCGATCTCGTCGGCCACGGCGCGCGCGTCGTCATAGCACGCCGACTGCGAGATGTAGCACTTGCCGGAGTAGTCGAGGCCGCCCTGCGCGTGCTCTTCCATGCGGGCGACGATCTCTTTCATGACGCGCTTCTTGCCGCGGATCTTGGAGCGCGGGATGAGCCGGCCGAGGTTATCCATGTTCAGCAGCGGGCAGATATCCAGCAGGCCGCCGAACACGCCGGCCACCTTCGAGATGCGGCCGCCCTTGACATAGAACGTCAGGTCCGTGGAGAAGAACCAGTGGTGCAGCTCCAGCTTGTGCGCCTCGGCCCAGTCGCGCACGTCGTCGATGGACATGCCCTCGTCGCGCAGGTCCGCCAGGCGGTCCATCAGCAGGCCGTAGCCCGAGGACGCGCCGAGCGAGTCAACGATGTAGATCTTCCGGTCGGGATAGCGCTCGCGGACGATGCGCGCGGCGTTTTCCGCCGAGTTCGACACGCCGGACAGGCCCGAGGACAGGCAGACGTGCAGAATGTCCTTGCCCTGCTCGAGAAACGGGGTGAAATAGTCCACGAACTCCGAGATATTCACCTGCGAGGTGCGCGTCTCGGCGCCGTTTGCCATGGCGGCGTAAAACTTGTCAAACGGCATCGACTCGCCCAGATCGTCCGGGTAATCCACGCCGTCGAGCGCATAGTGGAAGCAGATATACGAAATGTCACGCTGCTGGAAATGCTCCTTGGTCAGGTCGGCAGTGGAGCAGCAGCTCAGTACGAAATCGGCCATTTTGTCGGTCTCCTTTGCATCCTTCGATTTGCCCGTCGGGCGGGCAGGTGTGATTCCTTCTCAACATGAATATGGTGGTATCATACCTGCCGTGCCGGCATTGCGCAACCTACAAAATGGAACCGGGGCGTAGAACACGGCCCTGCCCTGCTCTACGCCCCGAAAGACGCACTCTACAAATCATAGAATGTCTGCAATATCAATGCTTTGCGCGGATATTGAAACTGAAATACACGACGGCCTCCGCCGGGATAAGGATGAGGAAAAGCTGCCAGAAATTCATCCCGAAGCGCAGCAGCACGAGGTAGCCCACGGCGAACACGCTCGCCACAAGGCCGAGCACGACATAAAGGTTTCCCCGTCCGTTAAAAAACACGCTGTTGAGCACAAGATACGTAATGAGCGCCGCCGGCACGAAGCAGGGAAACACGACCCACTCCACCTTGCCCAGCCACAGCCACAGCACCACAAACACCAGCACCGCCAGCGTGACGATGCCCGTGAGAGCGACCTGAATGATGGAGGCGTGGCTGCGGTCGCGCACGTCGGCGGGATCGGGTGCCGGCTGCCAGGCATCGTGCTCGTCGAGCAGATAATCGACCGTGACGCCGAAGATCTCGCTCATGCGCTTGAGCACGGCCGCGTCGGGAATGGCCTCGCCGCGCTCCCACTTGGAGATCGACTTGTCCGAATAATTCAGTTGTTCGCCGAGCTCGGCCTGCGTCATGCCCGCGGCCGTGCGCAGGCGGATCAGGTTGCTGGCGAAGATGAGTTTCAGTTCATCCATGACGGCGACCTCACGATGGTTTTATCCTGTCTATTTTACGCACTTGCGCGCGCGTTGTCAACCGTCACGTGCGCCAGACGATCTCCTCGGCCGTGCGCGCGGCGGTCTGCTCGTCGGTGAGCAGGCGCACGAGCTCGAGCGCAAACGCCATCGCTGCGCCGAGGGCGCGGCCGGTCGTGATCGGCCCGTCGGTAACGACGTCGGCATCGACCATGTGCGCGCCGGTGCACCGGTTCTCAAAACCGGGGTAGCACGTGGCGCGCCGTCCGGCGAGCAGGCCGTACTGCGCGAGCACGCTCGGCGCGGCGCAGATGGCGGCCGCACGGCCGCCGTGCTCGAGCGTGCGGCGCACGAGCGCCTCCACGGCCGGGCTCTTGGCCAGATTCGTCGTGCCCGGCATGCCGCCCGGGAGCACGACAAGCTCCGGCGGCGCTGCCAGCAGCTCCGGCAGCGTGCGGTCGCACGTGATGGGCACGCCGTGCGCGCCGACGACGGTGTGTGCGTCCTGAATGGACACCGTGTATGCCTCGAGGCCGGCGCGGCGGAGGATGTCGAGCGTGACGAGACCCTCGCACTCCTCAAACCCCTCGGCAAACAGCAGATAGCATTTTGACATGATGATGTTCCCCTTTCCTTCAAACAGCCGCTTACATAAGCGGCGCGACAAGCTTCAGCAGCGCGGCCGCGACGCGCGTGTGCAGCGGGATGCGCGCGAGGTCGCCGTGCGTGACGATCTGCGACTGGGCGCGTGTGGCGTCAAAATCCGCCACGATGTCCTTGATACACGGGCAGTCATAGAGATACACCGCGTCCTCAAAGTGCAGGTACAGACTGCGGTAATCGAGGTTGATCGTGCCGACGACGGCCTTGCGGTCGTCGCTGACGAACACCTTCGCGTGCACGAAGCCGGGCGTATACTCATAGATCTTCACCCCGGCGTCGAGCAGCTCGCGGTAGTGTCCCTTGGCGAGGGCGAAGGCGAACTTCTTGTCCGGCACGTGCGGCAAAATGAGCTCCACGTCCACGCCGCGCTTGGCCGCGAACGTGAGCGCCATGACCATCGTCTCGTCGAGGATGAGGTACGGCGTGAAGATGCGCACATAACGCTCGGCGTGGTTGAGGATGTCGAGATACACGCACTCGCCCACGCGCTCGTCGTCGAGCGGGCTGTCGGCATACGGCAGGACGTAGCCGCCCGCGCCCGGCAGCGGGCGCAGGGGCACATTGAGATAGCGGCCATAGGAATCGGTGTCCGGCTCGCGCTCGTCCATGCCCCACATCTGCAGGAACATGAGCGTGAGCGAGCGCACGGCCTCGCCCTCGAGACGCACGGCCGTGTCCTTCCACACGCCGTAGACGCTCACGAGATTGGCATATTCATCGGCGAGGTTCACGCCGCCGGTGAAGCCGACGCGCCCGTCGATGACGGCGATCTTGCGGTGGTCGCGGTTGTTGTAATACGTGCTCACGAGCGGGCGCAGCGGCGCGAACATCTTGCAGCGGATGCCGAGCGCCTCCATGCGCTTGGGGTAGCCGTAGGGCAGGCGGTAGAACGTGCACGTGCCGTCATAGAGTACGCGCACCTCGACGCCGGCGCGCACCCGCTCCTCCAGGATCTTCAGGATGCGGCCCCAGACGTCGCCCTCCTCGATGATGAAATATTCAAGGAAAATGAAGTGCTCGGCCGACTGCAGCGCCTCGATGAGCGCGCCGATCTTGTCCTGCCCCATGGGGTAGTAGGTGACGGCAGTGTTTTCATACACGGGGTAGTCGCCGGAGCGCAGCGTGTACTCGGCGAGGTTGTGCACCTCGGGCAGCTCGGTGCGCAGGCGGGCCATGAGCTCGGTCTGGCGCGGGACGTACTGCACGGTGCTCAGGATGCTCTCCTGCACGCGGCGGTTGGCGTAGCGGTGGCCGATATCGAGCTGCACGAACAGGTACAGCAGCACGCCGAACGCGGGCAGCGCCATGACGAGGATGATCCAGGTGATCTTCGTCGTCGCGCTGCCGGACTTGTTGACGAGGTAGATGATGACCGCGACGCTCATCACGCGCAAAACGATCGTCAGCGCGGGGTAGTAGCGGCCGAGATAGTGCGCGCCGAGCACCATGATGGCGATCTGCAGCACGAGCAGCAGCGTGATGACCATCGTGCGGCCAAACACAATGTCGAGCAGTCGGCGCTTGCCGCGGTGCAGCAGGCGGATCTCATTGTCGTCCTCAAACCAGTCTTTGTGCACGCGCGCACCTCCTTTCGTGTTGTTATCTTTCTATCATATCCGAAATCCCGGAAACGGTCAAGGGACATTCCAGTCGATTTTCCTGCGGCGCGCCGCGGCGGGAAAACAACAGCGGCGTCACGGAAACAGCTCCGTGACGCCGCCGCGTCGGTGCGCGCACTTAACGCTTGCGCTTGTTTTTCTGATACAGGGCCCACAGGCCGTTGAGCAGCAGGTTCTTGTCGTATGTGATCTCGCGCCGGCAGTGCGGGATGATGCAGCCGCCGAGGCCGCCGGTCGCAATGACGGCGGCGGGCTCGCCGAGCTCGGCCTCCATGCGCTCGATCATGCCGTCGAGCATGGCCGCCGTGCCGTAGACGCTGCCGGAGCGCATGGCCTCGACCGTGTCGGTGCTGATGCACTTTTTCGGCGCGTCGAGCGAGATGTGCGGCAGCTGCGACGTGCCGTTTGCAAGCGCCTCGAGCGAGATGCCCACGCCGGGGATGATCGCCCCGCCGAGCACGCGCGCCTCGCGGTCGATGACGGTCATGGTCGTGGCCGTGCCCATGTCGATGATGATCAGCGGCGGGTCGTGGATGGCCAGCGCGGCGGCCGCGCCGACGACGAGGTCGCTGCCCATGGTGGCGGGATTGTCGAGCGCGATGTTCAGCCCCGTTTTCATGCCGGGGCCGACGACGAGCGGGCGGATGCCCGTGATCATGCGCACGGCGGCGATGAGCGCGCCGTTGATCGGCGGCACGACGGACGACAAAATCGCGCCGTCGATGTTCTCCGGCGCGATGCCGGAAAACTCGATCACCTGCCGCAGCGAGATGGCGTACTCGTGCGCGGTCTTGTCGCGGTCCGTCTCCAGACGGGCAATGTTGCGGATGCCGGACTCGTCGAGAAAACCGATCACAATATTCGTATTGCCAACGTCCAGAGCCAGCAGCATATCAGTCCACCGGGCCTTTCCTGCCGGCCGCGATCAGCCGGGTGATGGTCGGGCTCAGGACGAGGTTCACGCCCAGCTCGAGCAGGAAGTTCACGCCCACGTGGGTCGTGACGATATAGGTCGCGACAGCCGTGCCGCCGGCCCATGCCTGCAGCTGCGGCTGATAAAACAGCACCATGGCGAGCACGAACAGCCCGGTGTTGACGACCGGGGCGGCCGCGGCCGCGACGATGACGCCCGCGAGCGCGTGCTTTTTGCCGATGGCGCGATAGAGCGCACCGGCGACAAGGCCGGCCGCCGTGCCCTTGATGAGGCAGACGAGCACGGTCATGACCGGGCGCGCGGAAAACATGATGTAGCCGCCCTGATCGACACCGGTGACGACGGCGATCGTGACGACGACGCCAAACACGAAGCCGAGCCACGCGCCGGCGCTGACGCCGTAAACGGCTGCGCCGACCACAATCGGGATCAGCACGAGCGACACGGCGAACGGGCCGACCTTGATGAAGCTGCCGAGCAGCTGCAGCACGACGACGATGGCGGTGAAGAGTGCAAGCCCAGCCAGACGCCGGGTCTTACCATTGCTGTTGTTCATTTTTTATACCTCCTAAGCTGCTGTTCCCGCTCCGGGCGGGATATAGCGCACGAGTATGATACCCAATCCGGCGCAAAAAATCAAGAGCGGACGCGCAAAGTTTGCACGTCCGCCCATGACAATTTTTGATGATGCAATTACTTCAGCGCATCCACGGTCGCCAGATACAGGGCATCCGACCCGTCGGACGGCATGCTGAAGCCGGTGCGCGGCGAGAAGCTGAAGCCGTTGAGCGTCGGGCCGTCCTGCAGGCAGGAGCGCTTGAACTGCTGGCTGAAGAGGCGGCGGCAGTAGCTGCGCAGCCACTTTTTGAGCGTCGCATGGTCAAACTCGTCGCCGTAGGCGATGTCGGCCAGGCGCAGCACCTTCTCGGGCGCGAAGCCGTGATCGACCAGGTAGTACAGGAAGAAGTCCTGGAGGTTGTACGGGCCGACGGAGTCCTCGCTCTTCTGGGCGATCTCGCCGTTGCGCGTCGGGGGCAGCAGCTCGGGGCTGACCGGCGTGTCGAGCACGTCGAGCAGGGCCTTGGCGAGCACCTGGTCGTCCGTCGTCTCGGCGACGTAGCGCACGACCATCTGCACCATGGTCTTGGTCGAGCCGGCGTTGACGTCGTACATGGAGATGTGGTCGCCGTTGTAGGTGCACCAGCCGTCGGCAAACTCGCTCATGTCCTCCGTGCCGACATGAATGCCGCCGTCGGCAAAGCCGTTGGCCACGTCCATGAGGATCTGGGTGCGCTCGCGCGCCTGCGAGTTTTCGTACACGACGTTGCGGTTTTCGGGGTCGTGGCCGATGTCCTTGAAGTGCTGCATGACGCTCTCGCCGATGTCGATGACGCGCACGGTCGCGCCGAGCTGCTCGGACACAATGATGGCGTTGGACTTCGTGCGGTCGGTCGTGCCGAAGCACGGCATGGTCACGGCGGTGACGTAGTCGGCCGGCAGGCCCATCATCTTCACGGCCTCGGCGCAGATGATGACGGCGAGCGTGGAGTCCACGCCGCCGGAAATGCCGACGACCGGGTGCTTGAGATTGGCATACTGCATGCGGCGCACGAGGCTGGCAGCCTGCATGTGCAGCAGGCGCTTGGCCGCGGCGTGGTAATCGGCCGGGTCGTCCGGACGGTAGGGGTACTTGCCGAACGGGCGGGTGAGTACGGTCTCCTCCACGCCCTCGCCCCACTCGGTGACGACGTAGGACGCAGCATCGCCGGTGAAGGTCGCGTCCTTGCGGCGCGCGGCGATGAGCAGCTGCACGTCCAGCTCGGTCACGACGTCGGAGCAGCCGTCCTCGGCGCTCTCGAGCACCTGGCCGTTCTCGGCGACGAGGCACAGACCGGAATACGTCGCGTCGGTGCTCGACTCGCCGAAGCCGGGAGCCGCCAGCACGACGCCGGCGTGCAGCTTCGCGCTCTCGGCGCGCGCGGCGGTGGTCACGCGGCAGGCGGAGTCCGTCGCCATCGGGAAGCCCGCCATCTCGACGAGCACGGTCGCACCGGCGAGCGCGTGGCGCACGGCCGGGGACACCGGAGCGGACACGTCCGCGCCGACGAGCACGGCGACGTTCAGCTCGCTGACTGCGCTGTGCTGGAACAGCTGCTGCGGGTGGAAATCGACCGGGCCGAGCGAGCCGATCTGAATGTCGTCGAGCAGCGCGCCGGGCAGGGCAAAGTGCTTGTCACCCGGGCAGCTGGCCGGCACGACGCCGAGCAGCTCGCCGTTGCACACGGCAGCCGCCGCGTCATACACCTTCGCGCCCTGCGCGACCGGCAGACCGACGAACACGAGCATATCCTTGCCCTCGGACGCCTGGACGACCTTTTCGAGCGCGGCCGCCGCGCCTGCGAGCAGGGTGTTCTGATAGAACAGATCGCCGCAGGTAGCGCCCGTGAGCGTCAGCTCCGGGAACACGAGCACCTTCACGCCGAGGCGTGCGTGCTCGTCCATGGCGCGGATGACGGCATCCGCATTGAACATCGGATCTGCTACCCGGATCTCGGGAGCAGCCGCTGCAACCTTGATAAATCCGTGTTTCATGTTGATTCTTCCTTTTCTCTAATTCTGATTTGCTTTTTCAAATGTAAAGAGCGCCGCGTCGTAAAACTTCAGCACCGCGCCGCGCACGGGCACGTATTCCTTTTCCGACGCCGTGACGGTGACGGTCTCGTCGCCCGCCTCGGCGTGCGCGGTCTCGTCGAGCACGGGCAGGACATTGGCATTGAGCTCCTGCGCGAGCTCATCGAGGTGCTGGGCGTAGTACTCGCTGTCGTGCGGCGGGGTATAGCCCGGCACGGGATTTGCGCCCCGCGTGAGGCAAAACACGATCATCAGCACCGACAGCAGCAGCACGAAGCCGCCGCCCACGGGCCCGAGCCAGCGGGCGATCTGCACGCCGGGCTCTTCCTTCGCGGTCGGGTCCGGTGGCGGGACGATCTTCGGCATGGCTTAAAACCGGATGCGCGCGGCGATGTAGTCCTCGAGCTGATCCATGGGGATGCGCTCCTGCTGCATGGAGTCGCGGTCGCGCACGGTCACGCAGCCGTCCTCTGCGGACTCAAAGTCGAACGTCACGCAGTACGGCGTGCCGATCTCGTCCTGGCGGCGGTAGCGCTTGCCGATCGAGCCTGCCTCGTCATAGTCGCACATGAAGCGCTTTTGCAGCTTGTGGTAGAGCTCGGTCGCGGGCTCGGAGAGCTTTTTCGACAGCGGCAGCACCGCGCACTTGAACGGCGCGAGTGCCGGGTGGAAGTGCATGACGACGCGGGTGTCGTTCTTGGCCGCGTCCACGACCTCCTCGTCATACGCCTCGCACAGGAAGGCGAGCGTCACGCGGTCCGCGCCGAGCGACGGCTCGATGACGTAGGGGATGTAGTGCTCGTTTTTCTCCTGGTCGAAATAGTCCATGTCCTGACCGGAGAACTTCTGGTGCTGGGTCAGGTCGTAGTTCGTGCGGTCGGCGACGCCCCAGAGCTCGCCCCAGCCGAACGGGAACAGATACTCAAAGTCGGTCGTGGCCTTGGAGTAGAAGCTCAGCTCCTCCTTCTCATGGTCGCGCAGGCGGAGGTTTTCATCCTGCATATTCAGGCCCTTGAGCCACTCGTGGCAGAAGCTGCGCCAGTAATCGAACCACGCAAGGTCGGTGTCCGGCTCGCAGAAGAACTCAAGCTCCATCTGCTCGAACTCGCGGATGCGGAAGATAAAGTTGCCCGGCGTGATCTCGTTGCGGAAGCTCTTGCCGATCTGGCAGACGCCGAACGGGATCTTGCGGCGCGTCGTGCGCTGGATGTTCTTGAAGTTGACGAAAATGCCCTGCGCGGTCTCGGGGCGCAGATACACCTCGGCGGCCGTGTCCTCGGTCACGCCCTGGTGGGTCTTGAACATGAGGTTGAATTTGCGGATATCGGTAAAGTCGCTCTTGCCGCAGCCCGGGCATGGGATCTTCTGCTCGCGGATGAAGGCGACCATCTCGTCGTTGGTCATGGCCTCGACGTTCACGTCGGGCATGGGGTTCTCGGCCAGCCAGCCCTCGATGAGCTTGTCGGCGCGGTGGCGCATCTTGCAGGACTTGCAGTCAATGAGCGGGTCATTGAACGTCGTCACGTGGCCGGAAGCCACCCAGACCTGCGGGTTCATGAGGATGGCGGAGTCGAGCCCGACATTGTAGGGGTTTTCCTGCACGAACTTCTGCCACCAGGCGCGCTTGACGTTGTTTTTCAGCTCCACGCCGAGCGGGCCGTAGTCCCAGGAGTTGGCGAGGCCGCCGTAGATCTCGGAGCCGGGGTACACAAAGCCGCGGTTCTTGCACAGGGCGACGATCTTGTCCATGGTTTTTTCGGTGTTTTTCATTGTTTTTCCTCCCTGCTCCGCCAATGGCGATGGCGGAAGCCAAATGATCTCCGCCGATGGCTTCGGCGGGACGCGCCCGGCCGGGAACGACCCGATCGGACAATTTTATATTATAGCACCGCGCCCCCCGTCCTGCAAGGAATGACACAACGTTAACACGGGGTGCACGCCTGTCTGCAATTTGGGTTGCGTTCTTATAGAATCCATGTTAAACTACCCTTACCCCCGGTTGACAAACGCACATACGTCGGACGCCGCCGGTGGCTCACAAACGTAGTAAAGGAGAGATTTCCAATGTCCATTTCCGTTGGCGCCGTCGGCACTGCTTCGACCGTCGTGACGCCTGAAAATACCGCGGCCGCGGTCGGCTCCGGCGCGCTGCCGGTGTTCGCCACGCCGTATATGATCGCCCTGATGGAAAACGCCGCCTGCAACGCCATTGCCGATGGCCTGGAAGAAGGCCAGAGCAGCGTCGGCACGAAGCTCGACGTGTCGCACGACGCGGCGACGCCCGTCGGCATGCACGTCACGGCCAAGGCCGAGCTCGTTGAGGTCGACCGCCGCCGCCTCGTGTTCCGCGTCACGGTGGAGGACGACGCCGGCCCGATCGGTCAGGGCACGCACGAGCGCTTTCTCATCATGGCGGACAAGTTCCTCGCCAAGGCGGAGGCCAAGAAGGGCTGAGGCCCGGCCAACGCCAAAATGGCCGGCGATGCGGTCATGGAAAAAGATTCACAAAATGTCCCTTTCTTTTTGCCGCAAAACCGGTTACACTGTAGTCAACAGATCCGGGGCGACCCGGAGTGGAAAACCTGAAAGGAGTGGCGTTTTATGAAGTTCACGTTCATCGAAAAGAAAATGGCCCCGTCCGATTCCCTGCGTGCGTACGCGGAGAAAAAGGTCAGCAAGATCGACCGGCTCTTCCGCACCGAAAGCGAGGCAAACGTCACCTTCAGCACGGAGCGCGGCCGCTTCACGGCCGAGATCACGATCAAGAACAACGGCACGTTCTTCCGCGCCCACGAGACGACGAGCGACATGTACGCCTCCGTCGACTCCGCCGTGGCGACGATCGAGCGCCAGATCCGCAAGAACAAGACCCGCCTGGCCAAAAAGCTGCGCGAGGGCGCGTTTGAGCGCGAGGTGCAGCCGGAGTACATCCCTGCGGACGACACGGTCGAGGCCGGCGCGTTCGAGGTCGTGCGCCGCAAGCGCTTCCCCATCAAGCCCATGAGCGTCGAGGAAGCGATCTTGCAGATGGACCTGCTCGAGCACACGTTCTTCGTCTTTCGTGATGTCGCAGCCGATGGCGCCGTGTCGGTCGTCTACCGGCGCAAAAACGGTGGCTACGGCCTCATCTCCGACGATACGGAGTAAGCCCCCCATCGCCCCCGCCCGGGGCGGACAAGCCAAAAGAATGTGAAATAGGCACGCCCCGCGCCGAATGGCGCGGGGCGTGTTTTGCTATGTCTGCCGGAAACTGCGCTTGGGCGGCACGATCGGGCAGCGAGGGGAGCCCGAGGGGGCAAGGCCCGCCTCGGATGAGATCATGCGTGTGCGCTTGTCGCTGACAAGCGCGCACGCCCTGCGCCGAATGGCACGGGGTGAGTTGGCTTAGTATGGATTTATGCAAGCTGCTTCCGATGCACTAGGCGGCATATGAGTGCACACAGCCAAAGCCCTACCGCGAAGCAAAAGCTCAGCGCACCGAGCGTGTACGCGGCAGAAAACAGGGAGATTGAACCTTCATGTGCTGCGCCAATGTCTACAATAATCTCGCACACGACCCACAGGCCGGTACTAATACCCGCAGCCAGCCAGAATTCGCGCCTACGCGCAAACAGGCAGCGCGCACCTACACCCGCCGCGATCAGCAGCAGATACAGGACGATTCGCCCCATCATGCCAGCCGAAACGAACGTCCACAGCATTTCCAGAAGTGTAAATGGTTTTATAAAGCCCACCTCCTATCCTACGCAATAGCAGTATATGGACTATTCAGGTGAAATAGGTATGCTGATAGTAAATTTCCTGCGATACTGAACCGTTAAAATTTGCTTCTGGATAACAGTCCGCAATATAGCGATAGTACCGATCTGTCCCGATGGAATCGGATCTTTCATATTTGTACTGCTTATAGGACAATGATTTAGATGTTGGGTTTCCTGCGTTCGCTGCACTAAGGACGCGCTGGGAGAGGTTAGACATCAAATCTGCAAACGAACTGGGGAGTCCGTAACAACTCGCTAAGATGGTGCAAAATGCTGTTATTGTAAAACTAACAATGCTCTTGGACAACGCTACATCAGCATTACTTGTTGGTCCCAAGTATTTGACATAGCTCGCTACTGATCCCATTGCTGTACGGGAATAATATGTATTTAACATACGTTGTGTTGCTGCTCCGTAATTAACACCATTGACCCAAACAGTACCGTCTGCTTGTTTTACAATTTGATCGTGCAACTTTCCTTCCGTAACATCAACCACAACTGATCCATCAATAGATTGGGTAACTTGATATATATCAGTGGTATCATCTGTTATTTGATAGCTATATGAGATGACATCATTTACATCAATTTTGCTAATACTGAGTTTTTCGTCCTGAATGCCTAGAAAGGATAGGCTCTTCAAATCATTATCCACAGTTGACACAAGCTGTGAAGTACATGTATCAAGAAGCTCATATTCTTCTAGAATTCGTTCACTGGTACTTTTGGTCTGTTCAATATTGAATGCAAGTATGTTTGAAGGGGTAATTCCAATGATTAATGCAATAGTACAAAAAACACTAATGAATCTTTTCATGTTTTCCTCCTTTGTCCATTCACTACTTTTTGTAGTTGTTTACTTACATTTTTGACAACACACGAACTAAAACATCTGATTCAGTTATACCATCATAGGCCTCACCTCATGTTCAATATTACCAAATACTTCATTGTTTTGGAAGTGGATTTTTAAAATTTGTAAAAAACATATAATATTTACAGGATGTTTGTGCAATTTTCACCATATTGCATTTAGAAATGTACACACGAGACACGCCTTTGCACCTATTCCACCCCCCGTTGCGAAAGCGGCGGGCCTTTGCTATAATGGGGCCAAATCATGCACAAAGGAGCACCGCTTATGCAATGGATCGAAGTGTCCGTCCCCACCCGCAGCGACGAGATCGACGACGTCTGCGCGCAGCTGGCCGAGCTGGGCGCGGGCGGCATGGTCGTGGAGGATGAGACGGATTTTCAGCAGTTTTTGGAGCAGAACCATCAGTACTGGGACTATGTGGACGACGCGCTCGAGGCGCAGTTTCGCGGCGTGTCGCGCATCAAGTTTTACCTTGCCGACGATGACGACGGCCGCGCGCAGCTGGCCGCCATCCGCGCCGGTATTGGCCGTGAGCTGACGACCGCGACCGTGCGCGACAGCGACTGGGAAAATAACTGGCGGCAGTACTATCAGCCGATCGAGACAGGCGAACGGCTCGTCGTCGTGCCCGAGTGGCTCGACGCGCCGGCGGACGGCCGCCTGCCGCTGCGGCTCGACCCCGGCCTCATCTTCGGCACGGGCAGCCACGCCACGACGCGCATGTGCCTCGCCGCGCTCGAGCACTGCGCCGGTGCGGGCAGGACGGTGCTCGACCTCGGCTGCGGCAGCGGCATTCTCGGCATCGGCGCGCTGCTGCTCGGCTGCGCGCACGTCACCGGCTGCGACATTGACCCCAAAGCCCCGGAGGTCGCGGCAGCCAACGCCGCGCTCAACGGGTTTTATGACGACAAGTTCACCGTCTGCGCGGGCGACATTCTTGCCGATGCCGGCCTGCGCCGCCGTCTCGGCACGGGATATGATATCGTGCTGGCGAACATCGTGGCCGACGTCATCATCCCGCTGGCCGCGCTCGCCCCGGCGTTTCTCGCCCCGGGCGGCACGTTCGTGTGCTCGGGCATCATCGACGGGCGCGAGGACGAGGTGGCCGCCGCGCTCACGCGCGCGGGCTTCACCGTCACGGCGCACGACACGCTCGAGGAGTGGCACTGCTTCACGGCTGCGCTGGCGTGAAGCCGCATCCCTTGGCTCCCTTGTGTAAAGGGAACTGTCAGCCGCAAGGCTGACTGAGGGACGGATACGTTGAAGTTCGCACCGCGGTCGGTATCTGATCGAAACCGAGGCGGGCCTTGCCCCCTCGGACTCCCCCGCTGCTCTGTCACACAACGCAGCAGCATCACACCATCACAATATAGAACAAACCCCAGACGGCAAGCCGCCTGGGGTTCGTTCAATAGAGAGGAGAATATGAGGAGGGAGAAACTAGCAAATTAAGAGATGTCGTTCGTATCGACGAGCTTGACGTCGACGTCGAACGTTTTGCCGTCGCGGTAGATGGTCAGCGTGACGGTGTCGCCCACCTTCAGCCCGTCCTTCGCGGCGCTGACATCATAGGTGGTGGTCACGGCCTGACCGTTGACGGCCAGCAGCATATCGCCGGACTGGATGCCCTGCTTTTCGGCGTCCGAGCCCTCGGCGACGGCGCTGATATACAGCCCATCGGGCAGATCGTAGTATTCGGAAGCGGCGGAAGACACAGCGCCCACGGTGATGCCGATGCTCACACGGCCGGAAACGCGGCCGTCTGCGAGCAGCGCATTGACGATCGGGCGGATGGACGCGGTCGGGATCGCAAAGCCGATGCCCTCCACACCCGTGGACAGGGCCTTCATGTTCGTGATACCGATCACCTGCCCATACATATTGATGAGCGGGCCGCCGGAGTTGCCTTCGTTGATGGCGGCATTGGTCTGCAGGAGCGTCATGCTGTGCCCGTTATAGACCATGTCGCGGTTGATGGCGGAGATGATACCGTTGGTCATCGTCCAGCGCAGCTGTTCGCCGAGCGGGTTGCCGATGGACACGACGTCGTCACCGACCTGCAGGGAGCTGGAGTCGCCGAATTCGGCGGGCGTGAGGCCCTGCGCCTCGATCTTGAGCACGGCGATGTCGCTCACGGCGTCCGCACCGACGAGCTTGCCGGTGTACTCGGTGCCGTCCGACGTCGTCACGGTGACGGCCTTGGCGCCGTCGAGCACGTGCGTATTCGTGACGATGTAGCCGTCGGCAGTGAGCACGATGCCCGTGCCGGTGCTGTATTCGCTGCGGCTGATGTCGGCATGGATGCCGACGACGGACGGCAGGCACTTGGCATACACGCTCTGCAGCGTGAGTGCGCTGCCACCGGCGGGCTGGAGCGTCATGGTCACGCCGGGGTCGGTCGGCGCAGTCGGCAGCTCGTTCTTGCCGGTGACGGTGGTGTCATCGTCCGTGTCCTCGCGGGGGAGCGTCACGCTGCCGTGCTGGCCCGGCTCGCCGTCGACGGAGATGGAATCCCGGCCGCGGCCGGCGAACACATAGCAGGACGCGATGATGAGTACGAGCACGCCGAGGATGATCATCGTGATCTTCAGCCCCTGATGGGGCTTTTTCTTCGGCGCGGCGGCCTGCGACGGGCTCCAGTAGGAGTCGTAGCAGCCGGTGCCTGCGGTATCGGTGCGGGGCGCGGTGTAGCCGGCCTCATACCAGTCGGACTCCGGTTTGCGGACATTGTCGTACATTGTGGTGTCCCTCCCAAGGAACGATTTGATGATAGCATGTGATTTTGTGCTGCTTATGAATGGAAAACAAACATTTTATGAATTCCGAGAACAAATCATGAACTCTTGCGCCCGCCCCGGCGGCCGGTGCTCTCGGGCTTGGCGGTGGGCTTGGGCGCGGGCTTTGCGAGCGTGAGCGTGAACACGAACTCCGTCACACCGTCGCGGCTCGTGACGGCGATGTCCTCGCCGTGCGCGTCGAGGATGCTCTTGACCAGGTACAATCCGAGCCCCACGCCGTCGCGGTCAAGGCTGCGGCTGCGGTCGGACTTGTGGAAGCGGTCGAAGATGAACGGCAGGTCGTCGGGCGGGATGGTCTCGCCGTGGTCGCGCACGGAGACGTAGGCCTTGCCCTCCGACTTCCAGAGCGAGACGCACAGCGTGCTGCCGGGCGCGGCGAACTTGACGGCGTTGTCCATCAGGTTATAGAGCACGCGCGTGATGGCGTCCGGGTCTGCGAGCACCGGCATGGAGTCCTCGGGCAGCTGGAGGTCCACGTCGAGCTGCTTGTCGTTGGCGCGCGCCTCAAAGCTGAGCATGGTGCTGACAATCTTCTCCGAGATGTCAAACTCGCGCCGGCGCGTCAGATCCTCGCCCGTGCTCTCAAGGCGCGACATGTCGAGCATGCTGCGCACGAGGCGCGAGAGCCGGCGCGTCTCGTCGGCGATGGTGGCGAGGTACTTGTCCTCCTGATCCTTGGGGATCGTGCCGTCGAGAATACCGTCGGCAAAGCCGGCGATGGTGGTCATGGGGGTCTTGAGCTCGTGCGAGACGTTGGCGATGAAGGCGTTGCGGCGCTGCTCGCTCGTTTCAAGGGAGTCGGCCATGGTGTTGAAGGCCGAGATGAGCGCGCCGACCTCGTCGGTGCGTCCGTCGTCCGTGACGCGGGCGGAAAAGTCGCCGTGGGCGAACTTCTTGGCCGCGACGGCCATCTCGTCGAGCGGCTGAGCCATGCGCTTGCTCGTCACGAGCGAGAGCAGCAGCGCGATCATCATCACGGCGGCAGACGCGGCGAGAAACACCCACACGAACGTTCGCCAGCCGTCGATGATCGTGGCGCTGTTCGTGGCCACGAACACGTAGCCGATCACGCGCGCGTCCGTGCCGATGGTGATCGGCTGCGCGACGACGTAGTGCGGCGAGGCATAAAACCCGCCGAGGTTCGTGATGAGGTTGAACTTGCCGTCGCTGCGCAGCTGCGTCAGCTGCGCCGAGCCGACCGTGCGGCCGAGGTGCTCGCAGGCGATGTTGCGGCACGAGCAGGACACGATCGTCCCATCGGTATCCGTGATGAAGATGTGGTTGCCGGTCGACTGCGCCAGGGTACTGATGACCATGCGCAGGTCCCAGTTCGAGAGCTCGCCGTCGCGCACGAGCGCCTGCGCGGCGTGGCTGACCTCCTCGGCGTTGGAGACCATGTTGCCGCGGTATTCGCTGATGACATAGCTGCGGCCGAGGAACACGAACGCCGTGCCGAGGATGAGGAAGCTGAACATGACCATGACGGCGGTCGCGGCGAAGTTTTTGAAATAAATACTCTTCACTTACGTCTCTTCCGCTTCGAACTTATAGCCCACGCCCCAGACGGTCTTGAGCGCCCACTTGTCGGACACGCCCTCGAGCTTCTCGCGCAGGCGCTTAATGTGCACGTCGACGGTGCGGCTGTCGCCGAAGTAGTCAAAGCCCCACACCTCGTCGAGCAGCTGGTTGCGGGTGTAGACGCGGTTGGGCGTCGCCGCGAGGTGGTACAGCAGCTCCATCTCCTTGGGCGGCGTGTCGATCTTCTTGCCGTCGACGATCAGCTCATAGGAGTCGAGGTTGATGACGAGCTTGTCGAACGTGAGCTTCTTGCTCTTGGGCTTGCCGTCGTCGCCGGTGCGGCGCAGCACGGCGTGCACGCGCGCGAGCAGCTCCTTGACCTCGAAGGGCTTGACGATGTAGTCGTCCGCGCCCATCTCCAGGCCGGAGACCTTGTCCTCGGTCTCGCCCTTGGCGGTGAGCATGATGATGGGCATTTTCATGGTCTTGCGCAGCTCGCGGCAGACCTGCCAGCCGTCCATGACGGGCAGCATGATATCGAGCAGCACGAGGTCGGGCTGGATCTCCTTGGCCATCTCGACGGCCTTGCCGCCGTCGGCCGCGTGCGAGACCTCGAACCCGTCCTTCTGCAGGTACAGACGCAGCAGCTCTGCGATGTTGTTATCGTCCTCCACGACGAGCACTTTCTGGCTCATGTGATATTGCCTCCTTCGCCGGCGCACTTGCGCGCCGGGTATCATTTTTCACAATTTGTTCTTATTATAAAGCAACCGGCACGGCGTTTTCATGTCCAATCTGTAAAATCCGCGCGCCCATGACCCCCGCGCGCACGCAAAAGGCATTTACAAGACCGGAAAAATGTTGTATGGTTATCTGTATCCTTTATTTTGAACGAACAGCGAGGCAAACGCATGAATACCTATGGCGAACGCGTAAAAGTGACGATCTTCGGCGAGTCGCACGGCCCGGCGATCGGCGTCGTGCTCGACGGCGTCCCGGCCGGCGAGGCCATCGACATGGACGCCGTGCGCATCCAGATGCGCCGGCGCGCCCCCGGCTCATCCGACCTGACGACCCACCGCTCAGAGACGGACGATCCGCTCGTGATGAGCGGCATCCTCAACGGCGTGACGACCGGCGCGCCGATCTCGGCCATCTTCCGCAACAAGGACCAGAACAGTGCGGCCTACCACCCGGAGATCCCGCGCCCGAGCCACGCGGACTACGCTGCGACCGTGCGCTTCGGCGGCCACGCCGACCTGCGCGGCGGCGGCCCGTTCAGCGGCCGGCTCACGGCCTGCCTCGTGTTCGCCGGAGCGGTCTGCCGGCAGATTCTTGAGCGCCGCGGCATCACGATCACGGCCAACGCCGTGCGCATCGGCCAGGCGACGGGCAGGGAGCTGAACTTTGACATGAAGCGCGCCATTCTCGACGCGCGCAGCGCCGGCGACTCCGTCGGCAGCGAGCTCGAGTGCGTCGTCACGGGCGTACCCGCCGGCGTCGGCGGGCTGCTCTTCGGCGGCATGGAGAGCCGCATCGCCGGCATGCTCTATGCCATTCCCGGCGTGAAGGGCGTGGAGTTCGGCCGCGGCTTCGCCCTCGCCGAAATGCGCGGCAGCGAAGCCAACGACCCCATCCGCCTGAAAAACGGGCACATCACCATGGCCTCGAACAATGCCGGCGGCATCAACGGCGGCATCACCAACGGCATGCCGCTCGTCGTGCGCATGGCCCTGCGGCCGACGCCGTCGATCGCATGCGAGCAGCCGTCGGTCGACTTGGCCACAATGGAGGAGACGCCGCTGCGCATCAACGGCCGGCACGACCCGTGCCTCGCCCCGCGGGCGATCCCGGTCATGGAGGCCGCGCTCGCCTGCTGCGTGCTCGACGCCATGCTTGACACCGCCGCCACGATCTGAGAAAGGAGTTCCTCATGGACGAAAACAAGACCCCGGCTCAGCAGGCCCCCGATACGGCCGCGCCGGAAACCACAAACATCGAACAGACTACCCAGCCGGAAACCGCCCCGGCTCCGGAAGGCACGGAAGCACCGAAGGCCCCAGAGGCCCCGGAAACAGCCGCCCCCGCGCAGAAGGCCGAGCATGGCGCACGCTGGCGTCACGCGCTCTGGCGCGGCATCGCGGGCGTGCTGGCGGCCGTGGTGCTGCTGGCGGCCTCCGGCTTCGGCGTGTTCCGTATCGCTAAGGGCGCGCAGAGTATCGAAGGCACGTTCGACGCCGACCCCGGCACGTTCGTGCAGCACGACATCATCTTCATCCTCGACACGTTCGAAGACCCCGCCGGCGGCAGCGCACAGTACGCCGTCGTGCCCATCGGCGGGCAGCTCGTGGCCTTCCGCTTCCCCGCGCGGTGGGACGCCTCGGTCAAAACTATTGCCGATGCGACCACCAGCATCCTGCAGGGCCAGAGCCGCTCCATCGACAGCTTCATCCGCGTCACCGGCACGGTCAAGGCCATGCCGGAGGCCGTCTCGTCCGAGATCTACAGTTGGTACACGGACAACCATGACTATCTGCAGAAGATCGGCGCGATCGGCGACAGTGACGACGCGGCCGACTACCTGCCCGACGCCATCGTGCGCGTGGACTACGTCGGCGGCATCCCGCAGGGCTGGGTCGAGGGGCTGACGGTCGCGGCCGTCGCCTGCCTGATCTATGCCATCGTCGTGTTCATCCGCATCCTCTGCGGCAAGTATGACGAGCAGAAGCTGCCGGACATCACGTTCGAGCTCGTGGACATGACGCCCGAGACCCCGGCCGACCCGGAAACCACACAGGAGGAGACCCCGGAGGCCGCAGCCGAGCCGGAGACCGCTCCGAAGGAAACGCCCGAGGCCAAGCCGGAAGCGGAAGCCCCGGCCGAGCCGGAAGCCCCGGAAGCTCCGGCCGAGCCTGAAAAATCTGACGAAACCGAGGACACGCCCGATGCCTGAGCACAAACTGTGCGTGCCGTGCCTGTTCGGGCTCGAGGGCCCGCTCGGCAACGAGCTGCGCCACATGGGCCTGCGCGGCGTCATGCCCGAAAACGGCCGCGTGCGCTGCACGGGCACGGACGCGGACATCGCGCGCATGAACCTCCGCTGCCGCTTCGGCGAGCGCGTGCTGCTCGAGCTGGGCAGCTTTCCCGCCCCGACGTTTGACGCGCTCTTCGAGGGCGTGAAGGCCCTGCCGTGGGCGCAGTACCTGCCCGCGGACGCGGCCTTCCCCGTCAAGGGCTACAGTCTGGAGTCGGCGCTGCACTCCGTGCCCGACTGCCAGAAGATCATCAAAAAAGCCGTCGTCGAGTCGCTCAAGCAGCGCTATCATGTGACGTGGTTTGCCGAGACCGGCGCGCTGTACCAGATCCAGTTCTCGCTCGTGCACGACACGGCCACGCTCTATCTCGACACGACCGGCACGCCGCTGCACAAGCGCGGCTACCGTCCGGCGCACGTGGCCGCGCCCCTGCGCGAGACGCTGGCCGCCGCGCTCGTGGACATCGCGGGCTACCGCGGCCGGGGCGATCTCTGCGACCCGTTTTGCGGCAGCGGCACGATCGCCATCGAGGCGGCGCTGGCCGCCAAGGGCCGTGCACCGGGCATCAGGCGCGACTTTGCGGCCATGCAGTGGGCGTGGCTGCCGGCCGAGGTCTGGCCGCAGGCGCGCGAGGAAGCGCGCGCACGCGAGTTTCACGGTGACTATCACATCTTTGCCTCGGATATCGACCCCCGCGCCGTCGCCATGGCGCGCGACAATGCCCGCCGCGCCGGCGTGGACGACTGCATCACCTTCGCGGTGGCGGACGCGCGGGAATTCGCGCAGACGACCGACCGCGGCGTCATCGTCACGAACCCGCCCTACGGCGAGCGCCTGATGGAAAAGCGCGAGGCCGAGGCGCTCTACACCGCCTTCGGCGCGGCCTATGCCAAAACGGAGCACTGGCGGCTCTACCTGCTGAGCTCGCACACGGAGTTTGAGCGCGCGTTCGGCCGCCCGGCGGACAAGAAGCGCAAGCTCTACAACGGCACGCTCCGCTGCGACCTGTTCCAGTACACGAAAGACGTGTGAAGCCGCATATCCGACGCACGGCCGCATATATTTCACACCGGTAGTTAAAAAATCGCAAATATTCACATTCCCCTCTTGCGCGTCCCCGCCGACCGGGGTATAGTAATGGTATTATTTTGTCGAAAGTGCAGGAATGGAGCTATGAAACATCTGTTCATCGTCAACCCCGTCGCCGGCGGCAAGGACCGGCATGAATACGTGGCCGAGCAGGCGCGCCTCGCGCTCGAGGGCAGCGCGGACGCCTATGAGGTCTACATCACGACCGCGCCCATGGATGCGTGCGCGAAGATCAAGGCCGAGGCCGCTTCCGGCGAGGAGCTGCGGGTATATGCCTGCGGCGGCGACGGCACGCTCAACGAGTGCGTCAACGGCGCCGTCGGGCACGATAACGTCGCCGTGACCCACTTCCCCTGCGGCACGGGCAACGACTTCATCAAAATGTTCGGCGAGGAAAAGGACCGCTTTTTCGACCTGAGCGATCTCGTGCGCGGCGAAGTGCGTCCGCTCGACGTGATGGAGTGCTGCGGGCGCTACGCGGTCAACATCTGCTCCGTCGGCATCGACGCGCGCATCGGCACCGAGGTGCACCAGTATCACGACAGCTATGTGCTGTCCGCCGTGGCCAACCTCTTCAAGGGCATCGCCCAACCGCTGACCGTGCGCGGCTGCGGCATGGACTACAGCGGCGGCACGTCGCTCATCTGCGCGTGCAACGGCCGGTTCTACGGCGGCGGCTTCAACCCCATCACCGACTCCCGGCCCGATAACGGCAAGCTGGAGTTTCTCGTCGTGCGCGACGTGTCGCGCCTGCAGTTCATCCGGCTCGTCGGCAAGTACGCCAAGGGCCGCTACCGTGAGTTGGAAAAATTCATCACCCATCTCGAGGGCGATCATCTCGAGATCGACAGCGAGCAGGATCTCGTCGTGAACATCGACGGTGAGGCGCTCTGGAGCAAGCACGTAAACTTCGACCTCATCCCCGGCGGCGTGAACTTCCTCGTGCCGGCGAACATGGCCTTCTTCCACCCCGAGACCACGGGCGGCCACGAGACGCGCGAATTTGTCCACGCCTGACGAAAAAACGCGGTCACAAAACGTTTACAAAAAAATTTCGCCAGGGGCTTGATAATCCGAAAAATTGTGGTATAGTATGATGCGTTAGCACTCCGAGGAATTGAGTGCTAACGCATCCCTTTTTTGTATTTAATATTAGGAGGCATATAGATCATGAAACTCAAACCGTTGGCAGACCGAGTGATCCTCAAGCAGTTCAAGGCAGAGGAAAAGACGAAGAGCGGCCTGATCCTGGCAGCATCCGCGCAGGAGAAGCCCGAGATGTTCGAGGTCGTGGAAGTCGGCCCGGGCGGCATGGTGGACGGCAACGAAGTGAAAATGACCGTGGCCGCGGGCGACCGCGTGATCGTCGGCAAGTACTCCGGCACCACTGTGAAAGTGGACGGCGAGGAATATTCCATCGTGCGTCAGGGCGACATTCTGGCTGTCGTCGAGTAATCCAACCGCTTTGATTTTAGGAGGCTATCATTATGGCAAAACAGATCATTTATGGTGAAGAAGCACGCAAGGCGCTGCAGCGCGGCGTGGATCAGCTTGCAGATACCGTCAAGATCACCCTCGGCCCCAAGGGCCGCAACGTGGTGCTGGGCAAGAAGTTCGGCGCTCCGCTGATCACGAACGACGGCGTGACGATCGCAAAAGAGATCGAGCTCGAGGACCCGTTTGAGAACATGGGCGCGCAGCTCATCCGCGAAGTGAGCACGAAGACCAACGACGTCGCGGGCGACGGCACCACCTCCGCCACCGTTCTGGCGCAGGCGATGATCCGCGAGGGTCTGAAGAACCTGGCCGCCGGTGCGAACCCGATGGTCATGCGCCGCGGCATCCAGAAGGCGGCCGACGCGGCTGTCGACGCCATCCGCACGAACTCCCAGCCTGTGAGCGGCACGAGCGACATCGCGCGTGTCGGCGCGATCTCTTCCAGTGACGAACACATCGGCCAGCTCATCGCCGAGGCGATGGAGAAGGTCAGCCAGAACGGCGTCATCACCGTCGAGGAGAGCAAGACCGCCGAGACCTATTCCGAGGTCGTCGAGGGCATGCAGTTCGACAAGGGCTATGTCACCCCGTATATGGTCACGGATAACGACAAGATGGAAGCCGTCATTGACGACGCGCTCATCCTCATCACGGACAAGAAGATCTCGAACATTCAGGAGATCCTGCCGGTGCTCGAGGCCGTGCTGAACGCGGGCAAGAAGCTCGTCATCATCGCCGACGACATCGAGGGCGAGGCGCTGGCCACCATCATCCTCAACAAGCTGCGCGGCACGTTCACCTGCGTGTGCGTCAAAGCCCCCGGCTTCGGTGACCGCCGCAAGGAAATGCTGCAGGATATCGCCATCCTGACCGGCGGCCAGGTCATCTCGACCGACCTCGGCATGGAGCTCAAGGACACCACGCTGGCTCAGCTGGGCCGCGCGCGTCAGGTCAAGGTCACGAAGGAGACCACGACCATCGTCGAGGGTGCCGGGGCCAAGGACGACATTCAGGGCCGCATCGCGCAGATCCGCGCCCAGATAGAGACGACGACCTCCGAGTACGACAAGGAGAAGCTGCAGGAGCGCCTGGCAAAGCTCTCCGGCGGTGTTGCGGTCATCAAGGTCGGCGCTGCGACCGAGACCGAGATGAAGGAAAAGAAGCTGCGCATCGAGGACGCGCTCAACGCGACCCGCGCAGCCGTCGAAGAGGGCATCGTGGCCGGCGGCGGCACGGCGTATGTCGTGGCCAGCAAGGCCGCACAGGCGACCGCTGCCAAGCTCTCCGGCGATGAGAAGACCGGCGCGAACATCATCGCAGCCGCTCTGCGCGCCCCGATCTGCCAGATCGCAGCCAACGCCGGTGTTGAGGGTGCGGTCATCCTCGACAAGGTCAGCAAGAGCAAGAGCGTCAACTACGGCTACGACGCCGCGCACGACACCTTCGGCGACATGATCGAAAACGGCATCGTCGACCCGACCAAGGTCTGCCGCAGCGCGCTCGAGAACGCCGCGTCCGTCTCCTCCATGGTCCTGACCACCGAGTCCCTCGTGGCCGACCTGCCCGAGAAGGCCGCTCCGGCCGCTCCGGCTGCCCCGGACATGGGCGGTATGTACTGATTCCCCCCTGCCCCTGCAAAACAACAGACGCAAGCCCCGGCATCCGCAATGCGGATGCCGGGGCTTTGCCTATATATTCCCAGATGGACTGCGCAAGAAATGAAACCGTGCAGAGTTTTTGTTTTACCATTTTGTTGACATTTTTGCCTCTTTATGATATTGTTTTACATATTATATTATCCGTGGGGTGCGAAATGAAAAAAATCGTTTGTGCTGTTCTGGCTGTCGTACTTATTATCAGCCTTGCTGGGTGCTCCGGCAAAAATCGAACCGACTCCGACAATCCCTTATCAGACAAGCAATATGAGCCTCTCGTTATCGACGAAGGAATAGATTTCTTGTCTTTCTTCAATTCACTCAACCAAGAGTACGCAAAACTGATGACAGACTTCTCTGACTATATGCAACTTCACAGCACAGAAATTGAAAATGAGAACAAGGGTTTTTCTAACTTTCGTGATTATGAGAAAGCCCTTGATCCCTATTATGAGTTCTTGTATAAAATTGCAAATTGTGAAAGCGAAAATGTTCCTGAAGAATACAATGAGGCATGGCGCTATTACAAACTTGTAGCCACTAAAAACAAAATCGATCTTGACAACCTTTATCCACTAAAAGGTCAGGAATTGATAGATGCCGCGTCCGAGATGTTCACATATATCCAAGCAGGTGCAAAAATAATATCAGAAAAGCTTGCGGAACGTTCAATTAAAATCGGCGATACTATTTCTCTCGATTTTGTTGAGATGTCCTTCGACGAAACTGGAGTTGCGGACACAATTCTCCCGGTGGATACAAGCGGAGTATACAGCTACATTGGTGACAAAGAAAATGAAAAGTACTTCTATCTGACTGGAACCCTGAAAAACACCAGCGGAAATGCATACTCAGTAGACAATATTTACGCGCAAATAATATTCGATGGAAAATACACTTACTCTGCTTTACTTGCGGCCTGTAATTGGTCAGACGATTTCTACGGCGACCGCGTAAATCCATTGGCGAGCGTCAAATACTACATTTACGCCTCTATTCCAGACGAGCTGATAGAATCATATTCGGAATGCGTCATAACATTTGGATTCTCTGATAATTTCAGCACTTCTAAATATAGCCTCACACAAGACAAATGCGACTATGTGTATACAATTACGCAGTCTCGTGACAGCTGAACCAGCAGACACTACCATAGTGACCCATGTCCGCGTGTAATAAAAGATCCGGCGCCCGCGATGCGGGCGCCGGATCTTTTGCTGTCTGCTTTCTTCTCTGTCTGCGCGCCGATGTTCCGCCCCGCCCGTCCGTTTCGGTCTCTGCGCCCATTCTGCACACCCGCGCGCGGGCTGTCAAACCGGGCAAAAAAACAAAGCCTGACGCAAAGCGTCAGGCCTCGTAAGGTTGGCTCAGCCCCGGGCGGGCTGACAGCGTGCTACCGGTTAACAGCACACAAAAAAATCAATTACTTGTTCGGGCACATGGATCTGAACTTCTCGGCCATTTCGTGGTCCCAGCCCCACTGATCATGCAGCCATCCGAGGAAGCAAAACGGGCAATCCCAAATCATGAATTTTACTCTCCTTTCGTGTTTTAGAACAATTTTTATCAGTCCCAGAAAAATATTACCATAAATCGGCCGTTTTTGTCAAGTATTTCTTTCCTTTTTGTAACAGATTCGTTTTTTATGCATTTTTTGATGCATCTGTCGGGAACCCGGCACTTGCGCCCACCGCCGCCAAAAGGCAGCAAATGCACGAACGCCCGCCGGATATCCGGCGGGCGTTTTGTTTGTGCTTGGGTTTACTTCGCGTAGTCGATGGCCTTGGTCTCGCGCAGGAGATTGACCTTGATCTGGCCGGGGTAGGTCAGCTCGTCCTCGATCTTCTTGGCGATGTCGCGCGCGAGCAGCACCATCTGATCCTCCGAGACCTCCTCGGGCTTGACCATGATGCGGATCTCGCGGCCGGCCTGAATGGCAAAGCAGTTGGCGATGCCGGGGAAGCTCTTGGTGACTTCCTCGAGCTTTTCGAGACGCTTGACATAGTTCTCGATGTTCTCGCGCCGGGCGCCGGGGCGCGCAGCGGAGATGGCGTCGGCCGCCTGAACGAGGCAGGCGACGACGGTGTGGGCCTCCACGTCGCCGTGGTGGGCCTCGATGGCGTGGATGACTTCCTCCGACTCCTTGTACTTGCGGGCGATGTTGACGCCGATGGTCACGTGGCTGCCCTCGACCTCGTGGTCGATGGCCTTGCCGATATCGTGCAGGAGGCCGGCGCGCTTGGCGGTGGCCACGTCGACGCCGAGCTCGGCAGCGAGCAGGCCGGCAATGTGCGAAACCTCGATGGAGTGGTTGAGCACATTCTGGCCGTAACTGGTGCGGTACTTCATGCGGCCGAGCAGCTTGATGAGCTCGGGATGCAGGCCGTGGATGTTCGTCTCGAAAACGGCGCGCTCGCCCTCGGCCTTGATGGTGGCGTTGACCTCCTTCTGGGCCTTGGCGACCATTTCCTCGATGCGGGCGGGATGAATGCGGCCGTCCTGAATGAGCTTTTCGAGCGCGATGCGCGCGACTTCGCGCCGCACGGGGTCGAAGCTCGAGAGCGTGATGGCCTCGGGCGTGTCGTCGATGATGAGGTCGCAGCCGGTGAGCGTCTCGATGGCGCGGATGTTGCGGCCCTCGCGGCCGATGATGCGGCCCTTCATCTCGTCGTTCGGCAGCGGCACGACCGACACGGTCACTTCGCTGGCATGGTCGGCGGCGCAGCGCTGGATGGCGGTGGCGATGATCTCGCGGGCGCGGGTATCGGCCTCATCCTTGTACTGGGCCTCGACCTCCTTGACCATGAGCGCCTGCTCATGCACGACGTCATCCTTCAGGCTGTTGATGAGGAAGGCCTTGGCCTCCTCGACCGTATAGCCGGAGATCATCTCGAGCAGCTCCATCTGGGTCTTTTTGAGCTGATTGATCTCGTTCTGCTTGGTGTCGATCGCGGCGATCTTCTGGTTGAGGGCGTCCGTCTTTTTGTCGAGCGTGTCTGTTTTGCGGTCGAGGGTCTCCTCCTTCTGCTGGAGGCGGCGCTCCTGCTTCTGCAGCTCCGCGCGGCGTTCCTTGACCTCGCGCTCGTACTCCGTCCGGCTCTTGTGGATCTCTTCCTTCGCCTCGAGCAGGGTCTCGCGCCGCTTGCTCTCAGCACTCTTATAGGCATCATTTATGATCTGCTTGGCCTTCTCTTCCGCACTGCCGATCTCGCGCTCCGAGACCTTTTTGCGGTAAAGCCCGCCAAGGATACAACCAACCACAAGCGCTGCGATGATACAACCGAGTGCTATTGGTAACGACATATGAAATTGTGATCCTCCGTTTCTTCAGATTTTTTCTACGATATTTTTTCATGTTGGAAAAGGCGGGCCATCAAGCGCACCCGCCGGGAACATAACGATATTCGTGTCGGCGCTCCATCCGCCGCCAAAAATATAATCACATTATTCTAACTTTATTCCGGACAGTTGTCAAGTGCTGCCGCCCCTCCGGCGGATTCTTTTCTGGACAGGGCCGCCGCGCTGTACTATAATATAGACCATCCGGCATTCCGGCGAAGGGAGGGACAGCGTATGGCAGCGCTCCGGTACATTCTGCTCGCAGCCGCCATCACGCTCACGCTCGCGCTGCTGGCGCATCTGGTTTTGCCCGCACGCGGCCCTATCCCCCGGCGCACGGGCCGCCGCGGCGGGCTTGGCATCGCGGCGCTGACGGCGGTGTACGCCGTCGCAGCGTTCTTTAGCCTCGGCTCTGCGCGCGACCCGCAGCAGTTCTGCTCGTTCGAGGCGGGGGAATCCGCCGTGCTCGCGCTCGAGCGCGAGAGTGAAATTTCCGCCGTGTGGTACTACCCCGGTTTGTCGACCGGCGAATACACCCTCGCCTATTCGACCGACGGCGTGACCTTCACGCCCGCCGGCACGATGCCGCAGGGCTACGCCGACCTCCTCAAGTGGCTTCAGCCGGAAATGGCCGACACCGCGCCCGCAGCGGCGGCCTATGTGCGCATCACAGCGAGCGCGCACATGGAGCTCGGCGAGCTCGCACTCTACGACCCGCAGGGCAGCCGCATCGGTGTGCGCGCCATCACCGGCCCTGCGAGCGCGGACGCGCTCTGCGACGAAGCGGACACCGTGCCCGCCACGTCCACGTACTACAACAGCACGTATTTTGATGAGATCTACCACGCGCGCACGGCCTATGAGCACCTGCGCGGCGTGTATCCGTATGAAGTCTCGCACCCGCCGCTCGGCAAGGAGATCCTCTCGCTCGGCATCGTGCTCTTCGGCATGACGCCGTTCGGCTGGCGCTTCATGGGCACGCTCTTCGGCGTGGCCATGCTGCCGCTGATGTGGGATCTGCTGCGCCGGATGTTCCGCGACGACCGCGTGGCCCTGTGCGGCGCGGCGCTGCTGGCGTTCGACTTCATGCACCTGACGCAGACGCGCATTGCGACGATCGACAGCTTTGCGACGTTTTTCATCCTGCTCATGTACCTGTTTTTGTACCGGTACTTCACGGAGGGGCGGCTGCGCCACCTCGCCGCCTGCGGCGTCACGTTCGGCATTGGCGCGGCCACGAAGTGGACGTGTCTCTATGCCGGGGCGGGCCTCGGCGTGCTCTGGACGCTGCACTGGATCTTTGCCGGTGTACAGGCGCACCGGGACGGTGACGGCCGCCGGTATGCGCACCGCCTGCTCGGCAACATTGGCTTCTGCCTCGTGTTTTTCGTGCTCGTGCCGGGCATGATCTATTACGCGAGCTATTACCCCTACGGCGCGGCGCGCGGCCTGCACGGCGCGGGCATGTACTTCACGCGCGAATACGCCGCCATCGTGCTGGAAAACCAGCGCTTCATGTTTACCTATCATTCCGGCCTTGTCGCCACGCATCCGTATTCCTCGCGCTGGTGGCAGTGGCTGCTCGACCTGCGGCCGATCCTCTACTACCTGTCGTATGGCGACGGGACGGTGTCGACCATCGGCGCGTTCGTCAATCCCCTGCTGTGCTGGGGCGGGCTGCTGGCGCTGCCGGTGCTCGCATACCGCGCGGCGAAGCGCGACCGTACGGCGCTGTTTCTCCTCGTCGGCTATCTGGCGCAGGTGCTGCCGTGGGTGTTCATCTCACGCCTGACATTCGAATACCACTACTTCGCGGCGACGCTCTTTCTCGTGCTCGCGCTCGGGTACGTGTTCGACCGGCTGCGGCAGCGCGGCTATCTTGGCATCGTGTATGCCTTCACGGCGGCAAGCGGCGTGCTCTTCGCGCTGTTTTTCCCCGTGCTCACGGGCGTGACGATCCCGCGTGACTATGCATGGAATGTGCTCAAATGGCTCCCGGACTGGCCGTTTTAACGCCGGGGAAATTACAGAAATCGAGGTATTGTTTATGATTGCGATCGGATGTGACCACGGCGGTTTTGCCCTCAAGCAGGAGGTCATGCGCCATCTCGACGAGCTGGGCCTTGCCTACAAGGACTTCGGCACGTACAGCGAAGAGAGCTGCGACTACCCCATCTACGGCGAGGCCGTGGCCCGCGCCGTCGCGGGCGGGGAGTGCGAGCGCGGCATCCTCATCTGCGGCACCGGCATCGGCATCTCCATCTCCGCCAACAAGGTCAAGGGCATCCGCGCCGCCCTGTGCGGCGACTGCTACTCCGCCGAGATGACCCGCCGCCACAACGATGCGAACATCCTCGCCATGGGCGCGCGCGTGCTCGGCCCGGGCCTCGCGCTCAAGATCGTGGACACGTTCCTCAACACCGAGTTTGAGGGCGGCCGCCACGCGCGCCGCATCGCCCTCATCAGCGACATTGAAAACCGCGGCTGACGCCGCCTGACCCAAAGGAGGTGTGCCGATGCGCGCCCATCGCAACGACGTTTACCGCGCCCGGCGCAGCCGGGGCAAGGCCTGGCCGGTGATCTTGTGGATCCTCGCCGGGCTGATCGTGCTGGCGGTGATTTTGTTCTTCGCCGGCCAGAAATACATTGTCTATGACAGCGACGGCTCTCTGCACGTCGTCTTCCCCATCATGGAGACGGCCGCCCCCGTCACCGAGAGCGGCCAGCCCGAGACGGTCGACACCGAGCTCGTGCTCGAGGACCCGGACTATTCCGGCATCGTCTCCGACGCGGGCAAGGGCCTCACCGAGCTGCACGGGCAGTATCTGACGGCCGACAAGATCACGCCCGACGGGCTCACGCGCGCGGCCTCCGCCGTGAAGGCGGCAGGCGGCAACGCCCTCGTGCTGCAGATGAAAGCCCCCGGCGGCACGCTGAGCTGGAAGTCCGGCGTCTCGGACGCCGCAGCCTACGGCGTCAACGGCACGGCCGAGCTTGCCGACGCGATCCAGACCGTCAAGGGGCAGAACGTCTACCTCGTCGCCGTCGTGAGCACGTGCGTCGACACGCTCATGGCCGAGCGCTACGCCGCCACCGCGCTGCAGACCGCGTCCGGCAGCGCGTACACCGACAGTTCCGGCGGCTGGGTCGACCCGTACAACACGTTCATCCGCACCTACCTCGTCAGCCTCTGCAAGGAGCTGCACGACCTGGGCTTTGACGAGGTCGCGTTCTCGTACCTGCAGCAGCCGCTGTCCGACACGGAGGTCAAATATGCGTCCCAGAGCGGCACGCCTTCGCGCACGGACGCGGTCGTGTCGCTGGCAAAGTACCTGCGCGCGAACCTGACCGCCACGGGCCTGCGCGTGAGCGCCGTCGTGAGCGCGGACTCTATCCTGCAAAGCAGGGCCGCGCAGTCCGGGCAGGACATGGCGGTGTTCCCGAAGCTGTTTGACCGCGTGTGCGTGTTCGCCTCGGCCGATAACGTCGCCACGCTCCAGAGCGCCATCGCGGCCGACAGCAGCTTTGACGCCGCGACGCGCTTCGTGCCGTTTCTCGCCAAGGCGCCGGAATCCGGCAGCTATGTCACCGCCGGGTGAGCCCCGGCCCATCAAAGAAACCCCCGCCCGGCGTGACCGAATGGTCACGCCGGGCGGGGATTTTGTGTACGCACGATCAAAGCGCCGCTTCGCGCCGGACAAGAAAGCGCGATCTTCTCAGTCAGCCGTTTCTTTGGTGACGACGGGTTTCCCCTCTGCATCCAGCAGCGGCGTCAATCCGCCCGCATATCCGCTGACGATAAAGAGATAATTCACGCCGGTCTCTTTGTCCACATAGATCGTTTTTGCGCTCATAAAGCCGCCTTCCTGATATACGATCTCAAACCGCTTTTCTTTTTTCATTTTGTCTGGCCTCCGCATTTTGATTTGCGTCCTGCGTTCCTCTTGCCATGCAGCCGCGCGCTATCTGTCCCAGCAGGTCTGTTTGCCCGCCTCCGTGATCGGCCGAATGACCCTGCACGAATTGCCAACAGCGACCGAATCGCTCGGAATGTCTTTGACGACGACGCTGCCGCCCCCGATCACGACATTGCTCCCGATCGTGACGCCGGGCATGACCTGCACGCCGCCGCCGATCCACACATGATCGCCCACGGTGATTGGGTAAGCATACTCCAGCCCCCGCTCGCGGCGCACGGCGTCGATCGGGTGGCCGGCCGTGTAAAACCCGCAGTTCGGCGCCACGAACACGTGTTCGCCGAATGTCCCGCGGCGCAGTCGAGAATGACGAGATTGTGGTTGGCGTAAAAGTGCTCCCCGAGCCGGATGTTGTAGCCGTAATCGCACCAGAACGGGGCCGTCACGCAAAACGTCTCGCCCGTTTTCCCCAGAAGCCGCCGGAGGAGCTCCCGCATCCCGGCCGCGTCCGAGGGCCGCAGCTGATTGTAGGCATGGCACAGCTCCTTGGCCCGCACACGGTCGGCGCAGAGCGCGCTGTCGTTGGCGTCATACAGCATCCCGCGCAGCATTTTCTCCTTCTCGGTCATGGTCATTCCTCCCGCAAATTCCGCCTCCCGGCGCGCTGCGTCTCATCTTACCACACATCCGCGCGCAGCACAACCGCAGCCGCAGCGGTCAGTTCCGCTGCGGCTGCTGTCTGCTTTCTTCCCCGCGTATCTTACTCCTTCGGCTGCTTGACGGCGAAAATGTGCATCGCCATGCCGAGGCCCGTCACGCCGCAGAACACGCGGTGCATGACGCGCGCCTGCTTCGGGCCGATTTTCTTGGCCGCGGCGTGCGTGTAGTTCAGGCCGAGGATGCCTGAGCCGATGACCGACCCGCTGACGACGGTGGGCACGTCCGTCTTGCCCGCTGCAAACGCCTGCACCGTGTGTACGCCCGCGCCGAGGCACAGCAGCCCCGCGCCCGCGCCGTGGATGAGCATGCGCAGCTTGTAGTGTGCCTTGCCCCACTTCGTGTGCTTGAGCACGGCCTCCGCGCCGTCAATGGCGTAGCCCGCCACGCCGATCCACGGCCAGATTTTCTGGTACTTGCCGAGGGTGTTCATGATCTTGCAGTCACATTTTTTCATGGTCGAGTGCCTCCTGAGCATTTATTTTTGGTTCTATCTGCAGCCCGGCGCGCAGCCGGGACAGGGCTTCGGGGTCATTTTCCACCTCGCGCGTGACGAGCACGACGAGCTGCGCGTCCGTGCAGCCGCTCACCGCCGCCAGACAGTCGAGCAGCCGCAGCGTCGCCGCGGCATACCGCACGGGAAAGACCACGTCACGGTCGTCGAGCGCGTCCATGCCGTGCCGCCAGACGATCGTCTGCGCGAGGCATGTCTGCTGCACGGGCGTCATTCTGGGCGGCGGGCAGGCAGGGAGCGCCGCCGCGCGCCGCAGCAGCGCCGGCCAGCGGGCATCGAGCGGCTCCGGGGACGCGAACGCCGCCGCCAGCGCCGCCGGCGGCATGGGCTCCGGCGCTGCATCGGCCGTCACCCCCGGCATACCCCCGGCGGCCAGCGCCGCGATGCGGTGCCGGTCGAGCTGGCGCTGCGCTGCGCACGCGAAAGCGCGCGCGGCCGCGAGATTTTCATACGCCGTGTGCCCCGGCCGCGCCAGCAGCGCAAGCGCCCGGTCGCGTACCGCCGTGACGGCGGCCGTCAGCCGCCGCTCACGCACGCCGGGCACATACCCGTCGTCCGGCAGCGGCGCGGAGACAAAGCGCAGGGGCGCGGAGCGCTCCAGCAGCCGCCGCGCGGCCTCCGGGCACGCGGGTGATAGCCCCTGCTCCATCCGGTCGCACAGCAGCACCTCCCAGCGCGGGAAATCCCGGCACGTGCGGCACAGGCTCTGCTCGCCGAGCGTGCGCTGCAGCTCGCACAGGCCGTCGGCACACAGAAACGGGCAGCGCCCGTCCGTCTGCGCAAAGTACGTATCGCCCTCGCTGTCTACGCGCAGCACGCGCCGCAGCTTTGCCGCCAGCGGATGCTGCAGGCGCAGGTAAGCGTCCTGCGCGTCCGGATCGACAACGATCTCCCACGCGGCGCAGCACGTCTGCGGACATGCCCCGGCCAGGCACCGGAACGCAGCGTAATCATCGGGTCGGGTCTGGTACATGGCGGCCTCCTTGCGCGTATTTTTTTTATTGTAACACATCGCGCGCCGCAGGAAAAGGGACGTTCGGCACTCCCGTGCGCAAAAAAACAGACGGACACCGAAATGTCCGTCTGTCTGTTGGTTTTTTGACCGGCCGGCAGCTTACTGCTTGACCAGATCCATGAGGCTGATGATGCCGCGCGGGCAGATATCGGCGCAGTGGCCGCAGCCGACACACTTGTCATAGTCGATCGTGGACACGAAGTTCTCGATCTTGATGGCTTCTGCCGGGCACTCGCGCTGGCACTTCATGCAGCCGATGCAGCCGACGTCGCAGATCTTGCGCGTGACGGCGCCCTTGTCCTGATTGCGGCAGCCGACGAGCACAGCCTGCTTATACGGTACCTTCTCGATGATTTTCTTCGGGCAGGCATCAGCGCAGGCCATGCAGCCGACGCACTTGTCGCGGTCGACCTTGGCAACGCCGTTGACGATGTGCATCGCGCCGAACTTGCAGGCTCTGGCGCAGTTGCCGAGGCCGATGCAGGCGAAGCGGCACTCCTTGTTGCTCTTGCCGCCGAACAGCATGGCAGCCTGGCAATCCTGGGGCCCTTTGTAGTTGAAGCGCTTGACGGCGACGCCCTCCGCGCCGGAGCACGGCACGAACGCGACCATCTTCTCCTCCGCACCGGCGGAGACGCCCATGATCGCAGCGATCTTGTCGGCAGCTTCCTGGCCGCCGGCGACGCAGCAGTTGACCGGAGCCTGACCCGCCGCGACCGCAGCAGCGTAGCCGTCGCAGCCGGGGTAGCCGCAGCCGCCGCAGTTGGCGCCGGCGAGGCACTCACGCACGGCCTCCTGCTTGGGGTCAACTTCCACATGGAAGATTTTAGCGGCGAACGCCAGCAGCGCGCCGAAAACAGCGCCCATGATGCCGAGGACGGCGATCCCTTCGAGAATCAAAGTAAAATCCATATTTCAGCCCTCCTTAGCCGATCTTCATGCCGGAGAAGCCCATGAAAGCCAGGGCCAGCAGACCGGCGGAGACGAGGCAGATCGGGAAGCCCTCAAAGCTCTCCGGATAGTCGGCAAACTCGAGCTTCTCGCGCACGCTTGCGAACAGGCAGATGGCGAGCATGAAGCCGAGGCCGCCGAACACACCGTAGACCACGCTCTGCACAAAGCCGAAGCTGTACTGCGTGTTGAGCAGCACGACGCCGAGCACGGCGCAGTTGGTGGTGATCAGGGGCAGGTAGATGCCGAGCGCGGAGTACAGGGACGGGACGGACTTTTTGAGGAACATCTCGATGAACTGCACGAGCGCGGCAATGACGAGGATGTAAGCGATCGTCTGCAGGAAGCCCAGGCCGAGCTTGACGAGCAGGCAGTTGACGAGCCAGCAAATGGCGGACGCCAGGCCCATGACGAACGTGACGGCGAGGCCCATGCCGGCGGCGGTGTCGATCTTGCTCGAGCAGCCGAGGAACGGGCAGCAGCCGAGGAACTGCGAGAAGATGAAGTTATTCGTCAGCACGGCGCTGAGGATGATGGCAAAAATACTGGTCGTAGAACTCATGTTATGCCGCCTCCTTTTCCTGCGCTGCGAGCGCTTTTTCCTTGGCTTCCTTCTTCTCGGCGGACTTGCGCAGCGCGTACTGCATGAGCGCGATCAAGCAGCCGAGGGTGATGAAGCCACCGATCGGGAGCGTGAGCACGAGCGCGCCGTACTCGGACGGGAAGATCTGAATGCCGTTGCCGGTGCCGATGACACCGTCGATGGTGTTGATGATGCCGGTGCCGAACGAGCCCTTGCCGAGCAGCTCACGGATGACGCACATGGCGATGAGCACGAGCGTGTAGCCAAGGCCCTGGAAGATGCCGTCGAAGAACGACGGGCCGACGGGGTTTTTCTGGCAGAACGCCTCGGCGCGGCCGATGATGATGCAGTTAACAACGATCAGCGGGATGAACACGCCCAAAGACGCGCTCAGCGCGGGAACGTAGGCCTGCAGCAGCAGGTCAACGATGGTGACGAAGCCCGCGATGACCAGCACGAAGATGGCCAGACGGATATCGTTCGGAATGACTTTGCGGATGAGGGAAATGACCACATTGCAGCAGGTCAGAATGACGAGCACGGACAGGCCCATGCCGATGCCGTTGAAGAGGCTGGTCGTGATGGCCATGGTGGCGCACATGCCGATGAGCTGCACGAGGACCGGGTTATTGGTAATGAGGCCTTCCTTGAACTGTTGTTTGATATTCATGTTTCAGCCCTCCTTAACCCAGCGACTTGGCCGCGTTGATGACGGTCTGCACTTCGGTAACGACGGCGCGGGACGTGATCGTCGCGCCGGAGATGGCCTCGATGGTGCCCTTGTCCTTCGTCAGGGCAAGACCGTCGCCCTGGCCGACAAGGTTGTCGCGCCAGGCGCCTGCATTCGTGTCCGCCGCCTTGGCGCCGAGGCCGGAGGTCTCGGAGTGCTTGGTGACGTACACGCCGGTGCAGTTATAATCATCGTCCAGGCCGACGACCATGGTGATCATGCCCTGCGCGCCGGAGAACGTGGTCTCGGCGACGTAGCCGGCCTGCTGGCCGCCGGTGGTGGCGGTGCTGAGCTTGGTGATGGTGCCGTCGTTCTCAAAATCGGCCTGCTCGGTGTATTCGTCGGCCGCGAGGACGTTGGCATATGCTTTCTTGGTCGTCTCGGCCGCGCGCATGGCGATGGTGTCCTTCGTCAGCTCATTGACGAGACCGAGGGCCAGCGCCATGATGGCGGACACGGCAAAGAGCACGAGCGCGAGCTTGATGATCTGGCCGCCGCCGGATTTCTTTTCAGTCTTTTCAGCCATTTGCAGCAGCCTCCTTTGCTTCTTTCTTCGCAGCCTTTGCAGCGGCCTTCTTGGCCTTGACGTCCTCGCGGCTGACGCCGAACTGGCGGCGCTGGGTGTGCTTGTCGAACATCCACGCGCAGCAGTTCATGATGAGGATGGCAAAGGAAACGCCCTCCGGGAAGCCGCCGAACACGCGGATGAGCACGGTCAGCGCGCCGCAGCCGACGCCGTAGATGATGCGGCCGGGAGCGGTGACGGGGCTGGTGCTGTAGTCGGTCGCCATGAAGAACGCGCCGAGCAGCAGGCCGCCGGACAGGAGGTTGTCGAGCATCCACTCGACGTGGGTGTAGCCGCCGCCATTTTTGCTGCCGAAGATGAGCGTCAGCAGCGCGACGGTGCCGATGAACGACACGGGGATGTGCCAGGTGATGACCTTGCGGCACAGCAGGTACACGCCGCCGATGAGCAGCGCGAGCGCGCTGACTTCGCCGAGGCAGCCGGGCATCGTGCCGAGGAACATGGACTTAAAGGTGTAGTACTGCGGCAGCGCCTCGCCGGCCTTCATGTAGCTGAGCGGGGTGGCCATGGTGGTCGCATCCGCGCCTATGACGGACGTCAGGCTGCCGGGCACGACCCAGGTGGTCATGAACAGCGCGTAGGAGGCGAGCAGGAACGCACGGCCGGCGAGCGCCGGGTTGAGGAAGTTCTTGCCGATGCCGCCGTAGAGCTGCTTGACGACCACGATGGCGAAGAACGCGCCGATGATCGGCAGCCACCACTTGCAGTTGGCCGGCAGGGTGTACGCGAGCAGGATGCCCGTGACCACGGCGGACAGGTCGCCGATGGAGTCGGGCTTTTTCATGAGCTTGCGGTAAGCCCACTCAAAGAACACGCACGACACGATGGACACGGCCAGCGGGATGAGCGCCTGCGCGCCGAACTGCCACACGCCGACGCACAGCGCCGGGAGCAGGGCGATGATCACGTCGAGCATGATCTCGCGCGTGCCGCGCTTGGCGCGAACCTGAGGCTGATAGGCAGCGTCAAAGGTATATTCTTTCGGTGTCATTTCGTTTCAGCCTCCTTTGCAGCGGCTTCCGCGCGGGCCTTTTCTTCGGCCGCGCGGGCGGCGAAGAGGAGCTTCGCGGTCTTGAAGGTATGGGTCAGGGGCAGACGGCCCGGGCAATTGTACGAGCAGCTGCCGCACTCGAAGCAGTCGAGAATGTGGTACTTCTGCATATTCTCGAAGTCGCGCTTCTGATAGTACTTATACATGTACAGCGGCTCGAGCTTCATCGGGCAGACGGTCAGGCACTTGCCGCAGTGGATGCACGTCGGGTTCTCGACGGAGCGGTCTTCCTTGTCGGTGAAGAACAGGATGCCCGCGGTGCCCTTGATGTTGGGCGCCTCGAGATTCGTGGCGATCAGGCCCATCATGGGGCCGCCGAGGACGATCTTCTTCGGCTCGACGACGAAGCCGCCGCACTGCTCGACGATGTAGCTGAACGGAGTGCCGAAGCGGCACTGCAGGTTGTAGGACTTATCGCCCATGGCGCTGCCGGCAACGGTGAGGACACGCTCGATGCTGGGCATGCCTTCGTAGCAGGCACGGTAGATGGCGTAAGCCGTCTGGGTGCTGATGACGTTGCAGCCGACGCCGGACGGCAGGCCGCCGGGCTTGACCTCACGGTTCGTGATGGCCTTGATCTGCATCTTCTCAGCGCCCTGCGGGTACTTGACGTTCTCCGGCACGATCTCCACGCCGTACTGCGCGGGGTTTTTGGACAGGAGCAGGTCGATGGCGTCCTGCTTGTTCTTCTCGATGCCGTAGTAAGCCTTGTCGAGGCCGGACGCGATGCGCGCCAGCTCAATGCCCTTGAGCAGCTCCTCGGGGTGGTTCTTCATGGTCAGGTGGTCGCCGTTGAGGTACGGCTCGCACTCTGCGCCGTTGATGATGAGGGTATCGACTTTGCCAAGGCCGCCGCGGATCTTGAACGCGGTCGGGAACATGGCACCGCCGTGACCGACGATACCGGCCTCGCGGATGCGGTCAAGGATGGCTTCGGGATCCTTCATCTGCTCGGGCGTCAGGGGCGCGAGATCCGTGCAGGGGGTGTCCTGGAAGTCATTTTCGATCACGATCGCGGGGATCATATCGCCCAGGGGGTGGGGTCTCGGCTCAATGGCGATCACCTTGCCGGAGACCGTCGCGTGGATGGGAGCGGAGACGGGTGCCGGATTGTCAGCGATCTTCTGACCCATCTTCACATAATCGCCCACCGCGACCAGCGGTTTGCAGGGTGCGCCGATATGCTGCATCATCGGGAGCACGACCTGCGGCGGAGGCGCAATGACGGTCACCGGAACGTCCGGCGCCTTCATGTAGTTGGGATGAACTCCGCCATGAAACTTAAAGGGCATTTGCATCACCTCTCTATTTTTTGACCCACATATATTAGCACGCCAACCTAATTTCGTCCACCAAAAATGGCGGAAAAACATCAAATTGTACTAATTTAAATATTAACGAACCTGCAAAAAAGCTGACAAATCCAACATTTCCGGAAACTTTGCAACATTTTGTGCATATTGGTTGGATTTTTCGCCGCCGCGGCGCGCGGGGCGGAAAAAATTCTGTGTTCGGGACTTAACAAGCGGGAAAAAATCCTGTAAAATAGATAGCAAATGCGCTGCCGGCGCGCCGCCGGCAGAAAGGAGGCCACGTTATGCTGACACCCTGGGCGGATACGCTCGACCGCGCGCAGCCCCTGCCGGAGTATCCCCGGCCGCAGATGGTGCGCGACAGCTACCTGAATCTCAACGGCCTGTGGAGCTACGCGATCACGACGAGCGCGAGCAAGCCCGCGCAGGCCGACGGCACGATCCTTGTGCCCTTCTCGCCCGAGAGCGAGCTGTCCGGCGTGGGACACGTCCTGCAGCCGGAGGAATACCTGTGGTACATCCGCACGGTCACGCTGCCGGACGGATTCAACGTCGGCCGCGTGCTGCTGCACTTCGGCGCGGTCGACCAGACCGCGACCGTGTGGTGCAACGGCGTGGAGCTGGCCACGCACACGGGCGGCTACCTGCCGTTCACGGTGGACATCACCGAGGTGCTGGCCAAGGAAAACACGATCCTTGTGTGCGTGCGCGACGCGACGAACAAGTCCCAGCTCCCGCGCGGCAAGCAGACGCTGCACCCGCACGGCATCTGGTACACGCCGCAGAGCGGCATCTGGCAGACGGTCTGGCTCGAGAGCGTGCCGCAGAACTACATCCGCTCCCTGCACGTGACGCCGCTGTTTGACGCGCATCAGGTGGAGATCACCGTCGAGGGCGAAGGTCAGTGCATGATCGACCTCGAGGGCAAGCGCTTCACGTTCCCCGCGGGCGTGCCGGCGCACGTGCCGGTGCAGTCGTTTCGCCCCTGGTCGCCGGAGCACCCGACGCTCTACCCCTTCAGCGTGACGCTCGGGGACGACACGGTCTACAGCTACTTTGCCATGCGCAAGTGCAGCGTCGAGACGGACAAGGACGGCGTGCGCCGCCTGTTTCTCAACGGCAAACCGTATTTTCACAATGGCCTGCTCGACCAGGGCTACTGGCCGGACGGACTCTACACCGCGCCGAGCGACGACGCGCTCGTCTACGACATCCAGCTGGCCAAGGACATGGGCTTCAACATGCTGCGCAAGCACATCAAGGTCGAGTGCGACCGCTGGTACTATCACTGCGATCGGCTGGGCATGCTCGTCTGGCAGGACATGCCCTGCGGCGGCAGGCGCTACGACCCGCTCATCGTCTCGACCCCGCTCGTGACAGGCTGGCATCTCGACGACAGCTGGTATCCCCTCTTCGGCCGCACGAACGTGACGGCGCGCAAGGCGTTTTTGAACGAGCTGCGTGACATGGTCACCACGCTCTACAACCACCCGTGCATCGCCGTGTGGGTGCCGTTCAACGAGGGCTGGGGTCAGTTTGACAGCCAGACGGCCGTGCAGGTCATCCGGTCCGTGGACAAGACGCGCACGATCGACCCGGCCAGCGGCTGGCACGATCAGGGCTTCGGCGATGTGCGCAGCCTGCACGTGTATTTCCAGAAGTACAGGTTCCAGCCCGATAAGCTCGGCCGCGCCACGCTGCTGTCGGAGTTCGGCGGCTATGTCCACCGCGTCGAGGGCCACGCCATCGGCGGCAAGAGCGTCGGCTACAAGACGTGCGACGCCCCGCTCTCGCTCGAGTACGCGCTCCAGGCGCTCTATGACGAGCAGATCCGCCCCGCCATCGCGCAGGGCCTCAGCGCCGCGGTGTACACGCAGCTGAGCGACGTGGAGCACGAGCTCAACGGCCTCGTGACCTATGACCGCAGCATCGTAAAGCTCCCGGTGCAGACACTGCACAAGATCTTTTATATCGAAAACGAATAAACAAAACCGCCCGCTGCGATCGCAGCGGGCGGTTGATTTTTGCGTTTCGGGCTCGGCTCAGTACGCCACGCCCCAGTAGATCATGCACTTGGCGGGCTTGCCGCACACGGGGCAGACATCGTCGATGTGCTCCTGCTCAAACGGGATGCAGCGGCTGGACATACCGGCCTTGTCCTTCATCTCGAGCTCGCAGGCGAGGTCGCCGCACCACATGGTCTTGATGAAGCCGCCGTTTTTCTCCTGCAGCTCCTTGGCCTCGGCCAGCGAGTGCGCGGCATAGGTGTGCTCGTCGAGGTTGCGCTTGGCCTTGTCGAACAGGCCCTGCTGCACGGTTTCGAGCAGCTCGGGGATGCGCGCCTCCAGCTCATCGAGCGCGACGGTGATCTTCTCGCCGTTGTCGCGGCGGACGGCGACGCAGCGGCCGGCCTCGATGTCCTTCGGGCCGATCTCGACGCGCAGCGGCACGCCCTTCATCTCCCAGTTGGCGAACTTCCAGCCGGGGCTGTTGTCGCTGAAGTCGCCCTGCGCGCGCAGGCCGGCGGCCTTCAGGCGCGCGACGAGCTCCTCGGCCTTCTCGGTCACGCCGGGCTTGTGCGCCGCGATGGGCAGCACGATGACCTGGATCGGCGCGATGTGCGGCGGCAGGACGAGGCCGCTGTTGTCGCCGTGGGTCATGATGAGGCCGCCGATGACGCGCGTGGACAGGCCCCACGAGGTCTGGTGCGGGTAGACCTGCTGGTTGTTCTTGTCGGTGTAGGTGATGTCGAACGCGCGGGCGAACCCGTCGCCGAAGTAGTGGCTCGTGCCGGACTGGAGCGCCTTGTGGTCGTGCATCATGCACTCGATGGTGTAGGTGTTCTCGGCGCCGGCGAACTTCTCCTTGTCGGTCTTGTTGCCGCGGATGACGGGCATGGCCAGCTCCTGCTCGCAGGTCTCGGCATAAATTTCGAGCATCTGCAGCGTCTCCTTGCGGGCCTCGGCCTCAGTGGCGTGCAGGGTGTGGCCCTCCTGCCAGAGGAACTCACGCCCGCGCAGGAACGGGCGGGTGGTCTTTTCCCAGCGCATGACGCTGCACCACTGGTTATACAGGCACGGCAGGTCGCGCCAGCTGTGCACGATGTGGCTCCAGTGCTGGCAGAAGAGCGTCTCAGACGTCGGGCGCACGCACAGGCGCTCCGGCAGCTCCTCGCTGCCGCCCATCGTGACCCACGCGCACTCGGGCGCGAAGCCCTCGACGTGATCCTTCTCCTTCTGCAGCAGGCTCTCGGGGATCAGCATCGGCATGGCCACGTTCTGGTGGCCGGTCGCCTTGAACTTGCCGTCGAGTATCTTCTGGATGTTCTCCCAGATGGCGTAGCCATACGGGCGCATGATGAACAGGCCCTTGACATCGGAATAGTCCACGAGCTCCGCCTTGATGCACACGTCGGTGAACCACTGGGCGAAGTCGACTTCCATATCGGTGATCTGCTCGACCTTCTTTTCTTTGGCCATAAGCGCAACACTCCTCTGTATGCCGCGCAGAGATCCCGCGCGGGCGTATTCATAATGTATTGGGTAACTTATATAGTGTATAGAATCCGCCGCCGCTTGTCAAGCGCCAAGCAGCTCCTGCACCGCGAAAATTCCGATCATGACGGCGATGAGAAAGTACATCACGACCGCGGCGACGGAGTGCCGCGCCGGCCGGCGGTCAAACAGCTGGCCCACGCACCAGAACACGAGCAGGCCGGTGCCGATCCAGTAGACCGGGTTGAGCGCGACGGCCATGACCGTCACCTCCACGATCAGCAGTGCGAACACCGCGATCTGCCACGTGCGGATGCGCCGCGCGCGGCTGTTGCAGTAGATCTCGCGCCAGGCATCTGAAAGCTCGCGGCGCTGGCGGCGGAAAAACGATTCGCGCGGCTTTTTCGGCGCGGCCGCCTCGGCCGGGGTCTCGGGCGTTTCGGCCGCCGTTTCGACGGTTTCGGCCACGGTTTCGGGTTCCATTTCGACGGTTTCGGCCGCGGTTTCGGGTTCCGTTTCGGTGTAGGGGCGCTCTTGTTCCATGCGTTCCACTCCTTTCCGGTTTTTCGGAAAACCGGTCCTTTTTCCTCAGGATACCCCGCCGCAGAGCGCCTGTCAAGGGCCGGATCGCGGCCGAAAAGTGCATTTCGGGCTTGACCGCACACCATTCGTGCAATATAATATGTAAATTAGAGATGCTATTTCAAGATGCAATTGAACCCCTTGGAGGTGACCATCTATCAACAGACAGAGTTACATGGCGGAAATCAGCAGCCTGCTTGGCCTGATTACCGACGACAATACCCGTCAGGCGCTCATCGCGCAGATGGAGAACATGTTTGACAACGCGCCCGATGAGGAGCGCCTCATTCAGGAGATCGGCAACCCGACGAAGGTGGCCGTCGCCCTCATCCGCTACGCCGACAGCGGCAAGATCACGCCGGCCGCCGCGCCCGTAGTCGCGCCCGAGCAGGTGCAGCCCAAGCGTGCGCCCCAGCCGCGCCCGCGTGCCGAGCAGTACCGCCCTGCCGCTGCAACCGCCGCGCAGACTCCCGCCTCGGCGATGTCGTTTCAGGGCATCCCGGAGGAGCCGGCCGCCGCGCCCGTGCTCGACGGTCAGTTCTCGTTTGACGAGCAGCCCGCCGACGACGGCTACTATGACGAACAGCCCACGGACGACGGCTACTATGACGAGCAGCCCGCCGGTGACGACGGCTACTACGACGAGCAGCCCGCCGGTGACGACGGCTATGACGACCCGAACTACGCCACCGACGGCGAGGAAGGGTATTATGACGAGGCCTATTACGAGGACGAGCCGGCCTACAAGACGAACGTCTTTCTGGCCGTTCTCTACACGCTCGGCGCGATCGTGATCGGCGTGCCGGTGCTGGCCGTGCTGCTGGTGCTGGATCTGGCCGTGCTGGCCGTCGGCGCCGCGTGCGGCGCGGGCGGTGTGGGCCTGATCGCGACGGCCTTCATCGGTCTGCCCATGGTAGCGGATATGCTCATCCTGCTCGGCGGCGGCGCCGCCGTGATCGCCATCGCGCTGGTCGTGATCTGGCTGGCCATCTGGCTGTTCATCCGCATGGTCATCGGCTGGGTCCGGCTGCTCGTGCGCCTGGGTAAGCGCTGGTGCAGAAAGGAGATCGCCGCATGAAAAAAGCCTGGAAAACCATTCTCATCGTCGCACTGTGCATCCTGATCGTCGGCGAGATCGTGCTTGGCGTCGGTCTTGCGACCGGCGGCAGCCCCGACCGCATCTGGGAAGCGGCGTATGAGCACTACGACATCGGTGCGATCTTCGCCCTCATCAAGTCCTCCGGCATCGCGGACCTGCTGGCGAGCATCGGCCTGTAAGAAAAGCAAAACATGAGGCGGCGAGCATGGCTCGCCGCCTCATTTCATTTTATTTCATTTTAAAGAGCAGCACGCCGCCCGTCATCAGCGCGAGCCCCGCCCACTTGCTCCAGCCGAAGGCGAGCTTTTCCGTGCCCATGATGCCGAAGGCGTCGATGGCCGCAGCCGTGGCCAGCTGCGCGATGAGGATCGTCGCCACGGCGAGCGTCGGGCCGAGCCTGCCCATGCCGAGCATGACCGTGACCGTGATGGCCAGCGCCAGCACACCGCCGAACCAGCAGTATTTCGGCGCGGCGCCCAGCGCGGCAAAGCTGCCCGTGCGCCAGAACACCAGCACCAGCAGCGACAGCACCGCCGCCACGCACTGCACGAAGGCATTGGTCTCCATCGTGCCGATGTGTTCGCTCAGGCGCGTGTTCATCACGCCCTGAATGCTCATCGCCGCCCCGGCGAGGATGCACGCGAGAAATCCACCCAAAATTCATCGGCTCCTTCCGAATAATCCTTGCACTGCCGCGCGGAATGTGTTACACTGTGTCGTACCGAAAAACATTTGCCCGCAGCACGCGAACAAAGGAGGGGCTGTTTATGGCCGCAGGCAGCAAACCGAAATACTATCTCGTGGAGGCGAGCGTCCTGCCCGAGATCTTTGCCAAGGTGATCGAGGCCAAGGAGCTGCTCGAGACCGGCCAAGTGCGCACGGTGGCGGACGCCGTGGCGCGCGTGGACATCAGCCGCAGCGCGTTTTATAAATACAAGGACTTCGTGTCCCCGTTTCAGGACATGTCGCGCGGCCATCTCGTGACGTTCAACCTCGAGCTGCTCGACCGGCAGGGCGTGCTGTCGTCCGTCCTTGCTATTTTTGCCGAAAACGGCGCAAATATACTCACCATCAACCAGAGCATTCCGACGAGCGGCGTCGCCCCGGTGACGATCACGGCCGCGACCGAGAACATGCAGACGACGATGGAGGCGTTCATGGCGGCGCTCAAAGCGGCCGAGGGCATCATCCGCGTGCACCTCATGGCCGGCTGACCACGAAAAACAAAAGCATCCCCGGGCCGAAATGGTCCGGGGATGTCCGTCCGTTAAAAAGTCCGTGCTGAACTTTTTAACAGACGGACAGCAAAATCGGATTCGAGGCGGGCCTTGCCCCCTTGAGCTCCCCCGCTGCTCTGTCCGCTTTGCACTTGCGCGCAGGTTCCAACAGTTTTACAGCCCCGAGCCAATTACGGTCCGGGGCTGTTTTCGCTTCATATCGATTTATCTTTTCACTCGAGCAGCTGCGCGCGACCGCCGTGCAGGCGGATCTTCCCGGCGCAGAAGCGCTTGACCGCCTCAGGCAGCAGCTTCCACTCCGCGTCAGTGAGCACGCGGCGCTTGAGCGTCGTGAGATCGTCGTCCTCAAGCACGGGCACGGCCTTTTGCAGCAGCACCGGGCCGACGCCGCCGTTCTCGTCCACGAGGTACGCCGTCGCCCCCGTGACCTTCAGGCCGCGGGCGAGCACCGCCTCATGCACCGCGTCGCCGCGCAGCGTCTCAAACGCCGGGATGAGCGACGGCTGCACCGCGATGACCTTGTTGTGGAAGCTCCTGGCCGTCTCGCGGCCGACGCCGGGATAAAACCCCGCGTTGATGACGAGCTCGATGTCCATGTCCTTAAGCTTGTTGCGGATGGCCATGTCGTACGACGTGTCGTTCGGGAACATGGCCGGCTCGACGACTACGGTCTCGATGCCGGCGTTGCGCGCGCGCTTGAGCGCGTAGGCATTGGCGTCGGACGAGATGACGGCGACGAGCTGCAGCTCCGGGATCTCGCCGAAGAACACGGAGTCCAGCAGACTTTGCAATTTTGTTCCCTTGCCGGAAACCAGAACAGCACTGCGGATCATTTTGCTCGTTTACTCCTTCCCAAGCAGCCGTGCGGCCGTGGCGCGGTTATTGTCCTCCTGACGGTTGAGCAGCTCGGTGCGGCGGCGCAGCTCCTCGCCTCTGCCGGCGAGCGCGACGGCCGAATCGATCAGGTCGGACAGGTCCTTCTCGTTGAGCGCCTCGAACTGCATATAGTTATTCTGCTCGACATAGTCGAGAAACGCCGTGACCTTCGGGTCATAGGCAACGCCGATGAGCGGCACGCCCTGTCCGGCGGCAAAGATCAGTCCGTGCAGCCGCATGGACACGACCGTCGTCATGCGCGAGAGCACGCCGATGACCTCGCCGGTGGACATCTGCTCGTCGATCATATAATACGGGATGCTCAAATGCTCCGTGACGAGCCGGCTGGCCTCGCCGTCGGTGCGGAAATTGATGCTGAGGAACACCGGCGTCAGGCCGTATTTCAGGTAGGCGTACACAGCGCCGGCGGCGAACACGGTGGCCTTTTCCTCAATGCCGGGCCACTTGCGCAGCACGAAGCCGATGTACTTGCCGTCCGGGTCCATATCGTGCTCGCGCAGGATGCGGTCGATGCGGCTGCGTCCGGCGGCCGGCAGCGTGAGCGCGGGGTCAGACGCGAGGATGACCTCCGGGTCCGTGACGCCGAAATCGCTGAGCGTCTCGCGGCTGTCCGGCTCACGGAGCGTGATCTTGTCGACGCAGTCGTTGATGATGCGCGCGGCGAGCTGCCGGTCGCGCTCATAAACGATCGGGCCGATGCCGCAGCCGTACATCTGCACCTTGCAGCCGCAGCGGTGCGCCATGCGGATCGTGCCGAGATAATACCATAAGCTCAGCCGGCTCGTGACGTCCTGCATGAGGCTGCCGCCGCCGCTGATAAACAGCTGGCTGCGGCGCAGGATGCGCCGGATGGCAAAAAGATGAAACCGGTGGCAGGCGTTGACGCCGCAGGCGCTGCGCGTGTCCTGCGGCCGGCGGGAGAGCACGGTCACGGGCATGTGCGGGTCGATGCGGCGCATCTCGCCGATGATGGCCTGCAAAATGGCATCGTCGCCGGTGTTGCCGAAGCCGTAGGCGCCGCAGATGAGCACGCCGTCGCGCACACCGTCGCGCAGGTTGCGCTCCATGCGGAAGACCGCGTTGTAAATTTCCAGCTGGCGCAGACCGGTGTCCTCCTCGGAGAAGTCGGCTTTGCCGCGCCGGTAGAGCGCCTCGCCCAGCGTATGGCGGTAGTCGGAATCGAGCGCGCAGCGCGCGAGGTAGGCCGCGAACATCCGCACGTCGCCCGGCTCAAACAGCAGACCGGTCACGCCGTGCTCGATGATGACCGGCACGCCGCCGACGTTCGAGGCAACGGTGGCCAGATGCGCGCGCGCGCCCTCCGTCAGCGCGTAGGGAAACGTCTCCGACAACGACGAGAGCGCGTTGATATCGAGCGCGCCGTAAAAGCTGTCAAGATCGTCCACCCAGCCGAGGAAGAACACGCTGTCGGTGATCTCAAGCTCTCTGGCAAGCGCCTCGAGCTTTTTGCGCTCCATGCCGTCGCCCGCGATGGCGAGGCGCAGCTGCGGACAGGCCTTTTGCGCCAGCGCCACCGCGCGCAGGAGCGTCGGGATATCCTTCACGGGGTCGAGCCGGGCGGCAATGCCCACGATGATGTCGTCCTCATGAACGGTATAGCCGAACTGCGCGAAATACGCCGCGCGGTCGGTCTTGGGCACGACGTGGGAAAAATCGAGCCCGTTGTAGATGGAAAAGAGCCGGTTCGGCTCAAAGCCGCGGTCGATGAGCCGCTGGCGGATGGGGTCGGACACGCACACGCGGTAATCGAGCCGGTGCAGCGCCCAGGTGTTGAGCGTGCCGTAGACGGCGCGGGCGAACGGCCGGCCAAGATAATCGAGCCGGTAGTCGCTGTGCACAGTGCTGATGACCGGCACATGCAAATGCCGGCGCAGCAGCGCTCCGGTAACGTTTGCGAGCGCGCCGTGGCAGTGCACGAGATCATACTCCCCGTCGCGGATGATCCGCCTGAGCGCCCTGAGGTTTGCCAAAAAGCCCTTGCCGAGCACCATCGTCGGGATACCGAGCGCGGCCGCACCGTCGGCAAAATCGCCGGCGCGGAAGCACACGAGCTGCACGTCGATGATCTGATTGAGATATTTCAACACGGAGTAAACATGCGTCCGGGCGCCTCCGGTATCGCCTCCGCTGATCACGTGGATTACTTTCACTTTACCCTCCAAAGCACTTGTGCGCGCCGCAAAAACACGGTATAATGCGCTCGTACAGGCACTTATGCATTCCCGCGCGAAATCAAAGCGCGGATTCAAATTATTATACTGTATGATTCCACTATGGTCAAGTTTTGGAGGCCCGCAATGACGAAAATTTATCTGATCCGGCACGCGGAAGCGGAGGGCAACCTCTACCGCCGCATCCAGGGGCACTGGGACGGGAGCATCACCCCGCTCGGCCTGCAGCAGATCGACGCGCTCGCGCAGCGGTTCCGCCGCGAGCATATCGACGCGCTCTACTGCAGCGACCTGTCGCGCGCGCGCGCGACGGCCGAGGCGATCACGCGCTATCATGACATTCCGGCCGTGGTCACGCCGCGCCTGACGGAGATCTGCATGGGCGTGTGGGAGGGCCGCGCCTGGGGCGATATCGAGCACGATTTTCCGGAGCAGATGCGCTATTTCAACACCGACCCCGACCGCTGGTCCGTGCCCGGCTGCGAGCCGCTCCGCGACGTGCAAAAGCGCATGAAGCGCGCCATAGAGGATCTCGCCGCGCGGCACGACGGGCAGACGATCGTCCTCGTGAGCCACGGCATGGCCATCCGCGCCTATCTGTGCACGGTGCTGGGCATCCCGAACAGCGAGATGGCCACCCTGCCCTACGGCGACAACACGTCCGTGAGCCTGCTGCTCGTCGACGGCGAGCGCACGACCGTGGAGTATTATAACGACAACCGCCACCTTCCGCCCGCACTGAGCACATTCGGCCGCCAGACCTGGTGGCGCGGCAGCGGCAGCGGCGCGGAGGATCTGCGCTATGAGCCGCTGCGCTTCCCGCGCGACGAGGCGTTTTACCTCCAGTGCTACCGGGACGCCTGGCGCAACGTGCACGAGACGGACGAGGGTTTCGTGCCCGAGCTCTATGCCCGCAGCGCCGCCCGGCACGCGCAGGAGCATCCCGGCTCCGTCGTGCGCGTCCTGAGCGGGGACCGCGTCGTCGGCCTCGTCGAGCTCGACCCCGCGCGCGACGAGCAGTCCGGCTGCGGCTGGATCAGCCTGCTGTATATGCTGCCGGAGTACCGCGGCCGCGGCTGGGCGATCCAGCTGCTGGGCTACGCGTTCTGGTTTTATGAGAATCACGACCGTGCGGCCGTGCGCCTGCACGTGTCGGAAAACAATGCCCGGGCCATCACGTTCTACCAACGCAGCGGCTTCGTGCAGATCGGGCGCGACCCCGGCGTGCGCGCGCACCTGCTGCTCATGGGCCGGCTCATCCACAGGACGGTGACGCATGGAACGGTGTGATTTTCTGCCCGTCTCCGCCGAGGAGATGCACGAGCGCGGCTGGTGGTGGTACGATGCGCTCGTCGTCGGCGGCGACGCATATGTCGATCATCCGAGCTTCGGCACAGCGGTCATCAGCCGCGTGCTCGAGGCCGAGGGCCTGCGCGTGGCCGTGCTCGCGCAGCCGGACTGGCACGACGCGGAGGCCTTCCGCGCCATGGGCCGGCCGCGGCTGGGCGTGTTCATCGGCGCGGGCAATCTCGACTCCATGGTCGCGCACTACACGGCGGCCAAGCGCCGCCGCAGCGAGGATTTTTACTCCCCCGGCAAGCGCTCCGGCTGCCGGCCCGACCGCGCGGCCATCGTCTACTGCAACCGCGCGCGCGAGGCCTTCGGCCCCGACATGCCGATCATCCTCGGCTCACTCGAGGCGAGCCTGCGCCGCTTCGCACACTACGACTACTGGGACGATTCCGTCCGCCGCGCCATCCTCTTCGACGCCCCGGCCGACCTGCTGGTCTACGGCATGGGCGAGGCCGCGACGATCGAGATCGCCCACCGCCTGAAGAAAAAGCAGTCCGTGCGCACGATGACGGACATCCCCGGCACGGGCTACATCACACGTGACCCCTCCGTGTGCAAATTCGAGCACATCACGCTCCCGTCGTTCGAGGACGTGCGCGATGATAAGCGTCTCTATGCCGAGGCCACGCGCACCGAATATGCCGAGCACGACCCCATCCGCGGCCGCGCCATGATCCAGCCGTGCGAGGGGCGCTATCTGATCATCAACCCGCCCGCCATGCCGCTCGACACGAAGGAGCTCGACCGCGTGGCCGAACTGCCCTATACCCGCGAGTGGCACCCCATGTACGAGCCGCTTGGCGGCGTGCCCGCGATCGAGGAGGTGCGCTTTAGCGTGATCCACAACCGCGGCTGCTTCGGCGGGTGCAGTTTCTGCGCACTGGCGTTCCACCAGGGCCGCATGATCACGAGCCGCAGCCACGCGAGCGTTATCCGCGAGGTCGAGGCCATGACGCACCACCCGCTCTGGAAGGGGTACGTATCCGATGTCGGCGGCCCGTCGGCAAACTTCCGCCACCCATCGTGCCGCCAGCAGCTGGAGCGCGGCATGTGCCCGAACCGGCTGTGCCTCGCGCCGACGCCGTGCCCGAATATCGACGCCGACCACTCGGACTATCTCGCCCTGCTGCGCAAGCTGCGCCAGATCCCCGGCGTGAAGAAGGTATTCGTGCGCAGCGGCATCCGCTATGACTACATGCTCTGCGACGATAACGACGCGTTTTTCCGTGAGCTCGTGCGCTACCACATCTCCGGCCAGCTCAAGGTCGCGCCCGAGCACTGCATCGACTCCGTGCTCGACTATATGGGCAAGCCCCACATTGGCACGTACGAGCGCTTCATGGACGAATACCGCCAGCTCAACCACAGGTATGATAAGGAACAGTACGTCGTGCCGTACCTCATGAGCTCGCACCCCGGCAGCACGCTCGCCGACGCCGTGGCCCTCGCGGAGTATCTCAACCGCCGCGGCCGCCAGCCCGAGCAGGTGCAGGATTTTTACCCCACCCCCGGCACGATCAGCACATGCATGTACCACACCGGCATCGATCCGCGCACGATGCAGCCGGTCTACGTCGCCAAGACGCCGCATGAAAAGGACATGCAGCGCGCGCTGCTGCAGTGGCGCCGGCCGGACAAGCGCCGGCTCGTCATTCAGGCGCTGCACGAGGCCGGGCGCGAGGATCTGATCGGCTTCGGCAAGGACTGTCTCGTCCGCCCGATGACCGACCGGCGCAAACCCGCCAGACCCGCCGAACCCCAGCCGCCCCAGCGCAAATACGGCAAGGTCTACGGCGGCGGCAAAAAGCCCGCGTCCGCCCGCGCCGCACAGAGCGGCAGGGCCGGAAAGCCCGCCAAATCCGGCAAACCCGGCCGGTCCGGAACGTCCGCCAAGCCGGGCGCGCCCCGCTCCGGCGGCAGGGGCGCGCAGCCCCCGCGTGGGAAAGGCGGCCGCCGATGAGCTATCTCTTTCTCTACCTCGCCGCCATCAACATCATCGCCTTCGCCGCCATGGGCATCGACAAGGCGAAGGCCCGCGCCGGCAAATGGCGCATCGCGGAGGGCACGCTCTTCGCCCTCGCCGCGCTCGGCGGGGCGCTCGGCGGCACGCTGGGCATGCGCGTGTTCCACCACAAGACGAAACATAAGGAATTTCGCTTCGGCTTTCCCGCGCTGCTGTGCCTGCAGTGCGCGGCCGTGGTGTATCTTATTCTGATCTGGAAACAGGTGATCTGATATGACTCCCACTCTACTCGCTTATCAAATCGACCCGAAAAAACTCGGGAAAATGCAGATCGTGTGCCTGCGGCTCGGCATCCGGGTGCAGGCGGTCGACCCGGCCGACTTCGGCCAGCCGATCGGCGCGCTGGCCGGCGTGCTGCCGCGCGAGCCGGACGCCCCCGCCGCCCCGCTCCCGGGGGAGATGCTCGTCATGGCGCACTTTCGCCCCGGCCTGCTCGAGGGAATGCTGCAGGGATGGCGCGCCGCGCACATCCCGCCCGTCGCGCTCAAGGCCATGCTGACGGACACGAACGCCGCCTGGACGGCCCCCGCGCTCTATGCCGAGATCGCCAGGGAGCACGCCGCCATGCATAGCGGCGGCCGCGCGCACAAGGCGTAAAGAAATTTCGCGATTTACAGCAAAAAACCGATTGACAAGCGTTCACGCCTGTACTATGCTATGGACACAGGTGTGCACCTACCGGCAGTCAGGCGAGGAAAGTCTGACTGCTTTTGTATTTGCCGCCGACATTGCCAAGGGGTCCCGCCTATGAAACACAATCAGATCCGTCAAGTCGTTTTCCCGATCCTGGCCGCGCTCATCTGGGGCACTGCCTTCGTCGCGCAGGACGTCTGTGCCGATACGATCGGCACGTTCACGTTCAACGCCGTGCGCTATTTCATCGCCGTGCTCGCGCTGCTGGTGCTCATCGCGGTACTGCATGCCGTGCATAAGGACCGCCCACAGCCGACAGAGGCGGAAAAACGCGCCGGACGCAAACAGCTCTGGCTCGGCGGCTTTTGCTGCGGCACGGCGCTGGCCATCGCCTCGAACTTCCAGCAGGCCGGCATCACCGCCGGGACGGATGCCGGAAAGGCGGGCTTTCTCACGGCGCTGTACGTGGTGCTCGTACCGGTGTTCGGCCTGTTTTTGAAACGCAAGGTCAGCCTGCCGGTGTGGGTCGCGGTTGCGCTGTCGGTCGTGTCTCTGTACCTGCTGTGCATCAAGGGCAGCTTCCGCCTCGCCGCGGGCGACCTGCTCGTGCTCGTGTGCGCGGTGTGCTTTGCCGTGCACATTCTGGTCATCGACCACTTCGGTGCAACGTGCGACGGGGTGAAGCTCAGCTGCGTGCAGTTTCTGTTCGCGGGGCTGTGGTCGGCCGTGTGCATCCCGTTTTTCGAGCACGTGGACGCCGCCGCCCTGCTCTCGTGCGCGCTGCCGCTGCTGTATGTGGGCGTGTTCTCGTGCGGCGTGGGCTACACGCTGCAGATCCTCGCGCAGAAGGACTCCAACCCCACGGTCGTCACCATCCTGCTGAGCCTTGAGAGCGTGTTCGCCGTCATCGCGGGCGCGATCATTCTGCACCAGCACATGACCCCACGCGAATACCTCGGCTGCGCGCTGATGTTCCTCGCCGTCGTCCTCGCGCAGATCCCGCTGCCGGCCAAGGCCGCCCGCGCGGGAAAATAAGCAAACCCCCGCCGGTCGGCGGGGTTTTTCCCATCCTGCCCACTTGTGCGCAAATGCCCCTTGCATTTTTGCCCAAATGGGGCTATAATTCTTGTCAAGAAATTCACAGAAAGTGTATGCATAAGGAGGTCGATTCCCCATGAAACTGACACCCGAACAACAGGCCGTGCTCGACGGCAGCAAGGGCGAAGTCATGGCCAAGGTCATGAAAACGCTCGTCATGTACGGCGACGCCTTCGGCGCGGAAAAGATGGTGCCCGTCACGAGCACCTACGGCCACACGGTCATCAGCTTCGGCATCAACGCCATGAAGCCGGTCTACGACCTGTATGACCAGCTGATCGAAGCCGGCGCGTTTTCCGAGCAGAAATTCACCGCCGACCCGCTCCCGCTCGACAAGAACGTCCCCTCGAACCCGCTGCAGGATCTGGTGTTCCACCAGTTCATGTATAAGCAGCAGGCGCGCTACGAGGCCCAGCTGAGAAAGCTCGGCATCCTCAGCGACAAGGACTACACCTGCACCTGCTACCTCGACGAGGTAGGCAACAAGCCCAAGCAGGGCGAAGTGCTCTCGTGGGCGGAGTCGTCCGCCGTGGTGTACGCCAACAGCGTGCTCGGCGCGCGCTGCAACCGCAACTCCGGTATGATCGAGCTCATGGGCTCTATCGCCGGCTGCGTGCCGTATTTCGGTTTCCTGACCGACGACGGGCGAAAGGCAGACTGGATCGTCGAGGTGCGCACGACGAAAAAGCCCGAGCCGCAGCTGCTCGGCTCTGCCATCGGCATGAAGGTCATGGAAAAAGTGCCGTATGTCAAGGGGCTTGACCAGTGGATCGGCACGGAGATCAATGAGGATGCCATCGCGTATCTCAAGGACTTCGGCGCGGCCACCGCGTCCAACGGCGCCGTGGGCCTGTACCACATCGAGCACCTCACGCCCGAGGCCGTGCAGCAGGGCGAGGCGCTCATCCGCGACGGCGCGCCCGTGTACGTCATCGACGACGCGGAGCTCCAGCGCGTGCGCGAGAGCTATCCGTGCGTGTGGAAGAACCTCAACGCCAAGCCGAAGCTGTGCTTCATGGGCTGCCCGCACATGACGCTCCACCAGCTCATCGACACGACCGAGCGCGTCGAGGCGAGCCTCCGGGCGCACGGCCAGCGCAAGGTCTGCATCCCGACGGTGTTCACTGCCGCGCCCGGCGTCATCGAGGCGTTTGAAAAGACGGAATATGCGCCCCGCCTGCGCAACACCGGCGTCGTGCTCAGCTACATCTGCCCGCTCATGTACATGAACAACCCGCTCAGCAAAGCCATGCCCGTCATCACCTCGTCGAACAAGCTGCGCACGTACACGACCGCGCGCTACTACACCGAGGATGAGATCATCACCATGATTACGAAGGGGGCCAACTAATATGAAACAGTTTCAGGGCCGCGTCATCTGTCCCGGCACGTGCGAGGCGGAAGCCCTCGTGTCGCACGGCGGCTTCAACACGCTCGCCAGCTATCAGATGGCCTTGATGTTCCACGACAAGCAGGTCAAATGCGGCGACCAGAACAACCCCGACCTGTATAAAAAGCCGATGATCGGCAAGGCCCTGTGCCTGCCGGAGACGATCGGCTCGACCACCGGCGGCATGGTGCTCTACACGGCCTGCGCCTCCGGGCAGCAGCCGGCGTGCATGCTCTTTTCCAAGCACATCGACTCGCTGGCGGCCTCGGGCGCGATCCTCGCGTCCGTGTGGACGGACGCCGATATGCCGGTCATCGACTGCCTGGGCGACGAATTTCTCGCCGCCGTGCAGACGGGGCAGACCGTGCGCGTGCTCGACGGCGGCATCGTCGAGGTGGCATAACACCTTATGGAAAGGAAACGGGGCTGACCGGCCGGTCAGCCCCGTTTTTGCGTCGGAAGTCCTCTTTTGGTGGGAATGGTCGGAACGTGCGCTGCCTTCTCCTCGAGGGGAAGGCTTGAAAAGCGTGTTCCCGTCCCTTACGGCTTTTTCGCCGCCGGATAGCGCGTGCGCACATCCGTCTCGCCGAGCAGGTAGTCCACGCTCACACCGTAAAACCGCGCCAGCGCGCACAGCACCGGCGGCGGCAGCATCCGCTGCCCGCTCTCATAGTAGGCATAGGCCCGCTGCGTCAGGTGCAGCGCCTGCCCGACCTGCGCCTGTGTGAGGTCTGCGTCCTCGCGCAGATCGCGCAGCCGTGGGTATCGTTCCATGTTGCATCACCGGTGACAGTATAAGAAAGAACGAACTGTTCTATTTACATTTAGACCGCTTTGTTCTATTCTTAATCTGGAGGTGAACATCATGCCAGATTATCAGGAACTATACCAAATGCTGTTCCGGGCAACAGAGCGCGCGATTCAGATCCTGATCGATGCACAGCGCACCTGTGAAGAGAAGTATCTTATGGACACAGAGCAGAACGATGACGCGGTGAAATGACCGCGTCATTGTCTTTTCCCGCCGCGCGTGCTACAATTTATTATTCTCGTCTTGTCAGGAGGTGCCGCCATGCAGCCGCGATCCCGCCGCGCCGTCATCGTGCTCGATGCGCTGGGCCTTGCCGCGCTCGCGGCACTGTTCGTGCTCTGGTGCGTGCGCACGCCGGGTCTGTCCGTCCCGGGCGGCATCGCCGCCGGGTGCAGCGCGGCGCTGTTTGCCGCCGTGGGGCTGCGGTTCGTGCCCGCGTGGGTGCACTTCTGGCAGCGTGAGGGCGATGCACCCGCCGCCGTTCCGGCGACCGAACCCGCGCACATGGGCGCGCGCATTTTCGCTGCGCTGCTCGCGCTCGATCTCGTCCTGCTCCTGCTCACGTGGAGCGTCCGCGCCCTCGCCGGGCAGCCGGAAACGCTCGCGCAGGCGCTCGAATTCTGGCGCTGCACCGACAGCCGGCACTATCTTGACATCGCGCGCGACGGCTACATCGCCGCCGGCGACCCCGACCGCGTCGTGCAGCTCGTGTTCCTGCCGGGCTACCCGCTCGTGGTGCGCGCGGTGATGCGCCTCATTCCCTCGGACATCTGCGCGGGGCTGCTCACATCGGCGCTGTGCTTCGCGGGCGCGGGGTGCATGATCTACCGGCTGCTGCGGCTCGACCTGCCGCACCGCGACGCCGTGCGCGCGCTGTGGTTTCTCGCGCTCGCGCCGGGGTGCTTTTTCTTCGCCGCGCCCATGAGCGAAAGTCTGTTTTTGCTGCTGACGGCCGCGGCGCTCTACCTCGCCCGCACGCGCCGGCCCATCCTCGGTGGGCTGTGCGGAGCCTATGCCGCGTTCACGCGCTCGCTCGGGCTGCTGCTGTTCGTGCCGCTGCTGTGGGAGCTCGTGCACGACGCCGTGCAGCGCCGCCGGGTGGACGCCCGGCAGGTCGTCGGCGCGCTGCTCGTGCCGCTCGGCTTCGCGGCATATTGCTATATCAACTGGCGCGTATCTGGAAACCCGTTTCAGTTTCTCATCTACCAGCGCGAGCACTGGAACCAGCGCACGGGCCTGTTTTTCAGCACCGCCGCGTATCAGACGGACTATTTTCTGCGCAGTCTGACCTCCGGCGGCTGGCGCGACGCGCTCGGCCTCTGGCTGCCGAACCTGATCGCGTGCTTTGCCGCGCTCGGCCTGCTGGCCGCGGCCGCGCCGAAGCTGCGCGCGAGCCAGACGGCGTGGTTTCTCGCGTATTACATCGTCGCCGTCGGCGCGACGTGGCTGCTGAGCGCGCCGCGCTACCTGCTCGGGCTGCTGCCGGTGCCGCTGGCGCTGGCGCAGTGCACGCGAGCGCGCGCCGCCGGGCGCGTCCTCACCGCCCTGAGCGCGCTCTGCTCGCTCGGCTATCTCATCGCCTTTGCCCTGCGCTGGCAGGTGTGGTAAGGCGGCAAAAGAAGGCACACCCATCGTTCCGCTCAAAAAAGCGCAAATAAAGAAAGAGGGCCGCCTGCGTATTCCCAGGCAGGCAGCCCATCGCAGCTGTAACTTCCGCTGTCCGGAAGCCGATTACAGAATTTTCGGAATGAGAAAGGCCAACAGCAAAAGCACAACGATCGCAACCATGATGTTGCCAAGCAGATTGAAAAAGAATTTCATGACATCATCCACTCACAATTCATGCAATTTCCGGCACTCCGGCAATCTCTGACCGCCGCCGATACCGTCACAGAAAACACCTTTCAGGTATCACAGATCCGCGCAATGTGCAATCATAAATTGGGAATTTTTTCGTTTTTTGGGCTTTTCTCGAGGAAGCCCCGCTTAAGTGTCCTTTTAATGGGACAGCAAATATGCTATCATCGAACCAAATCGCAAGGAGGGATCTTATGCTGCACCTGCTCTATGGCCCTGCCGCCAGCGGCAAGACCGACCTGCTCATGGGGCGCATCCGCACAGCCGTCGCGGCGCGCACGCCGGGGCAGGTGCTGCTCGTGCCGGAGCAATACAGTCACGAGGCCGAGCGCGCGCTGTGCGCCGCCTGCGGCGACAGCCTGAGTCTGTACGCCGAGGTGCTGAGCTTCACGGGGCTGGCGCGCCGCGTCGCGGCCGAGACCGGCGCGGGCGAGGCGCCGCTGCTCGATCAGGGCGGGCGGCTGCTGTGCATGGCGCTGGCACTGAGCCAGGTGGCGCCGCGGCTGCGGCTGTTCGGCGCGGCCGCCCGCCGGCCGCAGATGCAGCAGACGCTCCTCGGCGCGGTCGACGAGCTCAAGACCGCGTGCGTCACGCCCGACGCGCTCGAGGCCACGGCCGCGCGCTGCCCCGGCTATCTGGGCGACAAGCTGCGCGACCTTGCGCTCGTGCTCGCGGCGTATGACGCCGTGACCGCGCAGGGGCACGCAGACCCCACCGACCGGCTGACCCGCCTGGCCGAGCGCATCCCCGCGAGCACGCTTGGCCGCACGGGGCATTTTTACCTCGACGGCTTCACGGACTACACGCGGCAGGAGCTGGCCGTCGTGCGCGCGCTGCTGACCGCCGGCGCGGACGTGACGGTCTGCCTCACGCTCGATCAGCTCTCCGGCGGCAGCGAGATCTTCGGCGCTGCCCGGCGCACGGCGCGCGTCCTGCTCGACATGGCGGACGACTGCGGCGTGCAGGCCACGGTCGAGTCCTGCCCCGCCCGCGCGGCCGACACGCCGCTGCGCGTACTCGAGCAGCAGCTGTTTTCCTACACCTCCGCGCACTTTGACGATCCCGCGCAGACGATCACCGTCCACACGGCGGACGATCTCGCGGCCGAGTGCGCATGGGCGGCCGCCCGCGCGCTGCAGCTCGTGCAGTCGGGCTGCCGCTGGCGCGACATTGCCATCGCCGTGCGCGGCTTTTCCGACTACGCGCCCGCGCTCGAGCGCATGTGCGCCTACTACGGCGTGCCGCTCTATTTTGCCCGCCGCACCGACCTGATGCAAAAGCCGCTCGTGGCGCTCATCCGCGCGGCCTACGACATCGTGACCGGCGGCTGGGACGCCGAGGACGTCTCGGCCTACCTGCGCACGGGCCTCGTCGGGCTCACGCCGGAGGAGACGGACACACTCGAAAACTACGTCCTGCTCTGGTCCATCCGCGGCAGCGCGTGGACACGTCCGACCCCGTGGCAGCAGCACCCGGACGGCTACGGCGCGCCGGACACGGACGAATCTGCCGCCCGCCTGAAGGAGATCAATGACCTGCGGCAGCGCGCGGCCGGGCCGCTGCGCAAGCTTAGCGCGGAGAGCAGCGCCGCCGCCACGGCGGAGGCGCAGGCCATGGCGCTGGCGGATTTTCTCGAACGGCTGCACCTCGCGCAGCGGCTCGACACGCTGGCCGAAAGTCTGCGCACCGAGGGGCGCGCCGCGCTCGCGGCCGAGTACGCCCAGCTCTGGGAGCTGACGGTCGGCGCACTCGAACAGTTTGCCGCCATCCTCGGCGGCACGGAGATGGACGCCGACACATTTGCAACGCTGTTTTTGCGCATGCTCACCTGCTACGACATCGGCACGATCCCCGTCGCGCTCGACCGCGTGACAGCCGGCGACCTCGACCGCATGCGCCGCCGCGGCATCCGGCACCTGATCGTGCTCGGCGCGTCGGACGACCGGCTGCCGCGCGCCGGCGAGCCGGACGGCGTATTCTCGCCCGAGGAGCGGCGCGAGCTGCTGGAGCTGGAGCTCGACATCGGCGGCGGCACGGACGACGCGCTCTGGCGCGAATACAACCTCATCTACCAGTGCGTGACGCTCCCGGCGAAGACGCTCGCTGTATCTTACCCGCTCTTTGACGGCAATGGCACGCCCACGCGCCCGTCGTTTCTCGTCACGCGCATCGCGCAGCTTTTCGGCACGCTGCCCCGCCCCGCGAACCCGGACGCGCAGCGCCTGCTGGCCGCCGCCCCGGCGCTGGAGCTGGCCGGGCGCACGCTGCGCGGGGCGACAGATCCCGCCGCCGTCGCGGCGCGCGCGTGGTTCGATCGGCACGACCCCGCCGCGCTCGCCGCGCTCACGCGCGCGGCCCACACCGCCCGCGGCCGGCTCTCGCCCGAGCGCGTGCGCGCGCTCTACGGCAAGCGGCTGTACCTCTCGGCATCGAAGGCCGAGCGCTTCAGCGCCTGCCGCTATGCCTATTTTCTGCAATACGGGCTCAAAGCCAGGCCCCGTCGCCCGGCGGCGTTCAGCCCGCCGGAGATCGGCACGTTCTTCCACTACGTCCTGCAGCACACGGCGCAAGACGTGACGGACGCCGGCGGCTTCGCCGCCGTGACGGACGAGCAGCTCGGCGCGTTCACCGACCGCTGGACGCAGCGCTACATCCACGACGAACTCAATGACTTTCGGGAGAAATCCGCGCGCTTTACCTACCTCTTCCGCCGCCTGTGCCGGCAGGTGCGGCAGGTCGTGGCCGACATGGCGCACGAGCTGCGCGCGGGCGACTTCGTGCCGCTGGATTTTGAGCTCAACTTCGCAGACCCCGAGCAGATCGCACCGATCACGCTCTCGGACGGTGAGGTGACGCTCAACATGAGCGGCGTGGCCGACCGCGTGGACGGCTGGCTGCACGACGGCAAGCTCTACCTGCGCGTCGTCGACTACAAGACCGGGCGCAAGGCGTTCTCGCTCTCGGACGTGTGGTACGGCATGGGGCTGCAGATGCTGCTGTACCTCTTCGCGCTCGAGCGCTCCGGCCCTGCGCGCTACGGGCACGAGATCGTGCCGGCCGGCGTGCTCTACGTTCCGGCGCGCGACGTGCTCATCCCTGCCGACCGCCGGCTCTCGCCGGAGGAGGCGGCCCGAGAGCGCGCCGGCGCGGTGCGCCGCTCCGGCCTGCTGCTCGACGATGCCGCCGTGCTGCACGCCATGGAGCACAGCGACACGCCGCAGTACCTGCCCGTCTCGCCCCGTCGCAAAACGGACGCGCTCGCAAGCGCGGAGCAGCTCGGCCTGCTCGCGCGGCATATTGAAACGACACTGCTCGACCTCGCGCACGAGCTGCGCGGCGGCAGCATCACGGCCGACCCCTACTTCCGCTCCGGGCAGGACACGGCCTGCACGCACTGCGACTATCTGACCGTCTGCCACTTCACGCCCGGCATGGGGGGCGACTGCCACCGTGTGCTCACCAAGCTCCCGGCCGACAAGGTCTGGAGCAACCTGAAAGGAGGCACGCCGGATGCCTGAACTCAACTTCACGCCCGAGCAGCGCGCCGCGATCGACACGCGCGGCAGCACCGTGCTCGTGTCCGCGGCGGCGGGCAGCGGCAAGACCCGCGTGCTCACCGAGCGGCTCATGGCCTACCTCACGGACGCGGAACATCCGGTCGATATCGACCATTTCCTCGTCATCACCTACACGCGCGCGGCCGCGGCCGAGCTGCGCAGCCGCATTCTCGACGGGATCTATGCGCGCATTGCGTCCGACCCCGAAAACCGCCGCCTGCGGCGGCAGGTCGCGCTGTGCGCCCGCGCCGAGATCGGCACGATCCACAGCTTCTGCGCCGACTTCCTGCGCGCCAACTGTGCAGCCCTCGCCCTCGCGCCGGACTTTCAGGTCGCCGATACCGAGCGCTGCGCCGCCCTGCGCGCAGCGGCGCTCGAGCACACGCTCGAGCGCGCCTATACACGCCTCGACACCGACGCACCCTTCCGCCTGCTGGCCGACACGGTCGGCGGTGGGCGCGACGATGCGCGCCTGGGCGAGCTGGTGCTCTCGCTCTATGACAAAATGCAGTGCCACGCACGGCCCGAGCAGTGGGCGCAGCGGCAGGTGGACCTGCTCGCGCTCGACGGCGTGACCGACGCCGGCGCTACCCCGTGGGGGCAGGCGCTGCTGGCGCGCGTGCGCGAGAGCGCGGCGCACTGGGCGGGCGTGCTCGATAAACAGCTGGACATCATGGCGGCGCAGGACATGGCGTGGCTCTACGGCATCTACGGCACGAGCTTCGCGGAGACGGCCGATGGTCTGCGCGCCGTCGTGCGCGCCTGCAATCAAAGCTGGGACGCTGCCGTGGCGGCGCTGCAGAACGTACCGTTCCCGCGCCTCGGCAGCACGCGCAAGCCGCCCGACCCGGACGTGCGCGACCGCGTCAAGGCGCAGCGCGACGCGGCAAAAAAGGCCATCCAGGCGCTGCAAAAGCAGATTAATGTCCCCTCCGCGCAGGCGCTGGCCGACCTGCACACGACCGCCCCGGCCATGCAGGCACTGCTGGCGCTGACGCTGGACTTCGGCGCGGCCTACGCCGCCGAAAAGCGGCGGCGCAGCCTTGTGGACTTCTCCGACCTCGAGCACATGACCGCGCAGCTGCTCACGGACGACGACGGCGCGCCGACGGAGCTGGCGCGCCAGCTCTCCGGGCGCTACACCGAGATCATGGTCGATGAATATCAGGACGTGTCGGAGGTGCAGGATCTCATTTTCCGCGCCGTGTCGCGCGACGGCAACAACCTCTTTTTCGTCGGCGACGTCAAGCAGTCGATCTATCGCTTCCGCCTCGCCGACCCCACGATCTTCCTCGACAAATACGCGCGCTTTGCAGATTTTCGCGCAGCCTTGCCCGGTGCGCCGCGGCGCATCCTCCTGCGGGAGAATTTCCGCTCCCGCCGCGCGGTGCTGGCCGGCGCCAACCACGTCTTTTCCAACATCATGTCCCGCGCGCTCGGCGAGCTGGACTATGACGACGCGGCCCGCCTGCGCGCCGGAGCGCCCTACCCGGACGACGGCGAAAAGCCGGAGCTCGCCGTGCTCGAACTGCCGGACGCGGACGACGACGCGCCCACGCCGGAAAAATCCGCGCTGGAGGCGGACTACGTCGCGCGGCGCATCCGCGCGCTCATCGACGGCGGCGCGTCCGTGTGGGAAAACGGCGCCGAGCGCCCCGCGCACTACGGCGACGTGGTCATCCTGCTGCGCAGCGCCAACAGCGTCGGCCCCGTGTACCGCGCCGCGCTCGAGGCGCAGGGCATCCCCGTATCGGCGGAGACGAGCGGTGGGTTCTACACGTCCGAAGAGGTGTCGGTGCTCTGCTCGCTGCTGGCGGTGGTGGACAATCCGCACCAGGACGTACCGCTGATCGCGGCGCTGCGCTCGCCGCTGTTCGGCCTGACGGCGGACGATCTGGCCGCCGTGCGCACGTGCGACCGCGAGCACGATTTTTACACCGCGGTCACGCTCGCCGCCGAGACGCGCGGCGACTGCCGGGACTTTCTCGACGTGCTCGCGCGCTACCGCGCGCTGTCGATCGAGCTGCCGCTGGGCGAATTTCTGTGGCACGTCGTGGACGACCGCGCCGTCATGGCGCTCACGAGCGCGATGCCGGACGGCGAACTGCGGCGGCGCAACGTGCTGCTCCTGCTCGACCTGGCGCAGCAGTTTGAGCGCACCGGCGCGCGCGGGCTGCACCGCTTCCTGCTCTGGATGCAGCGGCAGGCAGCCGAGGGCGAAGAGCCCACCGTCCCCGGCAGCGAGAGCCGCAGCGTGCGCATCCTGAGCATCCACAAATCCAAGGGGCTGGAGTTCCCGTTCGTGTTTTTGTGTGACACGGCGCGCCTGTTCAACAAATCCGACACGCGCGCGAGCGTGCTCGTGCACCCGGCGCTCGGCCTCGGGCCGAAGTGCACGGATCTCGAGCACGGCGTGGAGTACCCCACCATCGCACGGCAGGCGATCGCGGCGCAGCTGCTGACCGAGACGCTCTCGGAGGAGATGCGCCTGCTGTACGTGGCCATGACGCGCGCGAAGGAGCGCCTCATCATCACGGGCACGACGCACAGCATCGCCAAAACGACCGGCTGGCTGGAGGCCACCGCGAGCGAGCCGCTCCCGCCGGAGCTGCTGCGCGGCATGGCCAGCCCCCTGTTCTGGCTGCTGCAGAGCGCGCTGCTCGACCGGGACGAGCGCTTCCTGCGCCGGAACTACGTCTATCTGAAGCCAGACGCCGCGGCAGAGCGCGCGGAGACGGAGACCGGACCCGCGCTGCCGGAGCCCGACCCCGCCCTGCTGGCACAGCTCGAGCGCGCGCTCACGTTCCGCTACGCGCACGCGCAGGCGGTCGACCTGCCGTCAAAGGTGACGGCGACGGAGCTCAAGCGGCTGGAGGCGGAGGATGTGCCGCCCGAGGACGCCGGCGCGCCGCTGCTGGCGGGCGCGCCGCGCACGCAGACCTTCCGCCGGCCGGACTTCTCGGCGCGCGCGCGCAAGCTCACCGCGGCCGAGCGCGGCACGGCCACGCACCGCATCCTGCAATACCTGCGCTTTGCCGACGCGCGCACGCCGGAGGGCATCCGCGCGCAGGTAGAAACGTTGACCGCGCGCGGTCAGCTCACGGGGCGCGAGGCGCAGGCCGTGGACACGGCCTCGCTCCTGCGGCTGGGCCGCACCGAGCTCGGCGCGCAGCTCGCGGCGGCAGAGGCAGCCGGCACGCTGCGGCGCGAGTTTCGCTTCTCGCTGCTGTGCCCGGCGGAGACGTTCTTCCCCAACGCCGGGGACGAGCAGGTGCTGCTGCAGGGCGTGGTCGATGCGTGGTTCGAAACAAAGGACGGCCTCGTCATCGTGGACTATAAGACCGACCGCATCCGCCCCGAGGGCGTGCCGGCGCGCACGGCGTACTACGCCGCGCAGCTGCGCGCCTACGCCGGGGCGATGGCGCGCATCACCGGCCAGCCGGTCTGCCGCCGCGTGCTGTATTTTCTGCACTGCGGCCAGGTCAGCGACGTACCGGGCGCGGATGCGTAAAAAAATGCGAAAACCGCTTGCAATTTTGTCACCGGTATGCTAGAATTCAGATTGCGTTTTGTAACCACGGACCAGCCCGTGCTCAAGACAGCCTAATACGAGGTGAATGACTATGAAAGACGGTATCCATCCGAATTACCAGCCGACCACGATCCGCTGCGCCTGCGGCGCCGTGTACGAGACCCGCTCCACGAAGCAGAACATCTCCATCGAGATCTGCTCCAAGTGCCACCCGTTCTACACCGGCAAGCAGAAGCTCGTCGATACCAGCGGCCGCGTCGATAAGTTCAACAAGAAGTACGGCATCAAGTAAGATCGGACAAGATCCTTGCGAAAAGCAGCCCGCGTGCACTGCACGCGGGCTTTTTCGCGCCCTGCGGCATTTGTGACGTCACAAAGCCTCGCAGAGTTTGCGTCCGCAGACGCAAAGAAATTTCAATCATTTTCTCCGGCGGCGTGTACGGCGGAGAAAATACCGCTCGGCTCGCAAACGTGCGCTGCAGCGAGCCGCAGTCTTTTTCCGCCGGGAATCCAGCGAAGCGATTCTCGGCGGAGCGTGTGCCGCAGCGAGCCGCAAAGCGCGCCGCTCCCACGGTCGAGCCGCCGCTGTCAGACATCACAGCGCCCCGTAACGTCACAAAACCCCGCTGCCGAAGCAGCGGGGTTTTGATTTGTATGCGATTTGCGAAACGCTCAGACGATACGCTTATCGCGCACCTGAGAATCGTAGTGCTTGTTCAGGAGCGGACGCACCACGTAGTAGATCAGCTTGTTCTCCAGGTTGAAGAAGTAGATCGTGAAGGTCGCGGCGAAGCCGATAAAGCCGACCAGGCCGACCTTGCTGAGGATTTTTGCAGCCAGTTTCATATTCATAGTCGGTACCTGCCTTTCTTAGTACGCCGCGGAGTCGTCGAACTCAACGATCGTCGGGTCGAGCGGCTTCTCGTTCATGACGACGGACATATACTGGTTGATGCAGTTACGCATATCCTGACGGGAAACGGTGCGGCAGTCCTCCAGGTCATGCTCGATGAAGATGAAGTGGAAGCCGAGGTCGCGTGCCTGCTCCTCCATCATGGCATGCACGCCGAGCATGCCCTTGCAGGCGATGTTGTCGTTCATGAGCACCATGTCGCAGTTGAAGTTCGTGGCCCACTCCCAGACGGAGTTGACGTTGTCCCAGCCGCCGACGGCCATGTGACGCATGCAGGCCTTCTCGGTCAGGCGGGTCAGGTCGTCCATGGCGATGTCCGGATCCTCGGTGTTGATCATGTTGTGGCCCATCGTGGAGTCCATGTTCAGGACGATGTTGATGCCCCAGCAGTTCTGCGTCCAGGTCGGGAAGTCGGTGTAATACACGGCGGAGGGGCCCCACAGGAACGCGCGGTGGCGGGTCTTGCCGCCGAACGGCTCGTACTTATCCTTGTAAGCCTTGCGCATGATCTTGATGACCTTGCGGTCGACCTTGTTGTAGTACGGGTCGGCGCCGTTGACGGACTGCCACTCATAGAGCTTGTAGAGCGTCTCGGCGATGCCGACGAGCGGGGAGTACGGCGTCTTGAAGTAGTCCCACTTCTCGAGCTCGATCTGGTTCTGCTCGTTCATGCGCTTGGCGCCCTTGAAGAACGTCTTCCAGTTGAACTTCGTGTCGTAGTGCTCTTCGATGAAGGCGATGGTCTCTTCCATGACCTTGCGGGAGAACGGCAGCGCCGCAGGCTCGTTGTGGATCATGGCGAGGGTTGCCTGATAGTCGGGCAGGCCGATGCGGCGGCGCTGGAACATGGACGTCGCCTCGGAGGCGTTGCAGGGCATGTTCGTGGTGACGACCGCCCTGCCGACGATCGGGAACGCGTCATCGAGGGCGACGCCGGTCTCCGCCGCGCAGCGGGAGCACACGTCGGCCGGCAGGCCGAAGGACTCGGCCACGTCGATGTAGTACGGCTCGATGTGCTGGTCGATGTCGCAGATGATGAACTCCGGCAGCGTCTGCAGCGGCACCGGGTACAGATCCGGGAAGCCGGTCATGAACAGCTCGGGCAGCACCTCGTCGATGGGCACGAGCTTGCTGCTCTTCTCCTCGCTGGCGCCGAGGCGGCGGTCATGCGAGAGGATGTAGGCGATGCGCTTGGTCAGGCTCTGCACGATGGCGTACATATGCATGTGCGCGATCTTGAGCTCGGGGCCGCGATAGCCCTCAAACAGGCGGTCGATGAACATGAACGTGCCGAGGTAGGAACCCATCCAGCGGTATTCCCAGAAGCCCTTCAGGCACGGGATCGGCGCGGAAGCGACCATCTTGGCCATGGCGCTGAGGTTTTTGAGCCATGCGCCATAGTCGACGAGCGTGTCGTGCACGCCGCGCCACTCGCGGTACTTGGCGACGCCGGTCTTGTCATAGTAACGGCTGCGCTGACCGCCCAGGCCGTTTTCCGCTCTCCAGATGGGGTCGAACTTCTGCATCTTGGAGTCAATAAATTTCGTAACAGGGCAATTCATAGTTTTCGTTCCCCTCCTGTGTCAAGAATTGATTTTCTTGATTTCCAGGCTCTCGACGAAGGCCTGGAAACGGGTACGGAGCTGGCCGATGGAGCCGAGCGCGTATTCCTTCTCGATCGTGCAGCACGGCACGCCCATCTCCTCGGTCAGGATATGGGAGGCGAGCACCTTCTCATAGCTCCAGAACTCGCAGAACTTCATGTTCTCGTACACGACGCCGTCTGCGTGGAACTCGTCGACGAGGCGCTTGACCTCATCATGGCGCTGGTCGATCTTCATGCCGTCCATGAAGCGGGCGCACTGGTTCCAGTGCAGGTAGTGGCGGCAGATGGCGTCAAACGCGGTCTCGCCGTCCTGGATCTCGATGCGCTCGCGGCTCGGGAAGCTGCCGAAGCAGTAACGGTCGGCCACGACCATCGCGCCGCATCCCTCGAGGAGCTTCGTAAACTCGGGATCGTCGATCTCGGAGCCGGCGACCACGACGCGCGCGCGGAAGGGGAATTCCTTCTCGGGCTTGCGCTTTTTGATCTCGGCGAGCGTCTCCTTCAGGTACGGGAGGATCAGGTCGTGCGGGCAGACCTCGCTCACGAGCTGGATGACGTGGAACTCATAGCCGGTAATGGGCGGGTTGGGCAGCTTGCGGAAGTTGCCGATCTCGGTGATGACATCGCACAGCTCATTGAACTTGTCGATGGCCTCACGCATGGCGGCGTCGGACACGTCGATGCCGTAGTGCTTGGCGAGCTGATCGACGACCTTGAGCTGGAGCTGGCCCTCGTAGTATGTAAGGTTCGTCTTGTCGCCCTTCATCGGGGGGTCGATCTGGGTGATGAAGAACTTGTCATTCTTCACGAGGTCGAGCAGGAAGAAGTGCTCTTCCATGCGCTCCATGGCCGCGCAGCACTCGGCACCGAACAGGGCGCCCAGATAGTTGTAGCCGCCCTCAATGGCGCGCTCGAGGATGGAGCGGACATACGGGCAGGTGCGGCTGGTCATGTAATAGGTCGCCACGTCGGTGGACTCGCAGCGCGGCGCGCGCAGACGGGTCGAGAAGCAGCCCGGCAGATTGAGCAGGACCTCGGGGATGTAATAGCAGTTGTACCCGAGGGCGATTTTCCCGTCGTTGACCGCCTGCGTGACGAGCTCATTCTGCGCGTCCTGCAGGAGATTTTCGAAGAAAATCAGATGTTTCAGGTCTTTCATATTGTCCCTTCTTTCAAAATAATTCCCATTGCAGCTATGTAAAAAGGCGTCGGGATGCGGGTGCATTCCGGCGCCTTCGACATACGAAAAAAGCCTTTGCGGCGTCCTCTGCACCGCGGCGGAACGAGCAGGCGCTTGCTCTACCACCTGGTCATAACAAAAATATCACGTGTTCCATGCGGTGTCAACCGGTTACACGCTAATTCTTTCACAAGTCCGGACAAGAGGGCAACTTTCGACACATTTGTTGAGAAATGACACTCAAATCCGGTCGGCGGGGCGCAAAACGCGCAGATACGCCTCGCTCTGGCGCACGAAGGCGGCGGCGTCAAAGTTGTCGTTGCGCAGCGCCTCCTGCACGATCATGCCGTCGGACGCGAGCAGGATCAGCTGCGTGAGATAGTCGGCGGAGACGACGTCGGTGCGCTCGGCGATCTTCTCGGCGATGAGCCGCTCGAACGCGGCGTAGCGGTCGATAAGCTTGGCGCGCAGCGCCTCGTCGCCGAGCATGGCGGCGTGGATCAGGTGCAGGCGCATGCCGGCGGAGGCGGTATTGCGCTCGACGACGTACTTCACCAGCCGGTGCACGGACGTGTCCTTGTCCTTATTCTCCGTCCAGGCGATCAGCTCGTCCCACTGGCGGTCGAGATAGCGGTTGGTGAGGTCGAAAAGGATATCCGTTTTATTTTTATAATAGTAATAGAGCGTCCCCTTGGACACGCCGGCCGCCGCGGCGATCTCGGCCAGCGAGATATCGGCAAACGTCTGCGTGTCCAACAGGCCGGTCGCGGCCTCGAGGATCTTCTCCTTGACATTGTCGTTGCGCGGAGCGGCCATTTGCTTTCCTCATTTCTGATCTTATGAGATAAATCGTGTCTTATTGTACGCGATTTTGGGCGATTTGTCCAGTCTGGCAGGGAAATTTCAGCAGATTTGACCCAGGGCGAATCCTTGACTTCCCGGTCGAAAAAGGGTATATTTGTGACATCCAGTCGGCCGCTTGGCCGACTCATCTTCCGGGAGGCCTGTCTTTCATGAAGATCTCCGCATTGAACCGAAAACTGCACCGCGCCTTCGGCGGCCGCGTCACGGCGGCGCTGGCCGATGGCTGCATCGTTCTGCGCGGCGAACTTGACCGCTGGGACGACGTGGTGCGCGCCGGCCAGATGGCCGCAACGAAATATTCCACGTGCCATGTCGTCAATGACATCACGTTCACCGGCGGCAAGGACGCGCCCATGCGCGTGCCCGCGCTGCATGACGATGCGCTCGACGGGCAGACGCCCGACGTGCTCATCATCGGCGGCGGCATCTCGGGCGTGTCGATCGCGCGCGAGCTTGCGCGCCAGAAGCTCGACATTCTCGTCGTGGATAAGGAATGTGACCTTGCGCTCGGCGCCTCCGGGCGCAACGACGGCGAGGTGCACCCGGGCATCGACCTCGGGCGCGGCAGCATCAAGCACAAATACATCCGCCGCGGCAACGCCATGTACGATCAGGTCTGCAAGGAGCTCGACGTGCCGTTTCACCGCGTGGGGCAATATGTCTGCTTCCAGCACGGCTGGCTGCGTCCCGCCGTGTGGGGCTACTGCATGTGGCGCAAATATCACGACGGCATCGCCGACACCGAGCTCATCTCCGGCAGGGAGCTGCTGCGCCGCGAGCCGAACTTCAACAAAAAGACCCGCTTTGCCATCTCGAATCCGGACTCCGGCTGCGTCTGTCCCTACGGGCTGACGATCGCCTACGCGGAAAATGCCGTGCAAAACGGTGCGCGCATCGCGCTCAACACCGCCGTGCTGGGCATGGACGTCGCGGACGGGCAGATCACCGCCGTGCACACCAACCGCGGCACGCTGCACCCCGCGCTCGTCATCAACGCGGCCGGCGTGTTCGCCGAGGACGTGGCGCGCATGGCGGATGACCGCTTTTTCTCCATCCACCCCCGCCGCGGCACGAACAGCATCCTCGACCGCAAGGCCGGTGCGTTCATGCATTCGATCGCGTCCGTGAAGGGCAGCGACATGGTGTCGAAAACGCACTCGAAGGGCGGCGGCATCCTGCACACCGTGCACGACAACCTGCTCATCGGGCCCGACGCGGTGGAGACCTATGAAAAAGAGAACACGGCAACGTATCCCGAGAGCATCGCGCACGTATTCTCCAAACAGAAGATCACGATGCCCGCGCTGACCGAGCGCGACATCATCACCTATTTCACCGGTGTGCGCGCGCCTACGTTCGAGGAGGATTTCATCATCGAGCGCGGCCGCCGCACGCACAACCTCATCCACGTCGCGGGCATCCAGTCCCCCGGCCTGACGACGGCACCCGCCGTCGCGGTCGACGTGGCGGACATGGCCGTGCGCATCCTCGCGCGCGAGCGCCCCGTGGCCATCAATCCGGACTTTGACCCCCACCGGCCGGGCATCCCCGTCCTGCGGGAGATGGACGACGCCACGCGCGCGGCGTACATTGCGAAAAACCCCGACTATGGCGTCATCGTCTGCCGCTGCGAGGAGATCAGCCGCGGCGAGATCCTCGACGCGCTGCGCTCAAATGTGTGCGTGCCGACGGTCGACGGCGTGAAAAAGCGCGTGCGACCCGGCATGGGCCGCTGCCAGGGCGGGTTCTGCTCACCGCAGGTGGTGCGCATCATCGCGGAGTATCTCGGCGTGCCGCTCAGCGCGGTGCGCAAGTCCTCGGCCGACGCGCCCATCACGTTCGGCCCGACGAAATCCGGGGAGGTGCAGGCATGATGTACGACGTCATCGTCATCGGCGGCGGCCCCGGCGGGCTCGCGGCCGCCATCTCCGCGCACGAAAACGGTGCGCACGTGCTGCTCATCGAGCGCGAGGCGCGCCTGGGCGGCATGCTCAAACAGTGCATTCACGACGGCTTTGGCCTCGCCCGCTTCGGCGAGCGGCTGGCCGGGCCGGAATATGTCGAGCGCTTCATCGACCGGCTCGAGGATTTGGGCATTGAGGCGCACACGCAGACCTTCGTCACGCGCGTGGAGAAAACGCCCGCCGGCTTCGCGGTCGTCACCGTCAGCCGCGACGGCGTCGCGCGCTATGACACCCGCACGCTCGTGCTGGCCACCGGCTGCCGCGAGCGCACGGCAAAACAGGTCTTTATCCACGGCACGCGCCCGGCGGGCGTGTTCACGGCCGGCACCGCGCAGCATTTTACGAACCTGCTCGGCGAGCTGCCGACCCGGCGCTGCGTCATCCTCGGCAGCGGCGACATCGGGCTCATCATGGCCCGCCGCCTGACGCTCGAGGGCGCGGAGGTCCTCGGCGTGTACGAGGCCAAGCCCACCCCCTCCGGCCTGACGCGCAACATCCACCAGTGCCTGCATGACTACAATATCCCGCTGCACCTGAGCCACACAGTCACGCGCGTGTTCGGCGCAGACCGGCTCACGGGCGTGGAGGTCGCGGAGGTCGACGAGGCCATGCGCCCCATCCCCGGCACGGAGCAGCGCATCGACTGCGACGCGCTGATCGTGTCCGTCGGCCTCATCCCGGAAAACGAGCTGGCGGAGTCGCTCGGCGTCCCGCTCGACGGGCACACCCGCGGCCCTGTGTGCGATGGGCAGCTCATGACGGAAGTGCCCGGCATCTTCTCGTGCGGCAACGCGCTGCACGTCAACGACCTCGTGGACTATGTGTCCGCCTCCGGCGAGCTGGCGGGCAAGAGCGCGGCGCACTTTGCCGCGCACACGCGCGACGAGATCGCGCTCACGATCTCGGACGATTTCGGCTACCTTGTCCCCCAGCGGCTCGACCGCACGGAGGACAACAGCAGCGTCACGCTGTATTTCCGCAGCGCGGCGGTGCTCGGCCCGTGCCGCGTGGTGCTGACCATCGACGGCAAGGAAACCTGGTCGCGGCGCTACCCCTTTCTGCGCCCGCCCGAGATGCAGCAGCTCACACTGGACTTTGACAAGCTCGGCATCGCCCACGCGCGCGATGTCCACTTTACGATCGAGGTGGCAGAGGCATGAAAGAACTCACCTGTATCGGCTGCCCGCGCGGCTGCACCTTGAAAATCGAACGCGACGGCGACGGCTGGTCCGTCACCGGCAACACCTGCCCCCGCGGCCGGGAGTTTGCCGTTTCGGAGATGACCGCGCCCAGGCGCACCATCTGCTCAACCGTGCGCACGGCCTTCCCGGACGCGCCGGTGCTGCCGGTGCGCGTGTCGGCCGACATTCCGAAAGACCGCATCTTCGATGTCATGGACGCGCTCAAAACCGTCACCGTGACCGAGCGTATCGGCCGCGGCGATGTCGTGATCCCGGACGTGCTCGGTCTCGGCGTGGATGTCATCGCCACGAGCAGCCTCCTCAGGCACAGGCCCGAATGAATATTTTGTATAGAGAGCAAAAATAAATCTTAGGAGGGAATCATCTTGAGCAAACCGCTGGTGCTGACGTGCGACATCGGCACACAGAGCGCACGCGCCCTGCTCGTCGACCCGGACGGCCGGATCGTAGACGTCGTGCAGAGCAAGTATGCCGAGCCCTACTTCTCCAAAGAGCCCGGCTGGGCCGAGCAGAAGCCGAACTTCTACTTCGACCGCCTGTGCGAGTGCTGCCGCGAGCTGTGCGCGCGCAGCAACGCCCTGCTGCCGGACGTGATCGCCATGACGATCACCGTCATCCGCGACACGGTCGTGTGTCTGGACGCGAACAACGAGCCCCTGCGCGACATCATTCTCTGGCTGGACAAGCGCACCGTTGACCCGAACGGCGCCATGCCTGCCAAAAACATGATGCTCTTCAAGGTCGCCGGCATGGAGCCGACGGCGAAGGTGGTCTACGCCGCCTCCGTCGGCAACTGGATCATGCGCCACGAGCCGGAGATCTGGGCCAGAACCGCCAAATACGTCATGCTGCCCACGTACCTGAACTACAAGCTCACGGGCAACCTCATCGACTCGGCCTCGAACCAGATCGGCCACATCCCGTTCGACTACAAAAACCGCCGCTGGATGAAGCCCGGCAGCCTCACGCGCTGCTTCTGCGACGTGCCGAACGAAAAGCTGTGCGACCTCGTGCCCTCCGGCACGGTCATCGGCACGGTCACGGACGAGGTCTGCGCCCTGACCGGCATCCCCGCCGGCCTGCCGCTGATCTCGACCGGCTCGGACAAGGGCTGCGAGACGCTCGGCCTCGCCGTGGTCGACTCCGACAAGGCGTCCATCTCGCTCGGTACGACGGCTACCATCCAGTTCAGCACGACCGAGTACGTCGAGCCGCAGCAGTTTCTGCCCGCCTACCCCGGCGTGCTCAACGACCACTACAATCCTGAGATCGAGATCTACCGCGGTCTGTGGCTGCTGTCGTGGTTCGTCAAGGAATTCGGCACGGCCGACGCCATCGATGCCAAGGAAAAAGGTATCGCGCCCGAGGCGCTGCTCGACGAGCGCATCCGCGACCTGCCCGCCGGCAGCGACGGTCTGCTCCTGCAGCCGTACTGGACGGCCGGCATCCTGCACCCGGACTCGCTCGGCGCGGTCATCGGCTTTTCCGACTACCACACGCGCTACCACTTCTACCGCGCCATCATCGAGGGCCTGTGCCTGGAGCTGTACATGGCGCTGCGCATCATGGAGGACCGCTCGGGTCTGACCATTCACGAGATCCGCATCGGCGGCGGCGGCGCAAAGAGCGACGTGGTCTGCCAGATCGCGGCGGACGTGTTCGGCCTGCCGGTCGTGCGCTCGCAGACGCACGAGGCGTGCTCCATCGGCTCGTCCATGGTCGCGTTCGTGGCCAAGGGCGTGTTCGCCGATTTTGACGCCGCGGCCAAAGCCATGGTCCACGTCAAGGATACGTTCCAGCCCAATGAGCGCAATCACGAGGTATATAACGACATTTACGAGCAGGCCTACCGCAAGATCTATCCGCGCCTGCGCCCGATCTATCAGAAACTGATCCAAGTCAAGAGGAGGATTGCACAATGAGCAACAAACCGTACAAAGGATTCGAGCCGAAATGGGTGCTCACCCCCGCGCCGGCGGACAGCTACCGCTCCATTTTCCGCTGGGGCGACCCGAACTTCTTCAAATATCCGAAAGAGTCTCTGTACACGCTCATGAAAGAGACGTTCAAAATGACGGACGACGATTTCAAGGAGTATTCCGACGACATCGGCTTTGACCCCGTCGACCTCTCCGACCACCCGGTGCAGCTCGCGCCGGAGCACATCGAGGCGCTCAAAAAGATCGTCGGCGAGCGCAATGTCTCCACCACAGACTATGACCGCCTGAGCGTGGCCTACGGCTTCACGGCCTACGATATACTGCGTCTGCGCCACAAGCGCGTTGACAGCGTACCCGACGTTGTGCTTTACCCCGAGACGACCGGGCAGGTCGAGCAGATCGTGGCCTACTCCACCGAGCACCACATCCCGCTGTATGTCTACGGCGGCGGCAGCAGCGTCACCCGCGGCGTCGAGCCGGTCAAGGGCGGCATCTCGCTGGATATGCGCCGCAACTTCAACAAGGTCATCAGCTTCAACGAGATCGACCAGACCATCACCGTGCAGGCCGGCATGTCCGGCCCCGATCTGGAAAAGACGCTCCAGAGCGCGCCGGAGCTCTTCGGCGCCAAGCGGCAGTACACCTGCGGCCACTTCCCGCAGTCGTTCGAGTATTCGAGCGTCGGCGGCTGGACGGTCACGCGCGGCGCGGGCCAGAACAGCACGTATTACGGCACGATCGCCGACATCGTCCTCAGCCAGAAGTACGCCACGCCCATCGGCACGATCCAGACCAGCCACTACTCCCGCGAGGCCACCGGCCCGAACCTGAACCAGATCATGATGGGCTCCGAGGGCACGTTCGGCGTGCTGACGGAGGTCACGCTGCGCATCTTCCGCTGGATGCCGCAAAACCGCAAGCGCTTCTCCTACATCTTCAAGACGTGGGACGAGGCCATGAAGGCCGCCCGCGAGATGATGCAGTGCGAGTGCGGCTACTCGTCCGTGTTCCGCCTGTCCGACCCGGAGGAGACCAACCTCATGCTCAAGCTCTACAACGTCGACGAGACGCCGCTGCAGCCGCTGCTCGACAAGTTCGGCTACAAGGACATGGAGCGCTGCCTCTTCCTCGGCTTTACCGACGGCGAGAAGGGCTACAGCCGCAACGTCGCGCGCAACATCGCCAAGATCGCGCTCCGTCACGGCGGCATGCCGCTCACCGGCTATGTCACCCGCAGCTGGGAGAAGGGCCGCTTCAACGACCCCTACCTGCGCGACACGCTCATGGACTTCGGCATCACGACCGACACGCTCGAGTGCACGGTCAACTGGTCGAACATGGAGCAGGTGCACGCCGACGTGCGCAAGATCTGCCACGCGCTGCCGAACACCGTCGTCACGACGCACATGTCGCACTGCTATCCGCAGGGTGCGAACCTGTACTTCATCTTCCTCACCCGCATGCAGGATGAGGACGCCTTCAAGGCCTACCACACCACGATCCTCGACGCGATCCAGCGCTCCGGCGCGGCCGTGAGCCACCACCACGGCATCGGCAAGATGTTCGCGCCCTGGCTCGAGGGCTACATCGGCGAGAAGGAGTACGGCGTGTTCCGCGTGCTCAAGGACTACTTTGACCCCGACTACAACATGAACCCGGGCGGCACGATCGGCCTGGACCTCAAGCCGGAGGAAAAGAAGTTCCTGCGTGAGTACACCGACTATCTCGAGCAGCCGAAATTCGACTGATCTTTTGTCATCAACCGGCGGCGGAATGGATGCCCACCGCCGGATCACCGGCCAAGTGCCAATGCTGCTGCGTAGATCGTTTGTGCAGCAGGGGGGAGAATCGGGGCGGCCCGCCGCCCCAAGGGATGGAGCAGCCCGGCAGATACCTGCCGGGCTGCTTTTTCGCGGCGGCACGCAAAAAAACCCCGCTCATGTTGAGCGGCGGACAGACTGTCAAGGAACCTCGTAGAGTTTGCGCCTGCGGGCGCAAAGAAAGTCCAATCATTTTCTTCGGCGACATGTGCGGCGAAGAAAATACTTCTCAGGCTGCAAGTGTGGAATTTGTGCGCCGGCAGCGCACAAATTATGCGCGCAGCAGACTGCAACCCCTTTGTCAAAAAGTATTACTTTTTGACAGCCTAAAGCGGGAACGCATTGCGTTCCCGCCCATTTTCGCGTACAATAGACAAAACGAAAGCGAGGTGAGCGCGCATGGAAACGCGCGTGGCGCTGATCGGCATCATCGTGGAAAACAGCGAGAGCACAGCGCAGCTCAACGCCCTGCTGCACGACGCGGGGCAGTACATCATCGGCCGCATGGGCCTGCCCTACCGCGCTAAGGGCGTCAGCATCATCAGCGTCGTGCTCGACGCGCCGCAGGATGTGATCTCCGCGCTCGCGGGGCGCATCGGCCGTCTGCCCGGCGTGAGCGCCAAGACCGCCTATTCCAAGCCGTTCCCGCCCGCCGGGGACTGAGCAGACCGATCGGAGGGACACCCAATGCACATTCCCAAGGGCGCGAGCCAGACGTGCGCGCTGCTGACCTTTGACGACGCGCTGCACTGCCCGCAGCACGACGACTATGACGCCGCGCGCTGGCTGTACGTGCCGCCGTACTACACCGAATACCGTTACATCCTCGGCACGCGGGGCGAAAATCCGCTCATCTGCATCGGCATCAACCCGTCGACCGCGCAGCCGGGCGATCTCGACAACACGCTCAAGAGCGTCGAGCGCATCGCCCTCGGCAACGGGTATGACAGCTTCACGATGTTCAACGTCTACCCCCAGCGCGCGACCGATCCAAACGCCATGGACACGACCTTCAACCGCGCGCTGCACGAGCAGAACATGGCGGCCTTCCGCTACGTGCTCGGGCAGTACGCGCCCGGCAACCGGCCGGCCGTGTGGGCCGCGTGGGGCACGCTGATCGAAAAGCGGCCGTACCTGTTCGACGCGCTCGAGGAAATGCTCGCCATCGGCGAGGAGTTTCATGCGCAGTGGCTGACGTTCGGCCCCCGGTCGAAGGCCGGACACCCGCACCACCCGCTCTACCTCCGGCGCGACAGCGTGTCGGAGCCGTTTGACGTGCGCGCCTACTGCGCGGCGCAGCGCGCGCGGCTGAAATGACACAGCATAAGCAGATAACAGAACCGCCCCCGGCGTGACCAGCAGGTCACGCCGGGGGCGGTTTCACGGTTCGGCAAACTGGAATTTTCAAATTAGTCTTTGCAAATAACCTTTGAATCTTCACCATCAATTACAATTCCCTGACGGTTGTTAATTGGGCATAGATTCAAATCCGAAAACTCAGTCATTATTTTCTCGGTAACTTTCTTAAATGGTGCTGTAAGATAATGCGGAAGAACATAGAAATCAATCA